>Ga0102942_1001065_pt1 | contig 10548 bp, 10 predicted proteins | sample SalPon2_C_H2O_MG_FD_78171 | JGI IMG/M metagenome (GOLD analysis project Ga0102942, IMG submission 78171) | Salt pond water microbial communities from South San Francisco under conditions of wetland restoration - Salt Pond MetaG R2_C_H2O_MG | ecosystem: Environmental > Aquatic > Non-marine Saline... | reverse complement strand
TGTCCCGCCGCTTCCGATGTGTTCCAGTTCCTCCAGAGCATTACGGTCGATATCAATAGCTGGAGGCTCCAGTGTTTGATCCGGGATCTGTTCGTGTTCGCTTGGATCAAGGGTCATCTGGCATCGTCCTGGGTGTGGAACACACGACGTTCCAAAGCCACGTATATATTGCTTCCATCCCCCGTCGTTTCAGCTCTGCCGGGCTGTACCAGTAATCTCATGGCTCAGATCAGACTATTCGGTCGTATAACCGATCTCCCGGTCGATCTGACCGATATCGGCGTATATATGATCCTCAAATAAAGACTGAAGCGCGTTTCTCAAAAGAAGAATATCCTCGTAACGCTCCTGTTTGTCCTTTGCAAGTGCCGTTAGTAAGACCGTATCCAACTCTTTGGGTACGTTTGCGATTTCGCTCGGCGGTATCGGCTCTTCGTCGAGTATCTGTCGAATGACCTTCCCCGTAGTCTCCCCGTCGAACGGTGGGCTTCCGGTAAACAGCTCATAGAAGACAGCGCCGAGTTGATATACGTCGGTGATGTCATCAGCTTTCCCGTACCCGTCATCCAACTGTTCAGGGGCCGAATAGGCGGGTGTGTACCCATCAATGTTCTTCGAGTGGTCCAGTAGATGTTTTGAGAGTCCCCAGTCGGCGACCTTCGGTACGTCCCACATGTCCTCAACCGTCCGGAAGAGGATGTTTTCCGGTTTCAGGTCAAGGTGGGCAATACCTCTACGATGGGCATGGCGAACACCTTTCGTGACAGCGATAGCCGCCCAGAGTGCCTGGGGTGTCCCTATTTTACCAGTTCGTTCACCTAGGTGGCCACCGTCCATATACTCCATCGCAATCCATGGAATCGGCTCACGACCGTAATCTATCACCCCCACAATATGATCGTGGTCGTCTAATTTGTCCCACGTTTCCGCCTCCTGCAGGATTCGATTGACCTGTTCGGCGTGAAGTGTCCCCGATATTCGGGGTTCCTTGACCGCCAGCGCTAGGTCTCCATCGGCAGTCGATAGTACCATTTTATTAACAACCGCGTTGCCACCGCTACCGATCTGCTCTTTTTTTATCAGGGAATCATAATCAACTGTAAGATCGGGTGCACGTGGGATTTCTTCGGGAATAGCGTTAGCCCGCAGTTTCTCAGCGATTTCTGTCAAGTACTCTCTTTGGCGTTTTTGAGGTCCGTTATCGCATTACAGATGTCATCAAAACTATGTTGCTCAGCCGGTTGCTTAATTGACCGCAGTTGTGATTCAAGTGATTGGGTTCGATCTCGTGCTTTTTTCAATTCACCATCGTCGATGAAGATCTCAATTTGGTCAAGCTTGGATCGAAGCGCTCCCATTTTGTTTTCGAGCTGCTGATGAACGGTCTCTTGTCGCGCTGTTTTTGTTTCATCGCGTTTTTGTTCAACAGCTGTCAGATCAATTATATCGCCAAAGTCGCATTCATTAGCTGTCTCAAGAGCATCATCGTATGCTTGCTGGGCTTCACGATATCTCTCCAGCGCGCGGTCATACTCGCCATTGTCTTGAGCTTCCGCCGCGTTTTTTCGGAGCGAATCCGCAGTATCAAGCTCGTCTCTGATAGCTGAAAGGAGGCCGGTATCAGTCGTTTTTGCTGTATCGGAATTAGCTGAACTGCGTATGTCTTCTTCTTGTAATGAGCCCTCTTTTGATGATGAGATTGTTTTATTAGAATTAAGTAGATTCTCTAATGTGAGAGATGCCCCTAATGAGGCAGTTAGTGAAAATGCATCAAGCGTCCTACGCCTCTCAGCCATATTATTCCGCGTCCGTTTGTAGCGGGCAAATAGATACCACAAAAGGTAGAGACCAGCAGTAAAGTAACTAACAATACCGATCGTAATCCAATGCCTCTGGTTCACATCTGGGAAGTCCTTGGACAATTCCTGTTTGTCTTTATATAATGAATGCCACAGTAAGATTGCAGAAAGTATGATTGACAGGAACCAAATATATATAATCACGGTAAGAAAAGGAGCATTATTTAAATCGGGGGCCTCTGCCACTGGTGGAAGCACTATGCTGGCGATTATGACAAAAATATATCCGATAACAAGGGTCCAGATAGCGAATTTTATTCGAGCCCAATATTTATCGGTTCGCTCAGTGGCCATTTATATTGTTATTTTTATATGCCATATGCAAGTAGATTCTGGTGAAAGCAGTACGGTCATATCTGATTGCTCTGAGACAGTACAGTAGGGTAACAGGAGTCGCCAATAGCCAAGTTAACAGGTCTTAGGTTACGATGGTCAGAGGTGCACGTATTGTTCATCCTTCTATAGAACTTGTACATACTGCAACGGTTATATTATCACTCCCGCCATTCTGATTTGCGCGGTGAACGAGGGCTTCTGCCGTGTCAGCGAGTGCTGTTTCCTCACTCACTATTCTTGCAATGACACTATCAGACACTTCCTCGGTAAGGCCATCTGAGCAAAGCAGGAGCGTCCCGGCTATAGTTTGCGTATAGAAATCCGGGTCGACACCGTCTGTCGTTCCAAGCGACTGTGACACGACGTTTCGCTGCGGGTGGTCCTTAGCTTCAGTTTCGGTGATCTCACCCGCCTCAACTAATTCTTGTACGAGCGACTGGTCGACGGTCACCTGCTCAATATCGTCGTCAACATGATAGCACCGACTATCACCAACGTTTGCGACTGTCGCCTCAGTTCCATCAACGATTGCCGCGACAACGGTCGTCCCCATCCCCGATAATGAGGGGTCATCTGCGGCGTGAGAGCGTATCTCTTCGTTGGCCTCAGTGATCGCATTTTCGAGTATGGCTTCGTACTCGGCTTCGGTGGCCGGAAGCGAACTCTCAACAACCTCTTTGATCTTGTTCGTCGCAATATCGCTCGCAACGTCACCGGCGGCATGGCCCCCCATTCCGTCCGCAACGACCAGCAGGTGTTGTCCCCCAATCGACGCTGTCAAAACGGCGTCTTCGTTCGTGTCTCTCTTTGTTCCAACATCCGTTAGTCCGTGTGTATTCATAATCCAGAGCGTTCCACACTTGTTTACCGATCAATCAGCTCGCCCGTACAGCTTTTCGACGCGATCCGCAAGCAGATCGATCTCTTCTTTCCATTCGTCGTCGATACCGCTTCCCCGAAGTGGCCCGGAAGCCTTGGTTTCAAGTCGGGTAGTGACCTGTTGTAAGTCGTCAAAAACCGGCTCGTAATCGGGATCATCGACTTCGTGTTCCGCGACAAAATTCTTCAGTTCGGTTGCGTACTTTCGACATTCGGGGACCGACTCGTTGGTCGCCTTTCTAAGATTAACCGCAATTGCGCGAGCATGAGCCATTGGGGACACGCCCTGCATGACATCCCCCTCTTGCTCCATTCCAAGCTTTTCTTTGAGTTCTTCTTTAGAGAGGGTATTTCGGTCTCGTTCAACCGTCGTGCGAATCTCGGTCGTGATACCGAGTTCAATAAGACAGTCATCCTCAACAACTATACTCTGCCCCTCAGCGAGCTGTTGTTCGGTGAAATTTGTTTTCACGCTCACCGGGTTCTTGCTGTTTTGATTTCGGACGCGAACTCCGCGAGCGTCGGGGAGGAGTTCAACTGGTGCTGACCCACTCTTTTTTCGAGAGACAGCAGCATCTCGTACACCGAGTTCGATCGTTTCATCATCAGTCTCGGCGATAACCGCGTGACTTCCGTCATCGAGGCGGTACAGTCCAACCGGCCCATTGATCGGGATTCGTCGAACCGTCTCAGCGTGGGTTGCGTCGCGTTTGGGCGTCAAATAGCTCTTCATTCGTCCCATACTTCAAGACTGGAATCTGTCGACTCGATAGCCATCTCGAGATGTTTTTGTGTTATCGGAATAACTTCATCCGAGTCACGAGCTTCCTTGAGCGCTTTTCGGGCAGCTGTCGAAGCAATAATCTCGAGATCGCTTGCCGAGTAGCCATCAGTGAGTTCTTTGATTCGGTCCCACGCTATTTCGTCCGTCAAGACGGGACGTTCACGGAGGTGAACTCGAAGAATCGCGCCACGAGCGGTCGCATCTGGCGGAGGTACCTCAATCCGCTCGTCGAATCGACGCCATGCCGCGCCGTCGATCTCATCGGGGAGGTTTGTTGCACTGACAACGACGACATCTTCACCTTTGGTCTCAGACATCTCCGTGAGAAACTGAGTGATCATCTGGCTCTCACTCATCGTTTTTTGAGAGCCACCGCTACGTTCGGCCGCGATCGCCTCGATCTCGTCCATAAACAGGAGACACGGCTGGTTGTCCCGGGCGACTTCGAACATGTCGCTCATGTTCTCAGCAGCCTCACCGACAAGGGAACTGGTGATATCTGAAGCCTGCGCTTCGATGTAGTTGTAGTCAAGCTCGCCCGCGAGTGCCTCTGTAATGTACGTTTTCCCGGTTCCTGGTGGACCATACAACAGAACACCGTTGACAACACCGAGATCATACTCTTCGTACAACTCCGGGCGTTCAAGCGGGTCTATAACCTGATCTTTCAATGTCTCCTTGAGATCAGTCATCCCACCGACATCGCCGAAGTCGAGATCGGGCGGATCTTCGAGATACGCAGACGGATCGGCTTCATCACCATCCCCAGAACCGCCTGCAGGACGTCCATTACCGTTACTGCTACCGGCGCTTTCGGTTGTATCGTCCCCGGACGCACTGTTCGTTGACGATTCGCTATCGGCATCTTCGCTGACAAGCGGTTGACCGTTCTCGAGTCGGTCTGCCGCAGTCGTGAGGTTCTTTGCCAACTCAAGCCGTTCTTGGGTGAGCCGTTCGCTAGACTCTAGCTCTGCGATATCCCGTAACGTCTCAACGCACTGTCGATAGTACCGGGCTGCTTTCTTGCCGTTCCCTTCTCTGCGAGCTCGTTCGGCCTGTTCTCGATAGTGTTCGTACTCGGACTCAAAATGACTCTTCTGTGCGCTCTTTTCGAGCGACATGATCGATTAGAACACGTCCGTCTCGTTCATATCGTCCTCAATGTCAACATCGACGCTGACTTCGTCAGCTCCTACTTCCATGTCTTCCTCAACGTCAACTTGCTCACTAGAGATTTCGCCAGCCGCCATCTTCTCCATAGCCTCAAGTTCTTCGGAAGCTCCCTGTTCGAGGTCCTCGTCGAGAATCTCTATATCGAGGGCATCCTGGACCTGCTGCATGTCTTCCAACTCAAGACCAAACTGCGCCATCTGGTCCATGATTTCGCTTTGAACCTCCTGCGCGTTGATGTCCTGACTCATCGCCTCGTCGAGACTGAGGTCTTGGCTCTCGTGCATATCCATGACCTCGCGCATCCCTTCGATAGAGATGATCGTCCCGAGTTTGATGCTGTTGGCTTTGTGTTTTTTCTTTTTGATCTCGTATTTTTTCTTCTCGAATTTCGCCTTCTGGGCGTACTGTCGGCGTCGCATTTCGTCGGCCTCGGCACCCTTCTCCAGTAGCTTCTGGTACTTTTTCGAATGGGTGTCCATATCGCCTTCAAGCTGCTTCAGCCCCTGCTCAAGCTTCTTTTTATCAGACCGTAGTTCGTTTTGTCCGTAGACGCTCTCGTCAAGGAGTGTTTCCGTATCTGCGGTGCCAAACCGTTCCTGAACCCAATCTCGTAGTTCCATTGTGTTACGTTGTATCGCTCGGCATAGTTATTTATATTCTGTGCACTCAGAGGTCCGGTTCGACAACGAGGACCGTCCCCACCACTCCAATAACTGCACCAAGGGACGCCGCGATGACTAGCAGTTTCATTTCGCCGACGGTGACTCGAAGCATCTCCTCACCCAGAGTCGCCTGTGCGTAGATAACCCCCGTTCCTACCACAATTCCGCTGAGGGCACCGAGCGAGACACGGCGTTCCATGAAACTGAAAACGCCGATCATCAATAGCACCCCTAAAACGAGGTTGAGAACGAGCACCGCCGAGATCCAGAGTGTTACGTTCATCTGCCTGAATCGAACCCCTACTTACCTATTAAGCACGGACTACTTAAAATTTTGTACTATATGTACCCTTATTTTTGTCTCCAATATGGAGAATATGGCGTGGATGCCGAATAATGGGCGTTTTGAGCGTCTTAGTTAGTTGAATAAGGCAATTAGGAATTATCTCCAAATTGGAGGTAAGTATATGTGGGTGGCCACTAGAACCCAGATGTGGGACGACCAATCAGCCAACTATCCATCAATATAAAAAACACAACACGGGGAGAGTTTGGGTTCCCCCGCAATAGAAGTGTCTATGTCCGAAGATAACGGCGAAGATCGATATCTCTATGTTGTCGATTATGAGGAAGATGCGGAGCGAAAGCGCGCGGAATATCTATTCAATAACTGGGAGGAGGGTGAAATAGACCGTCCCAGCGGACTGATTCGCATCGCGGAAGGGATTGACCGAGAGGAGCTGTATGAGCAATTAGTCGCTAAGGTACCCGAAGAGCAGGTCGACCTCTACCGACTTGAACGGGTTGAGACAGACGTTGAACCCGAGAGTGTCATGATAGAGCAGCGAATTGCTGCGTCAGTGGATGCAGTAGAAACATTTCTTGAGTATATTTTGTCTAAAAAGAAAGCGGTGCTACAATCAGCTGCGCGGAACGAATACGAAGTGTACACAAAGAAAGGACGTGCGGAAGTGAGCTACAGGCTGAACGAGACGGAGAATCAGGTGGTTGCCCGAATCAATATCAACGGGTATCCACCGGCTCCGTCGTTTCTCGCGGACTTTTTTGAGACTGAATTAACCGAATACGCAACAAGTCAATCATCAGATCAACAATGACCGACTGTCAAGACTGGCTCAACGAACTCACGTACACGAGCGAACGAATACTAAACGAGGACCTCGCAGCGCTCAGGCGAATGCCGGATCGGTCGCGGATCGAACGATACAACGAAATCAAATCAAACGAAGAGGAACTCAACTGGGAGTTTGGAAAAGAGTGTGGTGACTTCCTGACTAGTAGCGAAGAAGACAGACTGCGCGGAGAGATTCGACTTGCACGGCTGTTACTCGCGGCGAGTTTCTATGCCGACGGGGAAGTACCAAAAGCGATGGAGGATGACTTCATCGAGGCCGAACTCCAAGCTGTCGTCGAGTTCGATCGCTACAAGCAGTTTGATGCGCTCGATCAAGAGCAGATCGAGGGGCGTATTCGTCGGATGGAGGGTGAGGTGTACGAACTCGTTCAAGAGTACACATCCACGCAGATCGCCAATATGGATGATCTTATTGACAACCCCGAAGTCCAACAGGACGTTATCGAGCGGCTCGTCGACCGATACGACGATCGCCGCGAACGCATCCGGCAAGGCTTCTTTGTCTACGTCGAAACCCATGGGATGGAACATATGGTTGAGAGCATCGAAGAGGCGATTGAAGCTGTTGCCGACGCCTCGAGTGAACGTGAACAAATTAAAGAGATGCTCCAATCAGAACTAAACGAACTCGAAACGGCGTTGGACGCAGGCTTCCAACAGCAGCGAAAACAGGTCGAATCGCAACTTCACCGCGTTGAGCGTAATCTCGCCAGCGAAACTGTTGATATCGACGAAGTCCGGGCTGAACTGGACAACGTTGGTGGCCTCAGTGACGAGGCACTCACCGAATTACAAACCGCTATTTCGCGGACCCAGACGCTTGAGACACAGCTTGGGGAGAATATCGAACAGCTCGAAGAGGCCCAACAAAAAGCACAACAGAGCAGTGATAGCAGGCGTGAAGAGGCTACGGAGATCGTAGAGAGCGAACTTGAGCGTATCACTGAACAGCGATCTGAACTCCGAACAGAAATCGAACGGCTTCAGCGCGAGCGTGAACAGATAGAGCACGCACGCGACCGTCTTGAGGAACGTCAACAGGATCTCGAGACACAGGTCGATAATATAGAGCGATCCATCGAGTCAGGAAGCGATCCTGCCGCCGAAGTGGGTGGGATCGACGGCTCCGAAGTCGTTACCGCTTCGACAGCAAAACTCTTCGAGATGGATTATGTGGGGCGGTTCGATACGAAGATGCACGAAATCAAGTCCTTGCGGCTTCCTGATCGAAATTTCAATATTCCGGATGGCTACTGGGAGCGACGGAGTCGGCGTCGCAACCGAGCACCGCATATGATGCAGTTACTGGAGGACAAAGACGGCGAGCGTGTCGAGAGTTATCCGACGAATCCAACGACACGGTATGAGATAACAGAGAGCCAGTATCTCGGCCTTTCCGAACAGACGGAGATGATTATCGAAGCCACCGTATACTCGGATTTAGAAGCCCACGCAGCAAACGGATTTGATGCGACTGCAGCCGATATCGAGGATCTGCTCAGTTTCGTTAACGATGCTGTCCGTGAGGCCGATCGAAAGGACGTCCCATACCTACTCGGTATCGCATCCCCAACCGGCTGGACTGAGCAGATCAAATCGAGGATTGCGACCGATGAACTTGCACGCACTCACTACAGCCGGCAAGTGAGTATCTGTCTTGTCGACCTCCGTAGTGGCAGTCTCATATACGACGAGTCCGACCCGGTTGTTGCTGACAATATATCGTTGTTTGAACGGGCCGTCGGCGCTGAACGCGTCGAAGAGTGCGTCGAAGCGATTCAGTCGAAGTATCTCAACGAGTTGGGTCGCGAAACTATTGGCCTTGGAGAGATCGCTACGCGGCATGGATTTGATCGTCACATCGTCAAACGCGCTTTCGAACATTTAGAAGCGGCTGGACACGCCGAACAGTTCTACGTCGACGATGACGGGCTAGCGCTCGATATCGCGTGATGCGGATCGACGAGCTATTCGTTCGTACTTGTATCCAACAACCGATCGATCACCATCTCCTGTTCAACCGGATCCAAATCCCGCGTAATAATCTCCTGATCCAAATCATCCCCAAACGGCCCCTCCTCCGACATATCCAAATTCGTCGCCCCCATACTAATTGCCTCATCAATTTCCACATCCACCACCCTCCCCAAATCAGTCAACGCCGCAAGCACCTCCCCCTGTACCCCCGATGTCAACAACAACTTCTCATGCATCTCCTCAACCACACCCACCACCTGATCAACAACCTCCTCAACATCCCAATCCCGAGCCAACAACGGCAACAACTCATGTTCATCCACAACCCGTCGGCCCAGATCAGTCGGCACAGCATACACCGGAGCCGACCCACTTTTCGGCATCTCAGGCAACGCCTCCGCACGTGACCGCTCAATCAATCCCGCCTCCTCCAACTTATCCAACCGATACCGAACCCCCGTCCGATCCATATCAAATATCGACGCCAAGTGCCCACGCGATACCCCCTCAGTATGTAACCCCAACAACGTATCCAACGATTCTTCTTCCTCAATAATCACCCCCAACGTCTGCAAATCACCACTCCCTAACTGAACCCCGTTCTCCATAACACCCTCAACCGAAACACCACGCACCACCAACATCGATACCCGATTCCTCGCCGCTCGCTTCTCATTCTGAAACGCTCCAACCGACTCCGAATCCGACCCCGAATCTGAATCGCTCATACCAGCAATTACCACCCACATGTCAATAAAATCATCGACTTTTATACCTATATTAATACCTATAAATACATACCTTAATCCAATATGCGGGGTAAATAGGAAGGTGTGGAAATGGGTCTGGCTCCATAGGTATAAAAATAGGTGTAATAGAAGGCGTAATTATAGGTAAAAAGAAGGTGTAGAACACCCTCCGTCTACATTAACCCATTTACACACCGGTTCAACTGAGTGAGGGAAGAAAGAACAGTGCCCGGTGAGCGAAACATTGTTGCCGATACTCTCTACACCCTTGGTGGACACTTATGCAGTCTGAAGAAAAGCACTATACCAGTGCAATGACAGGCCGCTGTGAATTCCCATGTCCATGTGGATAGTGGTGGCCCCATCACGCGTGGGGAGCGAATCTGAGCAAGCGGTGAGCCGATAGGCGAACACAAGCGCCGCGAAGACTGAGCGACCCACAGGCGGGCAGGTCCGGGTGTCCTCCGTATCTGATAAGCCATCAATAAATTGGTGAGAAACGAATTTAGTGCATACGGTCAATCATTCGGCTCTGCGTTACCGCGAGTAGACTACTGGTCATACGCTCATTCCGGACGGAGTTTCCTGTTTCTACCGGCGGAGCTGGCCGATTGTCTTGGGGTCGTTCGAAACGCTTCACTATCCATGATGGCGAGATGCTCCGTGTCTCAAACCACGTGATTCCGAGCGGTTCTACGGCCGGAAAACAACCCCCCGAGTTTAGGGGCTAAGACTCTTCAAGTGGACTGAAATCTCGAACGGCAATCTCGGTGAGGCACAGCTGCGAGACACGCGGAGTCGGATCCGTTCGCGTGCCGATGCGCCCACCAACGATAGCCTCAGCAACGCCCAGAGACGGCGATATCATCCGTGTTGGCGCACAACCCCAACAGTAGAATCGCCGTACCAGCCACCGCGAGCAATCCTGCCGACGACTCGCGTACGCGAACACTACATCGCCAACACCCATCGA
>Ga0102942_1001064_pt1 | contig 10551 bp, 15 predicted proteins | sample SalPon2_C_H2O_MG_FD_78171 | JGI IMG/M metagenome (GOLD analysis project Ga0102942, IMG submission 78171) | Salt pond water microbial communities from South San Francisco under conditions of wetland restoration - Salt Pond MetaG R2_C_H2O_MG | ecosystem: Environmental > Aquatic > Non-marine Saline... | reverse complement strand
TAGTGTCACCCAAATATTCGACGGCGCGGCGTTGATCGTCCCCTGACTCATCCAGTCGGCCACCTGTTGAGCCGTATATGGACTGAAGTCCGTCATGGGGCTATGTCGTGGCCCCGGTGTCCTAAGCGTTGCCCCGGTGCGCGAACAGGCGGCCGATGATAATGCCGACCCATAGAACCACGAGGAGGCCGCCCGCGAGTAGCGCCACGTCCGCGAGTGAGAGATAGCAGGTGATGATCCCCTGTCCCACCGAACAGTTGATAGTCATTCATCTAGTGGTTCGACATTTGACCACGTTGCCTTCGCCTTGCTTGCCGAGGTTGCGACACCACACTCCCCACAGGATGCGGTGAGGCCTGTGACGACAATCCGGCGCTGACACACCGGACAGTCGGCGCTAAATGAGTCAGTCACTATCGGCCCTCCATTCGGCGTATCGGTCACGAAGCCACGCCTCAAGGTCCGGGTCGCCGCGTTGATACTCGCCGTTGAACCCCTCCGCCGAGGCCATGAACCCCGCTTTGAACGCCTCGAAACAGTCGGGGTCGCGTGGCCGTTCTGGATGTTCTTGGGTCATTCGTCTAATTCCTTTTCGAGTTCGTTAATGAGGTCACGGATCACATCGTCGCTCTCGGCGTTCTCGCCAGCAAGTGCCGCGATGCTTTGGGCCGCCAACGACAGTACCTCACCGGCTTGGTCGATGTCAACCTTGATTGCGATATTCCCGTCCACATCCCGGCCGTATTGTTCGTAGTCCCCCGGGAACAACACGATCCACCGACGGCCACGGTCGGCGTCTAACTCAAAGTTCGTTAGGTCCGCTAACGTCGGGATCATGTCTTGTTCGTCACTCATCGCTTCAACCCCTCGTGTTGCCGCGTCAGTTCGGTTTCGAGGTCGTCAATCCGGTTGATGATCCGCTCGGCGTCTATCTCGACGCCGGGTTCGTTCGCCATGCTAATCTCACCTTTGATTGCCTCTGCCACAGCGTGCGCGTCTGCTTCCGTAGCAACCGACTCAGTATCTTGACCGGCAAGCGCCTTCGCCCCGGCCACGAGACAGTCCCCATGCGTGGCATCATCGGGGCGCACGTCTTTCGCTTCGTCGCGGTCTGACTCGGGGACGCGGATTGTGACCCAGTTAGTCATCGTCTAACTCCGAAATCGCTTGGATGAACTCATCAGCGAACTCGCCCAAGCAAAGCGTATCTCTACCGTTTTCGGTATGTATCCACACCTCTCCGTCGGTGTCTTGATACACTTCGCCTCCGTGGGCATTTACATTGGCGCATTTCACCATTTGATACCCACAAAATTCGGGCAGGTCATTGGCTACTTCGTCCCCACTTTCAATTTCGTCCGCCAGTTCTCGAAGTCGGTCCGCTATATCTTCCACCATTACGTCTGATTGTGCGTATGCCTACTACGTAAATCTTTGCGTCATGGCCCACTATCGCCGCCGTAGTTCTCGCTATCCACATCCTCGCGGTCCCGAAGCAACGTCACGCACCGGCACCCGATGCCCGGTTCCGAATCGCCGGGGACGGATTCGTTCTGGATGCCACGCCCCCGATCCGAATAGTCGACCTGCCATGCGTCGGCGGGGTACTTCCACAACCCATCCATTTCGCTATGGGCCTGCCGCACCCGGTCGTCGCCCGCTGTTTCCCACACTTCGACCTTGCCCATATCGGCGGCCACCTCGCTTCGCGCTTCGCCGGTCGCAATCTGAAGCTCTTGCCTCGCTATGCGCTCCGCGCCATTCCACCCTTCGTTGAGGTCGCCCTGTTCGGCTATGTCTTGGGCGATTTCTCGGGAGTTCTTGCCTTCGGCCCAGCCGTCGCCCACCGTCTCGCGTATCTCGTCGGCCATTTGGTCCGCGAAGCGGTCGGCAAAGGCCACGTCCCGATCTTCGAGGCGACTCGTCACCGCCTCCACGTCCACAGCCTCGGCGTCCGGGTCGTCGACCGACTCGACGGCGTTGTCTAACGCCTCACGCACGGCGTCAGCGGTATGGGTCCGAATGGCGTCGGCAATATCCCCGGCGATACGGGTTTGCGACAGCACGTCACGTAAGCGCCGTGCAAGCGCGCTGGCGGATTTCTCCATCTCGCCGCCCTGTTCATCGTCTGCGGCCAACCGCTCGATGAGGGCCAGTATCTCGTCGTCAGACAGTACCGCGTCGTAGAGTTCTCGAACGTCGTCGGCAATGTCGGCTTGGAGGTCGTCGACCATTTCGGGTTGCACGTCGAACTGATACCACTCGTCGGTGTTCCGAAGCGACTCGCCTTTCCGTACCGACTCATTCGCGTTTCCCGAATCACCGGCCGAGGATGCCTGTTCTTCGAGTTCGTCGAGTTTGTCAATCGCCCAGTCAACGCCTTCGTCGCCACCCCACGCGTTCCACATCATCCACCCGCAATCGGCGCGGCCTTCGTCGTCGCTCATTTCGGAGTTCTGCCGGTGTCGATCAAACGCGGCCATGCGTCCGACCGTCTCGCGGGATATGGCTTCGCCGTTAGCGAGTTGGTTTGCTCGTGCCCATCCCGTATCGGTCCCGCAATCATTCGGGTTGTCCGTGTCGTCGCGGGCGTCGAGTGCCATTTGAGCGTTCTCACTCGCCGCTTCGGGGTAGTCGTCGAAGGTCTGTTTCTCTGTTTCCTCGCTATCTTTCGACAGTTCCGACGCCACGAGACTGTCGAGTGCGCCCCCGGCATCCTCCGGCGCGGGTTCGTTCACGAGGTCCGTCTTGAATCCGTCCTCGCTATCCACGCCCTCCATCTGTTCGGCGGGTTCGCGCCCGAGTTCCTGCCGCGCTTCGTCGCGGGTAATCAGGTTCGCGTTCCACTCACTCGTCACCCGGTCGGCTATCATCTGTCGAGTGCTTTCAGACACGCCGGGTTTGAACTCGAAGTGATATTCGTTCGGCCAATGCGGATCAATCAGACTGCCGTTGATGTACCGCTCCAATTTCTGAAGGTACGGCCCAAGCGTATTCTCCTCGAAGTTCTCGCGTTCGCCTTGGAACGTCGCGTAGTTGATCTGTTCGGGTTCGATGCCGACGACGGCGGTCGGCACCTGAAACACCGACGAAATGACGCGGGCGTACCACTGCATCCGGTCGGTGAACTCTAGCTCTTTGAAGTTCATTGACATGGGTTCGAAGCGCACGTCGCCCCCGCGCCCGGCGAACATGAGCGACTTGTGGGGTTTGCCTTTCAGGTTCTCGGCGTTCTCGGTCTTCCACTCTTTGACTTCCTCGCGGTCCCATTGCTCGAAGACCCACGCCCCGGACGGGATCGACCCGCGAGAGAGATACTGCTGTTCCTGCGTGACTGCCAAGTCGAGCGATTGGAGGAAGTCTTGTACCAACAGCGTGGGGGGCATCCCGTATCGGCGGTTCGTCCGGGGACTCATATCGGTCCACATCACCTCGTCTTCGACGAAGTGGATCGGCGTTCGGAACCCCCGACTGCCGGTGGTGCCGCCCTCCGAACTCCCGGTGCCCGGTGCCCGTTCGCGGTCAAACTGCCAGAAGCCTTCGAGGAGGCCGGTCTTGCCCCGATAGTCTTTGGTCCACACCTCCGGCGCACTCGGCATCAACGCGCGGGGTTCGATAGCCTCAGGATCGGCGGTGAACGTAGCGTCCTCCCCCGCGCCGTCGTAGGCCCGTCGTGGGAACGCCTTGACCGTCGATGCCGATCCGACTTCCAACAGGTCCGCAAGCGCCATTTCGATGTAGTCGTTCCAATTGTGGTCGGGATTGGGCGCTTCGAGGAGGTCGCCAATCCGTTCGGCCGTGGCGTCGGGATACTCTTTCTGGATCGGCGTTCGGGATTCGGGATGCGTGGACTGTCGCTTCCGGCGTTCCGTCCGGTTGTCGATGGTGGTGATGGTCCACGGCGTTTCGCTCACCTCTTTGGTGATGGACTGGACCAACATCCCGACCCATGTGTTCGTCTGTCCGAGATTGCGGAGTTGCACGGGATCGAAGTCCCACCGGACACCCCGTTCGGGTTCATACAGCCACGGGTATTGGGTCCGATTGACCGTATCGTCGTCGAGTTGTTTCGCAAAGGGCAAGTCCATCGTCGGATCGTCGTGCCCGGTTCCGGTGTCGGCTTCGACCGGGTTGTGTTGGAGGTATTCGAGATTGTAGCGTTCCACGTCCTCGGCGCTGGCGACTTCGGGGGCGGGCGGCCGGTCACTCCCCCGCCCAAGCAAATCGCGGACATTCATGCCCGATATGTGAACGGCGGCGGTGGTAAAGGATTCGGGGCGTCGAATAGCCCACCGCCGAGAAAAGCGACGGTGGGCGTATGCCGACCGGGCAACTGTAGCTTGCGTGGCCGCTCGTCCAGACTTCTGGACGCTACCAACGCCCGACGGGTACGGCGGTGTCGTCCCGGCCGGTAGTGTGCGTATCTCACGCCCGGCCTATAATGCTATGGCTTATCGCCCCACACATACGACGATGGATCAACGGCAGGGTCGAACTCGTGCAACGGCATCGTGGTTCGAAATCTTCGCGTGTCGCCCTCGTGGTATTCGATCCACACCGATTCGCGTTCTACCCACACTTTGACCTGAATGTAACACGTCGACGAGACACCGACAGAATGAGTAATGACAGTCCGGGTATCGCCGTCTGAAAACTCTCGACGGTCGATAGTCCACGCACTTCCGAACCACCGTTCGGCTAAGTCGTTGGCGTCCGTCACCACTCCATCACCACGCCCCCGGCCTGCGGCCCCGGTTCGTCGACGCCCATCACGACATATCGAAGCGAGTCAGCGGCGTGGTCGGTCGCTCCGGCGCCCCCCACTTCGTCCTCTTTGTAGTCCTGTAACTCCCGAATCGTATTCACACACCGCTCGTGGATCAACAAGCCGGGACGGGATTCGGGATCGTCACGCCAGTCGAAGCGGTCCCGAACCGCCGGGATGCCTTCGTCCAAATCCTTAATCGCCGGTTCGACACGGTAGCCCGCCCGCTTGAACGCCTCTTGGTGTTCGGGTTCGTGTTCGGCGTGGACCGTCCCGGCGGGTTTGTCGTTCTCGGTGAGCCACGCGACGGCCTTCTGATATTCGACGCCCTCCCGGTAGAACTCATCCAGTACCACGAGTTGCCCATACTCGGTTTGGGCGACTTCGAGGACGACGCGCGGGTCACTCCAGCCGTGGTCGTAGCCGTAGCACCGCCACCCATCCCGAAGGTCCGGCACAGGGTTCGGGGCGTCCGGCCCGACGACGTGGCGCTCTCTCGAAAAGTCCGAATAGACACGGCCGGTCGGGGCGGCGAAGCCACCCGCGAGCGCTTGCGCTTCGCGGTCGGTGCCCTCGAACTGCCGGCGTAACTTTTCGTGGGCGTCCTCGGGAAGAAACGGATTGTTGCGACTGTCCCCGACGATGACCTTCATGCGGTCGGCCCACGGCAGGTCGTTCCCGTCGGCGTCGTCTTGCTTTTCCGTGATTTCGTAGTAGTCGTTGAACCCCGCGCCGGTGGACGTCCACAGCATGACGTTCGGCCCCTGCCGCGTTCGTTGGCGAGACGTGAGCATTTCCGTAAGGTCGTACAAATCCGTGTTGTCGTAGTGGGCGGGTTCGTCACACCAGATGGCGTTGAACTCCGACCCGGCGTAGCGGTTCCACTTGTCGGCACTCCCGAGACGGGCGATTGATCCGTTCTTGTAGGTCAACCGCCGTTCGTTGCGATTGTATTCCTCGATGATCGGTGAGTTCTCGGGGTCGCCGCCTGCCGCCGGGACTGTATTCTCGCCGGGTAAGCGGTCAAGAAACGTCTTATACGTCGCCGGGCCACCCTTCTGATAGTCCGGGGCCATGACGAGATTATCTGATCCGGGATGTTGGGTCGCCACCATGTGTATCCAGTCGCTCCCGAGGAGTGTCTTGCCGCCGGCATAGCCAACCCGAAAGACCACGAGGTCAAACGCCCCCGACCCGAGTGCGTCGAAGGTGCGTTCTTGGGCGTCCCAGTAGTCCGGTGCGCCGACGAGCGTCTCGCTACTCGTCGCCATCGTCGGTTCGCGTATCCCGAGCGACGACCACGTTGAGCGGATTCGCGGCGTCGCCCGACAGTTCGTGTTTGTCGGCCTGTTTCTCTCGCTCGCCCATTTCTTGGAGGTTCCCATAGTGTTCGGACATGATCTTGTAGGCGTCGACGACTTCGCCACGGTCGAGGAGGTCCTGTACCGCCCGCGTTTTCAGCGTCTCAAGTTCCGCCTCGGCGTGGGGCGACAGGTTCTCCCGCTTCCATTCTAACACCCGGTTGATGTCCTTGCGGATCGTCTCGTGACTGACGCCGAACCGACGCCCGAGTTCCCGATAGGACTGCTGGAGGTTGCGGTAGTGGCCCGCCCGCTCGATGAGGTCGAAGATTTGTGCGCGGCGTTCCGCTGGCGTGTAGTCCTCCGGGTCGCGGTCGTCCGGCGGGTTGATCTCTCGGTAATTCGCGTGCATAGCTCTATGTCACCCTTTGTCAACTACGTATTAGACTGTTCGGTGGCGTCGGCGTCCGTGTTGACGCTCGCGTCTTTGGCACGCTTCGCTTCGCTGATACGGCGTTCGATGATGGGTTTGTATGCGCCCTCCTCGTCTAACTCGAACCCGACGTAGTCCCGGTCGTTCTGGATGGCGGCGACGGCGGTGGTGCCCGAACCCATGAACGGGTCGAGTATGGTGTCGCCCTCGGAAGTGGTGTGTTGAATGGCAGTCTCAACAAGGTCAACAGTAAATGGGGCAGGATGTTTTTCATAGTCGTGCCCTGCGTGTTTTTCATCCTTTGCTGTTTTTGCTTTCCAAATGCTCGGGGCTTTCTGGTCAAGGAGTGGTGATGGGTTTTCCGAAAAGTGGTAAATCGGTTCCCAGTCGGTTTGGAACTGCCCGCCGCTCGGGAGGTGTGGTCGGTGATACTGGTCTTTTTTCCATGCGATATATGACCGCATCGGGAGGGGGACGTAATCGGCTATCCACGACGACGGATTGAGTGTTCCGTCCTGTGTGTTGTGGTCTAGATTGATAAATAGGTGCCCGTCTGGTTTCAGCACACGGGACGCTTCGGTAAACACCTCACCCAAGAACTGACGGAACTCCTCGGGAGAACGGTCGTCCTCATAATCCACCGTCTCACTTTCCCGAGTTCCCGACCGTGTTTTCTCGACGTTATACGGCGGACTCGTGAACACCATATCCACGCTATCGTCGTCCAACCGCTCGCGCATCCCCTCCACACAGTCCTCGAAGTAGACGTTATGCTCGGGGTCGTACTCATACGCGGCGGGGCGGGAGTTGTCCATCCGAATCTCCGCTAAGAGTTCGTCCAAGTCCTCCCCGGCGGCGTCGGCGAGTTCGTTCACTTCGTCGGTGTAGCCCGACGACAGGAGTTCGTCGTACTCCAGCGCGTCACGCTTCGAGTCGTGTTCGCCGTGAATCTTATTCAACTCCTGCCGCCACAGTCGGCGCTTCCCATCCGAAATGTCGTATTGGCGAACCGGCACTTCGGACAGGCCGATTTCTTGCGCGGCACGCCAGCGGTGTTCGCCGTCTGCGATGAGTCCCTCAGTGTTGGTGACGACGGGGCCACCGAGCCACCCGTTCTGTCGCATCCTATCACACAACAGGCCGAACTGCTCGTCGGTCATTTCATTCGGGTTATCGCCATCGGTGTCGAGGTCGGTGGGCGGAAGCGTCCCCTCGAACTCCGGCGACGGCAGGTCAGACAATTCGAGGTCGTCGCTCATGCCTCTGCCTCATCGTCCCGAAGCGCCTCGGTTACCTCAGCGCGTTCTCCAATCGGATTACACGGGAACCATGAGACGTGATGCAGTTGGCCGTCGACTCTGACGTAAGTTGTGTGCGTGTCGTGGTCGTGTCCCATTCGTGTACATTCAACACCACCGGGACCGAGTTTTCCACACTGTCCTGTGTCGCTCATGCCTCACCCTCACGCAATGCCTCGGTCACGGCGGCGGGCAACTCCGCTTCGCGTTCGAGCGCGTCGAGTGCCCGATCAATCCCACCCGATAGCGTCTCGCCATCCCGCAGGTGGGCCTTGAGACGACTGTGGGTCGATTCGGTGAGACGGACCTGTTTGTTCGTGTCTCTGGATTCAGTCATGAGTTAGTCCTTCGGTGATAGCCGCTCGGATACGTTCGTCCGGCACACTCGCCAAGTCGTAGGTGTATCGGTACTGCCGCGTCTCGGGGCGGGGCGGTTGTTCCTGATTCGACGGTAGGATGTATTGAGTGACTGCGAACTGTTCGGACAGGTCTGTGTGTCGTCTGAACCCCGGTGGGTCGGCATAGACATGAACGTAATCGTAGCCCGCGCGCCATGCTCCCCGAAGTTCGTAGTCGAGACGCTTCGTGATTTCGCGGGTTGCGTCACGGATGGCGTCACTTGCGATGCCCATACCCCGATGTATGCCGCCCGTCCCAAAAGGCCTATCGGTTACTCGACTTCCATCCCGAGTGCCCGCCGAACTACGCCCGTCGGGTCGCCATCGGGTTGCGGGCCGGTCAGATGGGCCACGGGGTCCGTCACCGACGCTTCCGAATGGGCGTACACGTCACAGGTTCCATCCCCGTTTCGGAACAGGTACGCCTCGGTTTGGGTGCCGTCAGAATGGCCCCATCGGACGTGGGCGCTCGAATACTCGATTGTATCAGGGAGTTGCCGACGCTTGATCGACGAGACGACGTGGGGACTGCCGCCCTCCGAGACGAGTTGCTTGAACACGCTTCGGACTGATTGCTGGCGCGTGGTGAGGAACTCCCCACCCTGTCGGTAGCCCTTGTCGTTGACGAACAGATTGCCCGGAACGACTCGATCCAGAAGCGGGAACGTCCCGCGCTTGAGTGCGTGGATCGTCCGATACTCCGGCCACGTCAATCCGCGTTGCCACGCCAACACCGCCCGAATCACGAGTGCCAGCGCGGCGGCGAGTTCGGGATTCGATTGCAGGAGCGATACCACATCGGCGGCGGTGAATTGACTCATGAATTAGTGTGAATTACTGGATGAATTACGGCAGGCTATCCTTGAATTTCCGGTACGCTTCGAGTACGTCGATCCCACGGGCGCGAAGCCATTGGAACACGAACGCCAACCCGAAGGCCACGCCAGCGGTGGGCATCCGGGCTGTGATTTCAGTCGTCGTCAGGAATATCGGATTGCCCGCCAACAGGGACGGGAGTACGTCGGCGGCGATGACCGCGAAAAAGGCCAATAGGCCCACGAGTACCGCGTCGATTACGTGCGTCACGTCGATGACCGTCCCGTCGTCGTCCCGTCCCATCGGTGTTAAGAGGCAACTGTCGTAGTTCGATTTCGAGCGATACCGGCGGTCGCGAGTGGGTGGTGGTGTGTCGGCCGCCATGCCATTACCTGACGCTTGGGCTACTTGTGGATAAGGATACGGGGCGTCATCTGAAAGGCCCACCGAGCCGGGGTGATCAAACCCGTGTTTTAATCCAGAGGTAGGTTCCGAGCGTCTTCGATTCTAGGAATTTGGACGGCGCGTGACGCTCCGCGCCCCTAGCGTCTACTCCTATCTCGGCCCTTTGCTGGACTCGGTGGATGGACCGTCACGGATTCGAACCGTGCGCACGGTAGCGTTTCCTTCCCCACACAGCCGGCGAATCACAGGCTTTCACCCATACCGTTGGATACTGTGCGTGGCGTACTCGACCACCGCTCCGCCTTGGTCGGCCCTCGAAAGCGTGCGTGGTGGGTTGGGATGCACACCGTCGGCCTTCCGACCGACACCGAATCCTTGTCTGCCGAGTGGCTTAATCGTTGTGGTTAGCCTTGTCGCCCATGCGTCGTCGTCTCGCCAGCGAGGTCACGGCCGCAAATCGAGCATCGGTACGGCAACATGCTTGCCGAGCTACACGACTTGCACCCCCACGGCCCGCCCTGATTGCGGATCGACGCCATGCTTCGCGCCCACTCGGGACGGGCGTGGGCGAGATAGCGGTGTTTCGCGCCGAGGTCCGAAGTGGTGAGGATGGTCATTCTTGAACCTCAGATTCAAACACGAGTTCGACCCGCGTTTCGCATTTTGGACACCGTAGGTGGTCCCCCGGTTCGTGATCGCGCCAGAACAGACCACAATTTGGACAGTATCCGCTTGGGCTACTCATCCCTCAACCTCACTAATCCGTCGATTCGCCCACGCGATCACGGCCTTTTCAGGGTCGTCACGTCCCGCTTCGACTTCGATGACCCGACGCAACCCCGACACGTCCTCGCTGGTATAGGTCGGGCGCGTGATGGTCGGATGGGCGTCAATCCCGGCGTCGGTTACGCCGTACCGGTTGCGCCCCTCGGCGTCGACCCACCGCCGAACGTGGTCGTTCTGGATGGCCGCCTGCATGGCGCGGACGGCATCGGTGTGGTCGATGGGGGTGTAGTCGATGGTACTCCAGAGTGGGCCGCCCCGAAGCATGACGGGCGCACCGTGGCCGGTGTTCTTGTCGATGGTGCCGAGGAGCTGGTGGTAGTGTGCACGGCGGTCGTCTACGCTACTCAAT
>Ga0102942_1001062_pt1 | contig 10566 bp, 8 predicted proteins | sample SalPon2_C_H2O_MG_FD_78171 | JGI IMG/M metagenome (GOLD analysis project Ga0102942, IMG submission 78171) | Salt pond water microbial communities from South San Francisco under conditions of wetland restoration - Salt Pond MetaG R2_C_H2O_MG | ecosystem: Environmental > Aquatic > Non-marine Saline... | reverse complement strand
TTGTCTTGCTTCAGGACGTTCCCCGGATACAACTCTGCGCCACCGTCGTCGTAGGCGATGGCGAGGTAGTTCTTGATGCCGAGGTCGATACCCGCCGTGTTGTCACCGGGTGCGTCCTCGACGGGTATCTCGACCTTGCAGACGAGGTGAAGTTCCCAGCGGTCGCCGTTCCAGACGGCTCGAACCTGCTGGATGTTCTCCACGGTCACGTCAGGTCGCGTTTCGTACTCTGCGAGGATGAAATCTGAGCGATGGGTCTTGAGGTTGAAGCCCTTGCTCAGACGGAGTTGGTTGTGCTTGGAATCGTGCTTGATGCCCTTCTGCTTCCACGTCACGGTGGAGCGCGGGTGTTCGTCGCCGTGTTTGCGATAGCCGGGCGGGTTGGCGTCCTCGTCTCCGCGTTGGCGTGCTTTGTACCAACTTGTGAACGACTCAGCAAGCTCTTCGAGAACTCGCTGACTTGACTGAGAATGGAGGTCACTGTATCGTTCGTGTTCCTTGAGTTCGGATTTGAGTTCGCCATCGTCGGGGATTTCCCCATCATCGTCCCATCGGCCTTGCGTGTAGTATCGGGCGACGTTCCACAGTTTCGACGCGGAGAACCCGCACTGGTCGAGGTCGTCACTCACCTGTTGGTGGTTGACGATGTTCGCTCGATAGGTGCGGGTTGTCTCCAGCATCGTACTGTGTTCATAACTAGTTATGAAAGATTGTATATTAAAAGTAACGACTGAACGTGGAATATCCAACAGAGCCATCGAACGTGGTTAGTGGAGGAGTTGTCGGCTGTATCCCCGCCCTGAACGGCGGGGTTTTAGCCTTGAATCGTCTATAACTGGATGGCGTCTCTCGTCATTCACCATCGCTACTGCTGGAAGACTCCGGTCCTGTCAAGCTCCGACGCTTCCTCGAAAGCCTCTCGCTCGCGTTCGATTTCTTCTATGGCATCCCCGAGAAGGATCTCCGCAACCTCTTCGGAAAGTTCATCCTGTTTATATCGCTGGTGAAGTGTGATCTTTTCCTCGTCCGAAAGCGCCTCTTGGAGTTTCTCCCGGAGTCCCTGCCGAGCCAGTTCACTAATGTTGATCCCACCGAGTCGCATCTGATCGACGATCTGTGTCGCTTCCTTCTCGGCTTCCCCCCGGAACTGAATCTTATCGTTGTTCGTCGCCATCTTTGACCGTACATTTGTCACCAACCGAGATAGGTGTTGTGACAAGCCATCCGTGTCAGTACAAACTGTTGTCAGCTGATTACCGCTCACGGGATCCCCAGGCAGTACCGGGATTAAACCGATTCTTTCACGCAGCGTGACGAAACCCCGGCGAGTCCACTTCCACGTTATCCGATATTTCCGGATATCTCGGGGTCTCTACCGGGCACTAAGTATGGAGTTGTTGAACTCGGCGAGAGTTCGTTACGATCCGTGTCGGGGGTCATCGCTGGCTTGGATTCACGTTTCCCGACCCGGAGACACGGGAGATAACCATTCGCCCATTGCTCCCGCAGAGACTCGTCTCGTGACGCCGCCACGCATATCAAGGGTGGCGTAGCCTCGGTATAGTCGGTAGTGCTGATAGGGTTTCCAAACCCCGCTGAATAGAGCGCCGGTTTCAGCGGCCCGATTATTGACAAGCCTGAAAGAGCCGATTAATTTTGGGTGTGGCCTGTCTGCGGTACGATTAGACTCACCTAAATAACCGAATGCGGAGTTGTTTTACCGTTGGCACGCGCAGCCATCCACCGACTCGGACGTCACACGAACCCGATGAGACCCCGAAGACGCGACGCATCGACCACGCCCCGCCCGAACGACCCGTCGCCGGGAACGCGGCGCAGGGGGACGCCCGCCGGCTTCGAGCCCCACGTCCGCGCCGCCGACAGCACGTCCTAAGGCATGCTCGTCGCAGTCGCCGTCACCGCTCTCGGCGTCCTTGCGGTCGGGATCATAACCCAACTCCTCGGCTACCGGACGGGCGGGACGATCGCCATCCCGGTGTTGGCCGTCTACACGCTGAAGAACGCGCTCATGTTGCCCATCTTTCTGTTCAGCACGCTCGTCGCGTACGTCGGCCTCTACGTCGTCAAACATCGGACGCTCGTCTACGGGCGCGACGAGCTCCTCGTGGCGATGGCGATCGGGAGCGGCGTTCCGCTCGTCCTGTTGCTCTCCGTCTGGTCGCTGCTGCCGGAGTCGCTCCGGAGCGTCGTCTTCATCGGCAGCATCCTCCCGGGACTGGCGGCGTACAACTACCACCAACTCAAGCCGCAGTACCGGAAGTGGGACCTCCTGACGACGGCCGGTCTGTTCGTGGCGTTGACCGCCATCGGGTGGTCGCTCGTCTCGCCGTCGCTCGTCGACACGCTCGGCAGCGTCACGGAGCCGGTCCTCTACAGCGCGACGGCCGACGTGGCGGTGTTCAAGAACGCGGTCGTCACCGAGGAGCTGGATCGGACCATCCTCGACCGCCCCGTGGCCGTCGTGGTGTTTCTGATCGGCGTCGCCCTCTCCGAGCGCATCCGAAGCCGGTACGGCGTCCGAACGGGACTGGTGGCGATGGCGCTGCTCGCCATCTACGCGCTCGCCAACGCGTGGTTGCTGGTGTTGTATCTCGCCGTGTTGGTCGTCGCGTACATCGGACTGAAGACCGTCCACTACGTCACCCTGCTGTACGGGCGCGTGTTGATCTCCGTGGCAGTCGCCACGGCGCTCGTCGCCGTCGTCCCGCTCGCGCTCGCGCTGCCGATTACCCGTGGCCTGTCGGCGTACTTCGTCGCCATCCTGGCCGGCGTGAACGCTTACAGTTGGCACGTGACCGCACCGGCACAGCGGGTGCTGTTCGTCCCGTTGCAGGTCGGATCGTTCCTTCTGTTGGTGGCCACGACGCAGTTGATCGGCCTGTTCCGACCGACGCTCGTACCGCAGGTGTTCGCGGTGCCATCCGTCCTCGCCATGCTGGTCGGGGCGGCGCTTTGCGTCGCGTTCGTCGAACGCCGGACGGTCGAGTTGCCCGATCAGGAGTCGGTCTTCGAGGCGTCGATCCTCTCGGGCGGTGGTGAAGCGTGATCGAACAGGGGCACTTCGAGGTCGTCGCGACCGCCCACGGGTGGGTCTGGGAGTTCTACGACGGCGATCTGCCGCTCGCGGTGAGTCCCGCCCCCTACGACACCTCGACCGAAGCGCGCGATGCGATCGACGCGGTCCGGGACGCCGTCGCGGAGATCGAACGCCTCGACGACTTCGAGTTCGCCGTCGATCCGGCCGAACACGAGCGGTCGCGGCTGCGGATCCGGGGCGACGAGTCCAACAGCGTCTTCCAGTGGTCCCTCGAACAGGGCGCGTCGACCTTGGCGGTGCCGAGTTACACGTACACGAGCCGGGAACGGGCCGTCGACGCGGCGCGGCGCTTCGAGGAGTTGGCGGTCGGGGCGATGTCGGTCTACCTGACCGGCGCGAGGGACGACACCGTCCAGTGGGATCCCTTCGACGTCGGCCGGGGGGACCTCGGGCGCCGACTGTGGTCGCTGTTGACGCGGGGCAGGCGCCACCGGGCGTTCCTCGACAACACCGAGATCCGGATCGTCGTCTCCGGCATCCGCGGCAAGTCCTCGACGGTCAAGCGACTCGACGACGTGTTCAACCGCCGCGGCTACGACGTGCTCACGAAGATCACGGGCAACCAGCCGACGCTCATCAGAAACGGCGACGTCATCCCGATCGACCGGCCCGGCCCGTACACCACGCTGTACGAGAACATCAACGTGCTCCGGGAGTTCGTCCCCATCTTCGACTCGTACACGCCCGAGAACGTGGCGATCTTCGAGAATCAAGGCATCACAGAGTACACGACGCGGCTGTTCAACCAGCGGTTCGTCAAACCCCACGTCGTCGTGTTGGCGAACATCAGACAGGACCACCAAGACACCCTCGGGAAGACCCGACGCGACATCGCCCGGGCCTTCGCGCGAACGGTCCCGCCGGACACCCACGTCGTGAGCGGGGAACTCCACCCCGTGTTACACGAGTACATGGCCGAGGAGGTCGAACAGGCGGGCGGAACGCTCACGCAGGTCTCGATCCCCGAAGGCCAGCGCGGGCGGATCGGCGCCGAGACGGTGTACGCCGTCAACGACGTCCTCCGGCTGTTGGACATGGATCCGGTTCCGGAGGAACAACTCAACGAGTACCTCGACGCGATCCAACCCGAGTGGGTGCAGATCCCCGGCGGGCGGGTGTTCAACGGCGCGGAGATCAACGACATCGAGAGCACGGAGGCGATCCGCCGGGCGCTCGCCGGCGAGAACTACGTCCTCCCGTTCGTCTACCTCCGCGCCGACCGGCGGAGCCGCACTGCATCGTTCGCGAACTACCTGAACACGCTCGCCGACCGGGACCTGATCCGGCGGGCGAGGGCCGGCGGCGCGTTCACCGACGTCTTCGCGTCGAAGGTCGACGTGCCCGTGGTGACGCACAGCCGCGAGGAGGACGCGGGGGCGGTCCTGGAGGAGATGCTGGCCGAGGAGTACCCGGTCGTGCTGATGGGAAACACCGTCGACGAGTTCATGCGGGAGATGGAGGCGGAGATATCCGAGCGCGCACAGCAGGTCGCCATCGGCGAGGCGGATTGAGCAGCCGGGGCGTCCGACGGCGCCGGGGCGTCTCGGCCGACGGCGGATCCGGAACGCGGTCGCGGTTCGACGCCGGATCGACACGCCCTCGGTTCGGCCGCGGCCGGCGGCTCCGAGCGAGAGTGGACCGAATCAGTCGGCCGGGATCGCCTGCCTGCCGTCGTCGAGTGCGGGACGGCCGATCCACCGATCGACGGAAAGCGGTCCCGCACCGAGCGTGAACACCGCCGACGCCAGTCCGAACAGCGTGACGTGGGCCAACACCGGATCGTTGGGCAGCCCGAACAGCGTCGTCGTGAACAGGACGAACGAGACCGCGGCCGCGCCGCGGGTGAAGAAGCCGACGATCAGCGCCGATCCGACGGCGATCTCGGTGATCCCCGCCCCGACGACCCAGAGGCCGGGGTCGACCGGAACGACGGACGTGAGGTCGTACTGCTCGACGACGAGCAGCGACTGGCCGGGCGTGGCGAGTTTCTGGATCAGCCCGAGGTAGACGAACGTGAGCCCCATGCCGACCCGGAGGACCGTCGGCACGTACTCGCGAAGCGGAGCCAACGTTTCGTCGAGGAACGCCTTCAGGTGATGGACCGGATCGACGCGGCCGTAGTACGTGTCGGCAGTGCTTGCGACCTCGAGCAACATATCGTCGGCGCTCGGCCGTCCGCCCCCGATGACGAGCAACGAGAGGAGGATCGGCACGTACTCCATCGCGATGACGACGCCGGGATCGATCGCCGCGAACACCCAGACAAAAAGCGACAGTCCGAGCGCCGAGACGATCCGAGTCGCGAGCCCGAACAGCACGAAGAAACCGACGCCGATGAACAACGCCCTGAGCGCCGGGTTCGCCGTCGGATCGAACGAGAGGGTCGGCGCGAACAGGTACCCCTGAAAGCCGGCGCCGACGAGCGGGAGCCCGATCGACAACCGGAGCATCCACGGGACGAGGTCGCCGTAGCTGGCGAGTTTCTCACGGAGGATGACGATGTCGGTGATCGTCGGCCGCAGCCACAGGTACGCGGCGACGGTCCCGGTGATCGCGGCCCCGGACCCGACGAGCACGGCAGCGTTGAACGGGTCGGAGACCACCTCGACGACGAACGCGGCCGGATCGATCCGTTCGCCCTCCCCCTCGGTGACGTAGTCGACGTGCGCGGCTACCGGCCGGGTGAACAGCCACGCCACCGCGATCGAAGCGGCAGCCGCAGTCGATCGGCGAGGCATACGCTTCGTATGACACGCATACACGTAGTTCTTTGTTACCGTGGCGGACGTCCTCTCGGGGCATGTATCGCCGTGGCAGACGGCGGCTCGGAACCGTTCGGTCCCGTCCCGTTCAGCATCGCGGGCACCGCGGCGAGACGGCACGGATACCGCCAGGCGAACGACGCGGTCCGGACACCGCCGACGCGGTCTACATTCGGATGTTTTAACCCGTTTGCTGGCGGAGTATGGGGCGATGAGCACCGCCGCCGACGCCGACCTCTCGGAGATCGAACGCGAAGGCCTCGAACTGATCCGGACCACCGGTGGCATCCATCAGAGCGATTTCTGGAAGGAACTCGACGTCGATTCGAGAAAGGGCAGCCGGATCGTCGACACCCTCGAGGAAGCCGGCCTGGTCGAACGGACCGAAACCGTCTACCAGGGCCACAACACGTACCTCGTGACGCCGATCCTCGACCCCCGCGATCTGGATTTCTCGCTTCTGATGGCCGGCGATCAACTCTCCCCATTCGTCGGCGACGAGGAGATCAACCCCCAAGACGACGCTTTTACCCAGTGGGTCATGACGCTCGCCTACGAAGAGTACTGAGCCGGCGCTATTCCCCCGGATACTTGGGTTCGCGTCGTTCCGCCCGCCCGAGGGCGGTCTCGACGACGTCCCGGACGTCGCCGTGGAACGTCCCGCCGTGGCCGGCGTACATGTGCTCGACGCCGTCGTCCATCGCCTCCAACAGCGCTTCGATGCTCTCGATGAGCCGCTCTCTGGACTGGCCGGGCATGTCGGTCCGCCCGAAACTCCCGTACTCGAAGGCCCCGTCGTCGTGGACGACCACGTCGCCGCTGAACAGCGTCGTCCCGGAGACCAAGGCCACGTGGTCGTCGGCGTGGCCGGGCGTGTAAACCACGTCGAACGGCTCGTCCCCGACGAAGAGTTGATCGCCGTCCTCCAAGGCCCCGTCGCGCCGCGGGTGGTCGGCGTAAGCGTACAGCGACGCGTCGAAGGCGTCCAACACCGCGTCCAACTGTGCGACGTGATCGCTGTGTTGGTGGGTCAGTACGACCGCATCGAGGGTGTCGGTGTGGTCTTCGATGGCGTCGACGACGCCCCCGTAGGCACCGGCGTCGACGAGGACGGTCCGGTCGCCCTCGACGAGATAGGCGTTGCAGGTGAACGTCTCCGCGGCCTCGGTCACGGTGGTCACGTTGGTCGCGTCCATACCGGAGGCTGGGTCGTCGGGGTATTCATACCTCCGGCCCGGTCGGCCGGTCGCTCGCGGATCTCGCGGTCGGCTCCGACCGTTCCACCGTCCGGCCGCTCACTCCCCGTCCCAGTCGTCGGCCCGGCGGAGCCGGAGCGTCACCTCCGACCCGCGCTCGCAGTCGCCGAACAGGAGCTGGCCGTCGACGCCGCTTACGATCCACCGCGAGAGCCACAGCCCGAGGCCGACGCTGTGGTCGAGTTGGGTTATTTCGCGAGTGCCGCTCACGACGGCTCGCTCGCGCTCCGGGATGCCGGGACCGTCGTCCGCGATCGTGATGTCGATCCACCCGTCGTCGGCCGTCAGCTCGATGTCGACGGTCGCCGTCTCCGGGTGGTGCTCGATGGCGTTTTCGATGAGGTTTTCGATGGCGATCTTCAGCAGTTCGTCGGCGACGGCCGCCCCGGGGTCGTCGCTCGAGACCCGGATCGTCGCCTCGGGGTGGTTCGATCGGAACCGCTCGGCGAGATCGATCACGAGGGGTTCGGGATCGAGCGCCACCCACCGACGATCGATGTCGAGCGCCTGCTGGATGCGTCTGACCTGCTCGCCGAGCTTCGAGACGTTCATCGCCCGCTCGTAGATCCGCTCGGCCTGCGTCCGGTACTCCTCCATCGGCGCCTCCTCGGCGAGGATGTTCGCGTAGCCGGTGATCGCCGTCATCTCGTTTCGGAGGTTGTGTCTGAGCACGCGGTGGAGAACCCGGAGCCGACGTTCCTGCTCGAGCCGTCCGGTCACGTCGGTGTAGATACCGAACCCGCGCTCGGTTCCGCCGTGTCGGTAGCTGAACCCCCGAAACAGGAACGTCCGCCGGCCCTCGGCGGTCAGCCGTTCGACCTCGGTCGGCTCGCGTCCCCGCCGGGAGGCGGTCCCGCCCGGCCGTTCGACCTCGGTATCGCTTTCGGGCGGGACGATCGTCTCCGCCAGCGACGCGTCGCTGACGGCGGCTTCGTCGTAGCCGAACGTCTCCTCGAAGGCGTCGTTGACCCGGCGGACGATCGGCTCGCCGTCGACGAACTCCACGTCGACGACGGCGTCCGGAAGCGCGTCGAAGAGGTGTCCGAACCGTCCCCGGCTTCGGTCGGCGTCGGCGTCCGTCCCCTGATCGCCCCGCGCCGGCGGCGACCCGTCGCCGAGGCGGTCGAGCGCTGACTCGACCAGCGTCGCCAACAGCGCCAGCCGTCGGCGCTCGCGCTCCGTGACCGACCCCGCCCCGCCGTCGACCGACAGCGCCCCGCGTTCGCCGAGCGCCACTGCCGCCGAACGCGTGATCTCCCCGGCACCGCCGGAGCCGTCCCCGACGACGAGTTCGGCCGTGCTCGGGTCCCCTTCGGGCGGCCGGTCCGCGCCGCGTTCGAGCGCGTCGCCGGCGTCGTCCGCCGCCGCGATCGGGGCGCCGTCCTCGAAGAGCCTGACCGCGCTTATTTCGATGTCGGCGATCCGCTCGGCGGTTTCGGCCGCGATCTCGGCGATGTCGGCCGCGGTCCCGGCGGCGCGAAGCGACCGTCCCGCCTCGGCGAGCGCGCCGACGGCCCGGCGGTGTCGATCCTCGCTCGCCCGCCGGTCCAGTTGCCGTCGATCGGCCTCGATCCGCCCGCCCACCAACCCGGCGAGCAGCTCCAGGAACCGTCGCTCGCTCCCCGAGTACGCCGCTCTCGGGGACTCGCTGCCGAACCACACGGTTCCGTAGCGCTCGCCCCCGGCGCGGACCGTCGCTCCGGCGTAGCTCCCGAGCCGATCGAACACCCCAGACAGGTCGCCGCTTTGGAGGGTCCGCCCCGTATCGGGGAGACAACACGGGCCGTCGAGACGGACCGTCCGTCGGCACAGCGTTCCCTCGAGCACCGTCGGCTCGGGGTCGACGCCGCCCGCTGTCGCGACGACCGAGTACGACGCGCCGTCGATTTCGGCGAGCGCCCCGTAGGAGGCGCCGAACCGCTCGCGTCCGGCCTCCAGGATCGCGCCGATCGATCCGTCGGACGACCGTGCCGCGTCGCCGACGGCCGCCCGGAGCGATCGTATCGCGGCCTCGCGTCGTCGCTCCTCCGGCGGCGGACCCGACACGCCCGCGACGGCGGCGATTCGATCGATCGGTCGCGCCGCCCCGTCGTCGGTCACGTACTCCGTGACGCCGAGTCGGGTCGCGCGGGCGGCGACGGCCGGATCCCCGGTCCGGTCGTAGAGGACGGTCGGCACAGACGTCCCGCGGAGCCGTTCGAGCGCCGCCAAACCGCCTCCCGGTTCCTCGAGGACGGCGCAGTCGGCGATCCCGGCACGCTCGGCGATCGATCCCGGCTCGACACGTTCGAGCCGAAAGCGACCGTCCGGGTCGATCGCCGGACCGCGGCCGACGTAGAGCACGACGGCCCGCTCTGGGTTACCGGCAACCATGCGACACCACCCGGTGCATCGACTCGGCGTACGACAAACGCGCTGATAATGGTACCGGCTGATTCGGTCGGTGATCCCGCCGACGCCTCCGGAATCAGTCGGCGTCTCGACCGCGTCGGTCGACGGGGTCACCGCCGCCCCGCCGCATCATTTACAATCCCGACGCTGTTACGTGCTCACATGGGGTTCGGAAGCTACGACGAATCCGAACAGGGCAACCACGAGATAGACACCGACGCCGACGACATCGACGGGAACGACAGACCGGCCGGATCGACACACGACGGCGAGATCAACTTCGAGTACGAGGACGCCTCGAGCGAGGACCTCTTCGAGGCCTACAAGGAGTTCAACAACCAGTGAGCCGACCCCCCGTCCGTCGGATCGGCTCGCGAACGCCGTCCCGGAATCGGGACCGCAGCCGTCGGCGCCGCCGGCCTCGGGCCGACGCCGGAGCGACGACGGGCGGGGCCGAATGCCGCCGCACATAAAGCCCGGATGTCGGGCGCTCGGGCTCGCGGAGTCCTACCGCGGCCGCGACGGGGCGACGAGCACGCTCTGCGGAGCGGTGGTCCGCGCCGACCGCGCCGTCGACGACGTCGAGGTCGCGACCTGCGAGGTCGGCGGCCGGGACGTCACCGACGCCGCGGTCGGCGTCTGGACCCGCCTCGATCGCCCCGACGTCCGCTACGTTCTCGTGGCGGGGGTCGCCCTGGCGTGGTACAACGTCGTCGACCTCGCCGCGCTCTCGGCGGGGACGGACCGTCCCGTCGTCGCCGTCTCCTTCGAGGAAAGCGACGGCCTCGAAGCCGGGATCGAGGCGGCCTTCGAGGGCGAGGCCCGGGCCGCACGCCTCGAAGCCTACCGGAGTCTCCCGGAGTTGCGGCGGGTCGAGGTCGGCGGGCGGACGCTGTTCGTCCGGAGCGTCGGCCTCGACGACGCGGCCGCCGACGCCGTGGTCGACGCCTACACCCACGAGCGCCGCCCGGAGCCGCTGCGGGTCGCAAAGCGGATCGCGCGACGGCTCGACGCCGCCCGGCGGGAGGGAGCGCTCCCG
>Ga0102942_1001058_pt1 | contig 10590 bp, 16 predicted proteins | sample SalPon2_C_H2O_MG_FD_78171 | JGI IMG/M metagenome (GOLD analysis project Ga0102942, IMG submission 78171) | Salt pond water microbial communities from South San Francisco under conditions of wetland restoration - Salt Pond MetaG R2_C_H2O_MG | ecosystem: Environmental > Aquatic > Non-marine Saline... | reverse complement strand
GGCTTCCACCTCGCGGATGGTCGTATGAACCGTATCGTACACCGCCTCGAAGAGCTGAGCAATCTGGTTGATGCTGAGCAGCGTATCTGCGTAGAGTACGAAGACGATGATAATCTCTCCTGGCGTGAGTGTCCGTCCTTCGAAGGGTGTGTTGCGGGCGTATGTGAAGGTATAGCGGCAGTTAGAACACCACAGCCGGAGCCGGGGACTTGTCCCCGGCCTTGATGATGGTTTCACCACAATCAGGGCATGGAGCTTGTTGCCAAGCATGCTTACAGCGCCGCTCGATTTCTTCATCGAGCGGCTCTGGCCGCAAAACTATTGATGTGAGCTCAACAAGGTGCTGAAGCATCCCGCCGAATGCGGTTTGATCGTTCACATACAAACACATTCCGCGGGATGCCATGATACTCACGCTGTTTCACTGAGTTCGGTAAGAGCGTCAGGAATTATTTGCCTATGAACATCAGGGCTGTTATGAAGCATCGTCGGTGTCGTGAGCTGTCGGATTTATCCAACTGAGACACTCATTGGCTTCCCCGATCATTCATTATCATTGTGAGAGCCCAGGAATTAATTACAGCGATTCCTGTTTTGAAGATGCCCTCTCACTCTAAGTCTGAGAGATGTCGTTCAGGCGATTACTCAAGCACACTCTCAGCCGAGCTGTGTAGCGCCTTGATACCGGGCGCCACCGAACCCAAGAAGCGGAAAGAAGATGAATGATAAAAACGTCAGCCCAAGACCGAATAGGATGCCTTTACCGAACTTACCAGCTAGGTCAATGCTGACCTTCGCTAGAGCGAAGAGTTGAATCACCGGAATGAAAAATAGAACCACTTACCACCACGCGTTGTCGCTTATTTTTGTCAATATATAGAAATTGTATATTGGAATAATTGCAGCCCATCCCGGTTCGCCTGCCTTCTCGAATGTTTTCCAGAACCCCGCGAAAATAACGATAGTGACAGCCAAAGGGGCGATTGCGCCAAGGATACCGCCACCGTCGCTCTGTAACGGGACAAGAACGTTCACAATTGGTGTCATCAATCTTACCATCACTCTGCTGTCTAATAATATTTACACATGAATTACCCTCCTTGTAACACTCATTTTTATGATTGATACTGTGTGCATTGAACTAGCTGTACAGAATGATCATATTTGCTATGAAGCCACAATCATCACATACCACAATCGTTCACAATCGCTGACAATCGCGTATATCAACTGAATCATCGACCTCGGCACATCACTCTCAACAGACTGATCGAACCGAAGTTGTAAGTCAGGACAGTCGAGTTCGATATTCCCATTGATCATTTCTCAGTGTGAAGCACTGCTCAGTGATTTTTTTCTTATAAAAAGAATAATTGGAATGAGATTCATGCAGCGAAGGACACTGCTGTCGACTCTGAGTACTGTTGGAGCAGTTACAATTGTAGGATGTATTGGCGGCGGGGATGAAGACCAACAATTCTCAACAGAGGGAAATGACTCTGAATTAATTCAATCCGCACCAGAAGAACTGATTCTAACAGTCGAGGACCTCCCCGGGAATAGATGGAAACAACAAAACTCTGTCGCTAATCAAAGAATCGCACGACAGGTATTTCGAAGACCAACCTCACAGGACAGTACAGAGACAGAGGGAATTATTCTCTCAGTAAAAAAAGCAACTGAGGTATCCACTGCAGAAGAAAGGTATGCAAAAATGAATCCTGAATATCTCACGGGGCAGACAGTCGAGCCAAATGAATCTCGAGAATTAGCAATTGGGGTTGAAAGTATGTTTTATGCATGGCAGAGTAAAGATCAAGAAGAGACACAGAATCTACTCAAAATGCGGGATGCAAACGTGTTCTGTCGTCTGTTATGGGTTGTGACGGGTGGACCAGAAGAGTCTACCCCGGTGGACTCTGTTACACTCGAACAGGTCGGTACACTAGGGGTAACAGTGCATCAAAAATGGCGATAAAAGACAATTAGAACACCGGTGAAGACTTGGACTCGTTTCAGACTCAGCTTGATTCAAGACTCGCATCAATAACAAAGACGTTGCGATATAGATATCCAAGGTATTATATAGAGTCTCAACCCCATAGACAAATCGGCTCATAACATGCGCATATCGCTCTCCAGATGATATCGATGACTTATCCTCAAGACGATCAGACGACTCTTCTAAAGATGGAGATTGGTTGTCACTCATTCATTGAGAAATTTCTTGAAAACCTGCCAATGGGTACAATCACACAGGACCGTCAAAGATGTAGAGGACGTAGCCATTACGAGAGAGGTGTATTACCTCGATAGAAATATAGAATATGATGCACTCGCGCTCACCAACGGTCTCAGTTTAGCAGCTACCGTCATGATCAAAACATCGACCGCATTTTGTGGTGGTCAGAGCGAGACGAGTGCCAGATATATGATGACAATGTTCATTTGCAACGTTGTACGTAACACCACATGGAGTCTGAATGGCTGATGTACCGATCGACTGTTTGTGCACTATATTCGTTACATCGTTGAGTACTTCTTTCATATAGATAACACTCAAACAACGGTCATACATTACTCGCATGGTAAGTCAGGGGCTATATTATTGTCTGACTGCGGTTTGGATTCTACAGGCGTGGCAGACCGAGTGCCTCGAGGCTTGCCCCCAAGGCAGTTCACTAATACACTCCAGAACAGTCAGACTGGGATAGTCCGAAAAAAAGCCTATCGAGACTGCGCTCGCTGTGTTCATCTTATCAGGTGCGTTTGGATATTGTGGATGTGGATCGAAAGCACGTCGGAAAAACAACAAGCCCACCCCTAAGAAAGAGGTGTCAGTGACTGAGTAGGGCGGGGTAATTCATACTGGGCACTTCGATAGCCGATTGGAAGTCGGTGTGCAGCGTTTTATCAGGATTACTGAGTATATCCACAGACACACGCTACTGCATACTAGGTTCCAGAATCAATCAAGAAACTCTATGCCGGCGATATCAAACCGTGCCCCCCGTTGTGGCTGTCGACGATCTGTATCTCCCAGCCGTGAGTCTCAACGACCTCTTTGACGATCCGTAGTCCAAACCCTGTTCCTGTCCCTGTCTCATCTTCGGCGGTGGCAGTTGAGTAGCCAGCATCGAAAATCTTCTCACGCTGTTCAGTAGGAATCCCAGCACCGTCATCCGCAACATAAAATCCATCAGCCATCCCCCCAACTGATACCGTTGTATCTGTGTCAGTGTCAGTGTCTCCGTGCTCAACAGCGTTCGCTAAGAGATTTTCCAGTAACTGCCGGAAACGACTCCGGTCTGCAGCCACTGTCTTGTCGCTCTCGACAACTAGCGTTGCTTCTTCGCTTGGAACAACCTCCCAACACTCCTTGACCTGTGTCGCCACTGAAATCGGCTTTGTCTCGCCAACCATCTCGCCACTCCGTGGAAGAGTGCTGGCGACGCCTTAATCAAGCACTCGGAAACCGACTATTCGATACACTGGATGATCTTCAGGAAGCAGCTCTAACTGCGCTTGACGAGATCAGTCCATCAAATCTACTCACGTATTTATCTCTTTGAGTATAAATAAAATAATGACTTGAGTAGTGTCTGTTTCAGCGGCTGCAGCCCGTGATATAAATCATATACATCTCCTCACAAGCAAAGATATGTCACTATCGAAATTGAAGTTACCTTTCTCATGGCGTTTTACTGATAAGCAAATTCAAAGATGGTTCTTGACCAATTCGATCTGGGTTGAGACGTTGTTGGCTGTCGTATCAGTTGGTATCTGGATTGTCGCACTCCCAATCATTATCTTTGGAACGTTTACTGCAGTGGGGGGCGATACCTCGATACTCGACGTTGGGATGATAATCGTTGCTGCTGGGTTCTTCAGTGTCACTCTCCTTGCGGTGTATACGATTGTCTCTACCGTTCTTGAGATTCGTCATCAGGGACTGTTTTTCGATCAGACTCGTGACATCGCATCTGTCGCACACGACGGGAGTCAAGTTCTCAAAACAATCACAAGTGGTATATTTCTTTTATGTATACTTGGATATATTGTCGTTCTGTCACTGAACTATTTCACGGAATTAATGCTCACCACTCGCTCTGAGGCTATTCTTCCCTTGCTACTCCAACTTCTTGGAGTGAGCAGCTTTCTCCTCCTCGCCACTGTTTTTATTCATGCTTTCGGAGCGTTCGTGCTGACTGTCTTCGATGTCGCGATTGGGGCTGATGATGAGTGAGTCCCGACATGGACGGGAATAAAAACATCCATACAACGGGTCCAATTGCTAAGAATCGACTCCTGAATTTCTCTGTGCTCAGATATAACAGTGCAAAACAATTATGATATTTCAATCACGAATACAGATGCCATCGGAAACGATGGAGATCGCGTCTTCAGACATTATTACACGCCTGAGATAGGTCGGACTGTTCAGTGCAGTCTCACTCTATCTCTTGAGATAAAATAAAGAGATCTCAATGGGTGCTCTCCGCATCCGTCCGTCTCTCAGATACCGCATGTGTTCTCGGTATAACTCTCCAGGCGGCATTCAGACGTGACGTGACTGTTCGATTCAGTTGGTTACTTCAATGTATCAAACTCACGACAGTCATAATACGCGCCACCCATGGAATCACGAACAGAGACGATGACAGTGGTACCGACAGTCACAGTCACAGTCACAGTCACAGTCACGGTCACGGTCACGGTCACAAATCGGTTGATTGTCTTGCGAAGAATGCTCTGAACAACAGAATCAACGGTCATTTGTCCATCACAGACAGAGATCAACTATATGACTGAGAGCGAATCCAAACTCGAATCCGAATCCGAATCCGAATCCGAGAGCGAGTGCGTTTACTGCGGTGTCGTTGATGAACAAGAACAGATGTATTATGATATTCACGTTCGAGTAATCACACACTCAGATGGCTCTGATAAACCAGTCTGTAATCTCTGTATCCCTGATCTGGAGACCGTCCAGTGACTAATACATAGCGCTGATTGAGTGACGTCAGTATCATTATCACTTTGTTTTTGATTCACTGATTCGACTTTTTCTGTGTACTAGTCGTTGGTAATACGACCAGTGTTTCTATCTGAACCCACACTCAGACCGATCTTACCCGGAACGTCCGGTTGCGCGTTCCGCTTTGGATAAAAAATCACAGTCCCAATAACTGGTATTGTTATTGTTATATGCCCCACTCAAGATATCCTGGCGTCCGGGCATCTGTGCGTTTTTGTTTTGAGATACCCCCACCGTGATTGGTGAACATCTCTAACCGACGAACGATGATTGAGCGGTTGCGGGTTGTGAAAGCACGGGTTCTCAGATGATCACATGCGGTCACCGGAGCGGGCACACCAGCAAAAAGATGTATGTGAGATTTCGCGTGTATGCAAGTATAAATCATATGGCTGGGAGAAACGATTCGATAGCGAGCTCACTAATTTTAATGTTGATGTAATATTATTGTTGATATGTTTGTCATAGAAGTAATGATAACGAGAATAGTTCTTTACACTGCGGACCTGACTGAAGTCTTTCATGAAGCTGCTGAGGGAGCAATCACTAACGAAGACCACATTTGAACTGCTGATTTGGCACCCCCCACAGCCAACCCGCGTTGCAGCGATTGAAGCAATCACTGGGTATTTATGACAGGCGCTAAGGGATAAACTGTAACCAGAGGATCATGTCGAGTGAGCAAAGCAGACGCCGGTTTCTTGCTGGGGTTGGGACAGCGGCGACGACTATGGCGATTGGACCCACAACAGCAACGACAACCGCGACGGCTACTACTCCTAGAGGCACGCCGACGCAGACGACTACTGACCCAATCTCGACAGACGCACTTCAGTCGTTTTTCGACAACCGACTTCCGGAACAACTTGAAGAACACGATATTGCAGGTGCGACAGTGTCGGTCGTTGCCGATGGTGAACGACGTCTGAGCGAGGGATACGGTCTCGCAGACGTCGCTGCCGAGGAACCGGTGAAGGCTAATGAGACGCTGTTTCGGATTGGCTCCGTATCAAAGTCTCTCACGGGGACAGCAGTCATGCGCGGGGTTGAGGCTGGTCGGCTCAGTCTTGAGACGGATGTCCGCGAGTATGTCGATGGGCTGTCGTTCCCTGGTGAGTACAATACTCCAATCACGCTTGAGCATCTCGGTACCCACACAGCCGGTTTGAGAGTGTCGTCTTGGGGGTGTTCACCGATACCGCGGAATCGATGCCAAAGCTTGAAGCAGCAGTCAAAGCAGACCCACCGACACGTGTGTACCCTCCCGGTGAGTTTACCACGTACTCAAATTACGGAGTCGGGCTAGCAGGGTATGTAACCAGCGCGACTGCAGGGACCGATTACGCCACCCACATTCGCGAGGAGGTGTTCGAGCCGCTCGGAATGAATAAGAGTCCAGCCGCCGGATGGCGAACTGAGTGAGGCGGTCTCGAAGGGCTACGTTGCGACCGACGACGGCTTCCAGGAGCGCGGGTTTGAGTCCGTTCCCCTCCGACCGGCGGGGTCGATCAGCGCCACTGCGACGGACATAGCGCGATTCATGCAACTGCATCTTCAGCGTGGTGAGTTCGACGGCGAGCAGTACCTCCGCCCGAAGACGATTACAGGGATGCATGATGCTCGATTCCAGAATCATCCGGCTGTCAATGGTATCGGCTACGGCTTCTATGAGATGAGTCGGGGGGACACATGAATCGTCTGTCATGCAGGCGATACACGGTTGTTCCACAGTCTGCTTGCGTTGTTCCCCGAGCAAGACATGGGGCTTTTTATTTCGTATAATAGCGCAGGCGGGATTGAGGCGCGACAGGAGCTCTTTGATGCGTTCGTTAACGGGTTCGTCACGCCGGAACTTCCCACCATCGAGCCTTCGAATGAGGCACCGACGCGAGCGGATGAACTCACCGGCTGGTACCGCAGCACGCGGATATCCGCGACCGAGCCGACGAAACTTCTCGGCGCCAGTGCGACGGTACAGGTACGAATTAACGACGGCACGCTCATCACCGACCCAGTTGCACCTGGTGCTGACTCTCAGCGCTGGGTTGAGATCGAACCGCTCGTCTTTCGCAAAATCGACGGTCACGAGCGCCTTGCATTCCGGACTGAGGACGATCAGATCACTCATATGGTCCAGAACTCGTTGGGTGTGTTCCGCCCGCTCGGTCCGGTGGAGAACCCCCTCGGTCAGATTGCCGGCTTTGCGGTGTCGATGTTATTGCTTATGTTCACGATGGTCGGGTGGGTCGGTGCCGGTTTCTATCGATACCTCGAAGACCGCCCGCCGATGGAGCGCCGACCCCGCGTTGCCCGTGTGCTCGTCGGGGTGAGTGGTTTACTATTGCCTGCAGCGCCAACTGGGCTCATCTTTGCTGTCGGGCTAACTCCCAATGCGATTGTGTACGGTCTGCCTGGGTGGATAACAGTTACCTCTGCCGCGCCGCTGGTGGGAACCATCGGAAGCCTTGCTGCCGTTGGCGCAGCCGCGTTAGCCTGGCGCGAGCAGTTTTGGGGGCTTCTTGGACGCATTCATTATACTGTCGTCACGGCGGCACTGCTGGTGTTCGCCTGGCTGCTCGCGTACTGGAACCTGATGGGAGTGTGACTTTTTAAATATCAAAGATGATGTATCGGTGACCGTCAGATGGTCTATCGTGAGGTAATTTCTGTGGCAATCTGAGGATGGTGGATGATCATAATCATGATTATCCGCCGTTGCAAGAGTTGAAGGAAGGAATGTCCACACTCGTAGAGAGACTCAGTTCTCGGTTACTCTCAACATATGATGCTAAATGGAATCACCCACGAATCGCGAAGATGCTCATGATTATTCTTGCACCCACTCTTCTTGTTGGTGGGTGGGGTATCGGTCTCGTTGCTCAGCACTCCATGATACTCGGGGGAATTCCACCGATTGTCTTCGGGGTAGTGATGCTTCCGATTGGATTCGTGATTCTCGCTTTCATCGATGCTGTCTCGTCTGGACAGAAAAAATAACTCGTGAGGGAATCGTCACTCTCAGAAAATGGGGATATCACTGACTGTCTCTCGTGATAAGACAGTCCGTGACGTGTGATTCGAGTATCTCTCGCTTTGATTCTTACACGTATCCCTGAGTTCCACGCTTTCGGATATATGTCTCGTGTCGACTCACTGGATGAGGGGGTGTCATTGTCTATTTGGATACAAACGCAGTATGAGGCGTTGGGGAATGTTCGACTCCTCAAAGCCTGCTTGATTGATTCGAGTCTCTGGAGCAATTGATGAGTCAGCGGCGTCTATGCTGTGAGAGACGGTGAATACACGCCGAAGCCGTCTTGACTGTGTAAGAAGGATTCGTGTGACTGTTACTCTCAGCCTCAGCCTCAGCCTCAGCCTCATGTCGACGACTGATGTACAGATACTATATCGATAGCGCAAACCACACTTCGACACAACGAGCAGAGAGAAACGACGTGAGAGCGGTTGAGTTGACCGAAAGACAATCCTCGAGCAGGTCTGTGGCTGTCAGTATGACTCGGGAAATTTGATCGACTTCGTCGTTGTGTCTATCACGACTCGGTCACCGATTGGGATTGGAGCCGTTGGACTCGTGTGACCAAAGTCGAGACCAGAGATGATGGCTGCAGCGGGGTTGTACGTGTGGACGATATCTTGGATGATGGACCGTTGGTGTTCGCGATACGTCTCACGGGCTTTCACACCCGGGTCGTGTTCGTGCGTGCGGGTGTGCGGTCTGCGGTCGATCACCCAACACTGCACCGAACCGTTCGAGTAAATCACCGTCGATAGTCGTTACCCAGATATATTTATCTCCACACATGCTAATCAAATGTTCATTGTCGAATTGAAGTGATCAAGCGGGTTATCACATGAAATTGGTAGGTACTGACATACCAGTTGGGCTTCATCGACTGAGCCGTGTGCTACAGTTGGTGTTCCTGAGACACATAGAGTGTCAATATACTCAAAAGAACGTCAAAAACATGATACTGCATTAGAAGTGAAATACTATATGATATTCATGTCCGAAAACAGAGATACGCGACAGAATTAACACGCTGCTGTTATAATATAATTGTATAAATTGCACACAACTGTGAATGTACTCATTACTTCAAACTTCACTGAATCCGGAATTGAGCGATTGACAGAGCTCGGATTTGATGTTATTTTTGATCCAATTGAAACCCGAGACGGACGGATGCCGGTCGATACGCTGACACAGCGTTTGGAAGGTGTCGACATCTTTATTTCTGGATTTGAGGGTGTGCCAGCTGAACTCATGGATGCTGCCGATGATCTCAAATTAATCGCCTGTCCGCGGGGTGGTCCTGAAGCCAGCGTGGATATCAGTGCCGCAACTGATCGTGGAATTCCTGTCCTGTATGCACCGGGCAGAAACGCAGAGACTGTTGCCGATCACACAATGGGATTACTGTTGGCTGCAACGAGAAATATTGCACAGGCTCATCATCGACTACGGATGGGCAGAGATACTGGTACCCCACAGGAAGACGCCGCAGCAGGTGGAGAGCGTGAAGATGTAACGTGGGGAATCGGCTCCGAATCACCATACACAACGCTTCGGGGACCAGAGCTTCGCGATCGGACAATCGGCATTGTTGGCTTCAGTCGGATTGGACGGCGAGTCGCGAAGCGAGCCGGTGACGGCTTTGGGATGGATGTCCGTGCATATGACCCGTTTGTTGACCACGTTGAGATGGAACCATTCCAGGTCGATAAAGTGACAGATGTTCAATCATTATGTCAACAGAGTGACGTGGTCAGTCTTCATGCCGCAGTTGCACCAGGTTCACGCAATATGATTGGTCCGGCAGAGTTCGCGGCAATGCCTGATGATGGATACTTCGTCAACACGGCACGGGCTGCGCTCATTGAGGACGGCGCGCTCATTGAAGCGCTCAGGACCGACGAAATACAAGCCGCAGCACTCGATGTGTATCCCGAAGAGCCGATTGCTGAAGACAACCCATTGTTAGAGATGGAAAACGTCGTTACAACACCGCATATCGCTTCAGCGTCGCAGGATGTCATCGAACGGCACAGTGAACTGACCGTGAATGATATTACGGCACTTCTCAATGGTGAACAGCCCATGCACGTTGTCAATCCTGAGACGCTGACAGAGTTCACACTCTGAGCAGGAACGTAGCCACCAGCGCGTGGCTGAACTCATGGGTCACGTCGAATCGCTGTGATTCATATTCGCTTCTATTATGATCACGAGTGCAGATGGCAGATCATCTACTGTGTCACCAGATCGAGTTCGAGTGTCATCAGTCCCCGAGTATCCGCATTCAATTGAATTAATTCATCTCATGCATGTGCAGCAAAATCCATCATCCTGGGGTCATGTATCGGCATTATTATTATCTCTATCAGATGACTCCGATGTCACTGGCACTGGATTAAAATCAGTATCAATATCTATGCTCATGTGCTCTTGAACAAACTCGTGTGTGCGCGTTTCAAGTTCATCTGCATCATACTCTGCTGTCATTTCAATCGCCTGCACCCACTCTCCATCT
>Ga0102942_1001055_pt1 | contig 10603 bp, 9 predicted proteins | sample SalPon2_C_H2O_MG_FD_78171 | JGI IMG/M metagenome (GOLD analysis project Ga0102942, IMG submission 78171) | Salt pond water microbial communities from South San Francisco under conditions of wetland restoration - Salt Pond MetaG R2_C_H2O_MG | ecosystem: Environmental > Aquatic > Non-marine Saline... | reverse complement strand
CGTCTGGACGAAGAATAATACTTCCGAATAGCCTATCTCAAAATAGGCTAATTTTAGATTGGCTATTACTCGTGGCTACAGGCCTCCTCGATCTAGAAAGAACGCTTTGATCAATCGATATATACTCTGTACTGAGCGATCCACGAATTAATCAACGAGGTGTATGAACTGTTCTATGACACCATCGGGAATTTGGCGATCTCAGTGGTTCCGGTGACCGACAACCTAGGCTGTCGAGCGCGCCATAGCAGTAGTGGCCAGTTTGGAGCAATATTCACCGTCAGATTAATAATTTATTTCCTGTCGTCCCCTGTGAAAAATCGGCTTTGCGGAATGCGTGTAGCGTTTCCAGACCAGTAAGCCTGAACCCAGCCGGATCACCGAGGTGATACGGGAGTTCGTGATTAAGCGCAACCCAGAAATTATAAAACAACTGCGCAGCACCGAAGTAGACTGTTCGAGCCAGTCGATTCGACGAGCGACACTGACCCTGAAAGGTATGCTTGAGCTGACGAATGGCCGTCTCAATCTTCCATCGGTTTCGATACTGATAGCTTAGACCCTCGATGTCCCGTTCGTCGACATCAAGGTCTGTAATCCAGACCGTATGTGTGTCACTATCGCCATTTTCCGCATCACTATCTGTATCAGGTGTTGTCTCGGCGGGAGGCATGCTATTCGCATACTCATCAAGTCTCATTGTCGAGTCTGTCTCGGAGTCAGCAGCTTTTGATCCGCTCTTCTCGGAGGCACCCTCCCATGAGGTACGATCGGGGTCGCGGGTGAGTTTCGTGTTCGGTGTGGTTTGCTCTTGCCCAACTTCCTCTTCGGGGATTGGAGCGATAAGTGCGTTAAACGTCTGCGACTCCGCATTAAACGCGGTGAATGTGAGGCCCGTAACTTTGTCTGGCTCTCCAGGAACGGCACGTTTCGCCATGTTGGAGTACGCCTTATTCTCTGGAGCCTGTATCATCCAGCGTAAGTCATGTTCTCGGCACTTCGTGACGATATCTGCTTGGAACAACTGGCTGTCCATGTAGATGCGTCCGAACTCAAACGAATCGGTTTCACGAAGGTAACGTACCATCCGGTCGAGGGCCTCGGCTTTTTCGCTTCGCTCTTTGATAGGAGTGACACCTAAAATATAGTTTTGACCCGGTGAAACGGTCGACAAAACAGCATAGTGCCAAAATTCTGTGGTATTATCTTTTTTGATGGATCCAGTTACCCATCTGTTTTCTTTTCCATACCAGCCAACAGTTGTGAGGTCAAAGGCCAAGTGGGTTGGCGAGGATAACGCCAGTGTTTCCCGCTTAAGTAGGCGACATGTCGCGTTGATAAATTTTCGTTCGAGGTCCTCTACTTCGTACCCCCCGGGCGTACCTGGACGTGGGATGTACTCTGACAGCGTTGATGCCGATGGGGTGTCATACGGAGAGAGCCAATCAAGCAGTTCGGCTCCGTTTTTTGCGGCACACTGCTCGATAGCGAGATGCGCGAACAACCGGTAGATATCCCCAATTGAGTACTGGTAGTTGGGGGCAAAGCGATCACGATCGAACCGGAGACAGGGGGCAACCAGAGCAATATATTTAGCGAGGATTTGACTTGCCTGGTCCAGCTTTTCATCCATGCTAACTGTCCACTCTTCATCGTTTTCCAAGTAATAGGCGCGTGGCTTTGGGGGGTATACAGGAGCCCGATCGAAGGAGCGCCCCCGAGTAGTCAACGCATAGAGCGCTGCGTTGTGACTGTAGCGTGCAGCCGTAGAGAGAAATTCGGCGTCGAAATCGCTGATAGCACCTGAAAGCGTCGAATAGCTAGTCCCATCGCGGGGAGTGAAGCCGGCTTCACGCGCAACCGGACCCCCCTGTTCGAGGATGGCCTCGAGTTCACGGTACCCACCAACGAACTCCTTCAAGATACCGGCACGGTACATTCGTTGTGTACGCTGATCTAACGCGTCCCAATCAGCAATCTCGTCACACGCAGGGGCTATTCGCAACTCAAAATGCCGCAGAGCCCAGAGGTGTTTCTCGGTTTCTTCGTCGTATTCGATTTCACCGCCGAGTTCCACAGCTTGGTTTTTTGCGTTCCATCGGTCAACATCATAGGTGGGCGGGAGAGATACCGAAGAGAGCGGATCAAAACCCGGCTCGACGCCGTTAAATGTGGGTGGCAACTCATCACCGCAGGAATCTGTGCGCTCAAACCCCATTAGGGAACGCGTCTTACCCAGGTTTATTATACAATTCGGTTATGTGTCACCAAATTTGACAAACATTCGATAGAAATCAAACATAGCGATAAACCGGACAGTACTGCTAACCCGGACAGACCCGTTGAATACACAGAGATTAGTTTCAATTGGGACCGATAGGAATATTCAAGTTCCAAACCAGAATCACATGGTACAGTATGTACACGTGGGTGAAGCGAGAGCATGTCGACGATGTCGTATCCAACGGAATTACCGACCCACCCGAAGATCCACCGACTGGTCCAGTGGTGAATTATATTGAAGCCACAAGGCCACCTGATTACCCACCACGAGAGGAGATGATAACACTGGTTCCGTATAAAACGTACACCGATGACAATCAAGTGCTGCTGGAAGTGGATGTCGATCACATTGAGGGAGACATCTGGACGGCGCGAGTCGCACCACTCGAAGAGCTGACGATGGCGTCTCCCGACAATCCCGAAATGCTCGCTAATCGGTACTGGGATTCAATGATCCAGTGGAGACCAAGCCGGAATATTGGAACTAGCCATGAGGTCGTCGTTGACGGACGGATCCCAGCACATGCAATCACTCTGTCAGCGTCAGATGAGTGATGTAGAGAAGGTCGAGCGCTTTTCAGTACAGAATTCTACTATATATTGAACTCAAGCAACGAACTGTAGTAGCATCACGCCGTTTAGGAGCGCTGCCCAGCATCGACAACCATTCCATCAATTGCGGACATCCCCGGGGGGTGTACGTATCTGACTACTGCCGACGCGACCGGCGCTAGTTCAGTGTCTGCTGTTTGTTGAGCCAACTTTTCGCAAGTTCGTTGAACTCAACCGATTCGAATCGAGAAACAGCCTCCAGCACCTCGATGGCTGTCGATGGCTCAACGCGGAGCTCAAACGTGTAGGCTTCACCACCGACAGACCCAGAGGCAGACTTCCGTGCCCGGATAATACTCAGCATATCGAGCTCGATGAGATGATCACGCATTCGGCGTTGGGCCAAGCGATCGGCACCAATATGATCTGAAAGGGAAGTGTAGACATCATAGACATCACGGGTCCGAATCCCGGAGTGACCACCAAGTTCGAGAATGGTCACCGCTGCTAGCGCGAGGTGGCCCTGCATCGTGAGCTGTTCCATCCCTTCAATGATGAGTTCTCGCTCAGATTCGCTTTGAGCGGCTCGGACGTGTTCTTCTCCAACTCGAGTATCACCCTCAGATTCAGCAATTGCAGCGGCTTTCCGGAGATACTTGATTGCTTGGCGAGCACTGCCTTTGTCCTGAGCAGCGTACGCAGCACAGAGCGGAATCACGTCGTCAGACAGAATCGCGGACTCAATACGAAGGAGTGTACAATCGGTTCGGTCGACATCTAGTTGTTCGAATTCTTCGGTAAGCGAACCATCGGCATCATCCAAGTCGACATCGATCTCGAACTCTTCGCCCGCAGGAGTCTCATACACGAGTGAGGTGTCACGGAATGCCTTACTCGCACGCCGAGAAAGGATATCGCGGAGTTCATTCGCATCATACGGCGCAAAGAAAATAGAATCATCGTAGAGGCTATCTTTCGCGGCTGGGTCGAGGTTATCACGCCATTGGAGATCGTTGCTGATGCCAATAATTGACGGATAGACATCGTCGTTGACGTAGTCTTTATCGCGTGCACGGGGAAGCGAATAGAGGATCTTGTCGTCCGTGCCGAGATTATCTATTTCGTCGAGGACGATGATGATTGTGCCACCAATCTCGTTCATCCCGTCCCAAAGGTGGTCAAGAACCTTCTGCATCGAGTGGCCGTTGGGATTCTTACCACCAAGTTCCTCGCAGAGTCCACAAGCGAGTGTGTAGCTTGAGGAGATGCCTTCACAAGAGAAGAACACCGTTGTTAGGTCAAGTTCTTGGGCGGTAGCGAACGACTCCAGTTCGGCTAACTCCGCTTTTGCGGCCGCTGTTTTGCCCTGGCCGGCTTTCCCTGAGAGGAACGTGTTTTCAGCGCCGGCACCACGAGCTGCGGGCTTCAACGATCGTCGTAGCTTTAAGATCTCGTTTTGTCGCTCTGGGAGCGTTGTTGGCGTGTGGCCCTCTTTGAGGTAGTCCTCGCCGCCGACCGCAAAGATATCTGAGGTCGTTGAGTACGGGGACGAGTTCATTACCATATTTCGTGTATTCAACCCACATAAACCCCCGTGTCCGTAATGTCTGGGTTGTCTGTATAACCCCCCATCTTGTCCGCTATTGTCGTCAGTTCAGCAACAAACAGCCGTGTTGCGAGTGGGTCCGGACTATACCCCCGCCCCCGGGGTTGTCCGCAATTATTCAAGAAAGGGTGGGCCACTGAAATTCTCTCATAGCGTTGTGAGGTTCCCACTTCGTTGTCCCGCACGGTTTGGTTGAGAGACGTGCCAGTGGTCTTCGACCGACAGAGTGGGCTTCATCTACCCCACAAGGGTGCATATTCGCAGCTCTGAGTCGACATAACAATCATTGGTACAAACAGCCGTCATTGCTTTACCTACTGTCGGGTACATCCTATGACTCCACTTGTGAGCTTACTTCTCGAGCTACTGTAATGGCCGAATTTACTAGATCAACTCTATAGAAAGGCAGTTAATTCGACATAACTGCTCCCGCTCGGTAACGCATATAATAAATCTTTTTATTAAGATAAGTAAGTAGTAAGAAGACAGCCTATACCGTCTGTTTCTAACGTCAATTCTGATTATTTAAATACTGTCGCCTCTGTCCGACGTGACTCCTTAGACACTTCTGCGACGGAATTGCGGACAACCCCGGGGGCGGGGGTAACAACGTCAGCTATCTTCTGTCGTCATTTGAAATGAGGTCTATTAGCCGATCCCCATAACGACTTGTGGCTAATGTCCTCGTAACGGTCGGTCGCAGTTTTTGTCGGGCTGCTACCAGATTTGGGTATCTAAGTCTCATCTCGAACTGGGTGCCTGTTTTTCTGTGTATTGCGGACACTCCCGGGGGTGGGGGGAGATGATATTCAAACGTTTTCCAACTCTCGGCTAACCACAGGGAGGTCACCTCTGTATTGGATATTCTCTAACCCCGACTAAACGGGCAACTTAGTGAGACTCAACTGTGAGTAAAAGTGACTGTCCGATTGATCGTGGAAACTGCTCGCCGCCAAGACAGCGACAATATTGGCTAATCACCAGTGTCTGTCATCACATCACGTGAAATTGCGGACATCACCGGGGGTGGGTGAAATAGCAACGCTACAGATTTCTTCGCTAGCATATCTTCACTCACGTTCTGACGGTCGACGTCAACCCGGACACCCCTAATCGGGTCCATAATTGTATCCCCGTCTCAAGAACACAATTGAGCCAATGACCCTCGCTTTAAGACTCAACTGGACCTTTGTACTGCGATCGTATTTGATCGCCGTCCCGCCACTGCCAGTAGTAGTAGCGATTGCTGTTGATTTCCTTGATGGTAATTGTGGCCTTTGACGGGACACTATCCGGGAGGTCATCGGGCTGGTCCTCGACGTCTGCATCGTCTGCTTCCTCCTCGAGACGCGTTTCTCGCTCTTTGTGTTCGGCTAACGCCTCGCTGTAGCGAGCAACATCCCGGAGCTGCTCTGGTGTAGCTTCGTTGAGGGTGTCGACGATCTCTGTCGGGATGTTTGTCGGTGGAATCGGGGGCTCGTCGGACATTGGCTGCTCTCGTGTTAACCAACACAGCTTGCTAGTCCATATTTTTGTTGGTTAATAATGTATTCAGCGTCTTCGCCCCCCGATGAGCTGTCGGTGAGCGCTCCGGGTTGCTGCTCACTCGTCCCACTCAATGGGCTGTCGGATGATTGGATCTGCGTCAAAGTCGAAACTCCGCAGGTCGACCTGAACGTTTCGCTCCCGCTTCTCTTTGGTCCGGTTCCGGAGCCGTTCGAAGGGGCGAGGAATCTCGAGGAGCTCCGCGTCGCCGCTGTTGCCAGTCCGGATATTCCGGGCGACGTAGAGGTAGTAGAACTCACTGAGCGGACCTCCGGCGGCCTTCCACTCGTTCCACGAGAGGGAGGGTTTGCGTGTGTTCACGCCAGACGTCTTGAGTTCGATGCAGCGGTCAACGATTGCTCGCCCGTCGGCGTCCGTGCGGAGCGTGAGTACGTCAAACCCAGGGAATCCTCTGTTTAGTGGGTTCTCCGCACTGGAAAGTCCTCGTTCGTCTCCGAACCGTTCGATGGCGTCGTCGAGTGACGAATATTCTTTCCGCATCTGTTCGTAGATCTCGGGCGTGTGAACGTCGAACACCTGCTCGTTGGGAGTGGCTTCGCCCGCCTCACGGAGCCGCTCCCGTTCGGCCTTCATCGTTAGCTCCATCCCGAACGCATCGATCTCGGTCCGGTACTCTTGAGACGTCCCGTGGCCGGCCCCGCCGCCACCACCTCCCCCGTTCGTCTGCGCCTGTCCACCTGTGGAGTCGCTGGACGAACTGTTCTCGGGATCGGCTTCGAGCAGCGACTCCGCTATTTGTCGGTCACCGATGCTCGTCACCGAATCGATAGCCGGCACCTGCGCGGAGTGGGCGGTGCCGCTGGTTTCCGTGCTCCCGGTCCGCTCCGCTGGTTCGTGTTCCGATCGGTCGTCCTCATCGGTGCCGCCGGCTAGGTATGGCTCGGGGGCGACAGGCTCCGGCTCCTCTGCTTCCATATCTGGCTCGTTCCGTTCTTCGGCAAACAGCTCTTTCCGGGTCGCTTCGACTTGTCCGGAGGGGACGTCGCTTCCCACGGTTCGCAAGCGATTCTCAAGGGTCGTTTCGGGCTCCGACTCACCCAGTGCGTGGTCGACAAGCGTGTTCACTGCCTCGTAGTACTGGGGAACGTCGAGCCGTTCCGTGTACGCACCGGTCAGAGCGTCGACGAGCGCCCCACGGTCCAGCGTCCGGTCGACCAGTACCCGGACGATGCGGTCTCCATCCCGCTCGAGGTGGTACGCTTGTGCTTCCGGCGCCCGATTCTCGTTCCAGCTCCCGTCGGCCAGTGAGATCCGGAGGTCGAGGTTCTCGACGACCTGCTCCACGAAGAGCTCGCGTGGAAAGACCCCGATGCCGAGTACGCAACCTCGTTCCAGCGCGGCGGCTGGGACGGATACAATCGACTCGACAAAAAGGGCAAGCACATGGCCCCTATCGGGCTCCTCGATCGCGCGACTGAGATCCTCGAGGCGAACGGCTACCGCGTTTCCGTGAGTTCAGAGGGTGACAGTTCCGGTGACCCGATCACCACCGAGTGGGACTTCCCCCACGAACTCCGCGGCTACCAGCACGAGGCGGTCTCGAAGGGGCTCGAAAACGGCGGCGGGATGATCTCGCTGCCGACCGGTGCGGGGAAGACGGTCGTCGCGATGAACCTGATCAACGCCATCGAACAGCGTAGCATCGTCTTCGTCCACACGAAAGAACTCCTCTACCAGTGGCGCGATCGAATCGATGAAACGCTCGGCGTCGACGCCGGCGTCATCGGCGACGGCAACTGGAGCGAAGGCCCGATCACCGTCGCAATGATGCAAACACTGAACGAACGCGGGCTCGACAACCTCACCGGGAACTACGGGATCGCGGTGTTCGACGAAGCCCACGTCACCTCTGCCGCAGACACGATGCAACAAGTCGGGCTCGATATCGACGTCGAGTGGCGCTTCGGACTCTCAGCAACCCCGTGGCGTGCGATCGATGGCGAAGAACTAGAAATCGAAGCCGCCATCGGCGGGACCGCGGCCGTGGTCGAGGCCGAACAGCTCATCGACGAGGGGTATCTCGCCGAACCGGAGTTCGAGCTCATCGAACCAACCGACCCCCGTACCGGAAAGGACCACGCATCCTACCACGAGGTAATGAAACGGTGTCTGGAGTTCGCCCCCAGCCGGAACATGGCCATCGCAGAAAAAGCGGATGCGCTCGCGAGCGACGGTTACACCACGCTCGTGACAGTCAACCGGATCGACCAAGGAAGACTCCTCGAATACGCGCTGAACCCCGACATCGACTCCAAGGAGGCGCTCGAAGCCATCTCCGAAAGCGACGACGAACCCAAGGAAGTCCAGCTCAAGGCGAACGCCATCGAGCAGATGGACCAGATCGGGACCAACACCGTTGCCTTCCTTGAATGCGCAGACTCGACAAGCACGCGCCAAGAGACCCTCAACGAGTTCGAGAACGGCGACCTCGACATCCTCACGACCATCCTGAAATAGGGAGCGGACATTCCCTCCATCTCAGCGATTGTCATCGGCGAAGGCAAGAAGTCGAAAATCGAGAAGATCCAGCGGATCGGCCGGGCGCTCCGCCCAAAGGCAAACAACCATGCGGTCATCGCCGACGTCGTCGACCGTGGCCGGTTCCTCCGCGACCACTTCGAAGCGCGAAACAAGAACTACCGCGACTACTACGGCGAATACGGCCCCGACGACGACCGGACAGAACAGGAACAGGCAGTGTGCGACTACCTCGATCGGAATGACATCCCGTTGAGCGAGTGCCGAGTCCAAGAGAACGACCTCGGGACCGTCACCATCGAATTGACGGGGTATCTGGGGGACGGCGAGTCTACATCATGCCGAATGACGGCGGGAACGATACGGACGACACGTCGCCGATTCTGCCTTCGTGAACGGCGACGAATCAGAATCAGACGTGGCTTTGGGACATTGAACCAGGCGATACTCCAATACCCTCCTCCATGCGATCCATGACTCAAAGAGCCACTGATTCACTGATCGGCATCCTCCTTTGCGAGTTCGCGAATCTTCTCTTTCGTCTCTTCGCGGTACTCTCCAAATGCCACTTCGAAAATCGCTTGGTAGAAGTGTTTGTTCTTTTCGAGGGTGATGCCTTCCCGCTTCAGCTGCTTTTTGAGCCGCGTGAACGTGACTTCGATGTCTTCACTCTGTTCCGGTTCAACGTATATCGTGGCTGAATCCCAGTCTTCTCGGATGTTCAGAGGATCTTCGTCAGCGTCTGCTGTTTCTCCACCCGCGGCCTCCGTTGTGGCAGTAGCCTCCTGCTGTTCTGATTGCCCTGCGGGAGGAGTCGGTGCTTCGCGCTCTTCTCTTTCAGCCGCCTCGTTTGCCTCGTCGGCTGCGGCTTCTTCCTCTTCTGGGTCTTCTGACGGGTTCTCAAACCGTTCATCCATTCCTCGGGGCATATATTTACACCTCCACCTGTGTTTTGTCGAAGGCTCGTTCCATGGTCTCCGCAATTTCTCCGAACAGGTTGCGCTCGACTTGCTGGTCGTTTGCGTCCTCCCATTCGAAGATATCACACCCATTGTCCCAAGCACGCTGAATTGCGACGCGCATTGGGAGTTTAAATATCGGCGCTAGTGATGCGTATGACTCATCAAAAGCGGCAAGGAATTTCTGTGACTGCCCATCGTCTCGATACATGTTCGCTAGCAACCCGACGATCGCAATCTCGATCTGTTGGTTGCTCTCAATGGACTCTAGCTGGTCCCAGAGATCGTCAAGGGCATCACGGGATGTCGCCTGGGTTTGCGCAGCCAGGAAGACGTTCTGTGCCGCGATGAACGCCGCATCTGTCAAAACCGAGAGATCCGGTGGGCAATCAATCAGAATAAAGTCGTAGTCGTAGCCGTCGTCCACCAATTCTTCGAGCGCAAGCTTCAACGAGAGCCGAGCACCTGCGTCGTCCATCCAATCTCGGGCAAGCCCCATATCCTTGTGGCTCGGCACGAGATCGAAATTTAGGTGTTGGTACTCGTCGCTATGGACCATAATTTCTGACAGCGTCGTGTTGTCCGTGCGCGGATTGTCGACGAGGACGTCGAGAAGATTTGCGTCGTCGGTTGCGAGCCTATTCGGAAGATCGTTTTTCGGGCTTGAGGGATCGTTGTCGTCGCCTGGGCCCAGACCAAGGCCTTTCGTTATGTCGGCCTGTGGGTCCATGTCGATTGCCAGCACATCGTGGTCGCGAGTGGCCAGTGCCGCGGCACTGTTGATCGTTGCTGTTGTCTTTCCCGTTCCGCCTTTCTGGTTGCCGAAGGCGATCGTGGGAATGCCAGTTGATGATGTGACGCCCCATCCTTGAGGTGGCTCGGTCATGAATTGATCATTGATTCAGTGATTCATAAATCTACGTCAGACATCTACCGCCGATATGTGATTCCTATTCTGGTGTATTCACTGGTATAGGCCTCTGATGGCGCTAGTTCCGGTCTCTTGAGTATAGATCACTGAATCAGTGATTCAATACGTCCTTGATTTCCTCCTATGAGTGGCCTTTGAGTCGTAAACCTCGTCTCTGACATTACTAAGGCAAAGATTTCGCACCTCACATAGTAACTGATTCACCGACTCATTAGTTCTTGGATTCAT
>Ga0102942_1001051_pt1 | contig 10618 bp, 7 predicted proteins | sample SalPon2_C_H2O_MG_FD_78171 | JGI IMG/M metagenome (GOLD analysis project Ga0102942, IMG submission 78171) | Salt pond water microbial communities from South San Francisco under conditions of wetland restoration - Salt Pond MetaG R2_C_H2O_MG | ecosystem: Environmental > Aquatic > Non-marine Saline... | reverse complement strand
CATGAAACTCATTCAATTTCCGTCGAGCAGCTTCTGCCGTCACGCCGAGCTCCGATGCAATATCAGCACTGGTCACAGCTGGGGTAGCGACAGTACTGAAAACCTGCCGCACACGGTCGATTGTGACCGTCTCAGCGTACTGTCCGGAATCAGTTCTTTCTTGTATACATATAACCATAGTGGATACGACCACGTTGTGTACCCAACTTGGATAGGTGACTGTTTACGGAAGTGCGAGGAGAAACCCCCGCCGTTCACAGCTATCTTTTACCCATAAGTTCGTGGAGTCGTAACCGGACGTTTCAGACGCTCTCAGAGGTATTTTGAACAAAAAATCGAGGCGAGAAGCGATTCAGACAGTGATACCGGCTGTGGGGGTTACGGAACGCCGGTAATCAACTTCACTACAATTGTTCCAAAGAGATGTTGAAACTGTGGATACCGAGGATCTCAGTCGTGCTCGCCGATCCCGTTCCGCTAAAATCCTGACTCGAGTTGTGGGTAAGAGACAGGACTTCAGCGCGGGGAGGATGTCACAGAGACTACCCGTTGGTGACCGCGTTGTGAATAAGATTTAGTCCGGATGGCGCATAATCACAATATATGTCTTTCATCGCCAGTTGGCACACGCTTATTGAGGAACTCGATGATCTCCCCGAGAGTGCGACGCTCATCACACCGCTCTCTCATCACCGATTTCGTATTACTGAGGTGCGGGAAGCTCGCGTCATCATCCAGTTCAATGACAGGGACGAGACGCGACCGCTCCAGCGAGATCAGTTCGAAACGCTCTATCGACGGATCGAGGACGCCCCCGATGGGTTTGATCTTGACCGTCTTCCACCGGATGCCGATCCATACCCGGCGGTGTGGAGTGTCCATCCGCGGTTCGAGGTTGATGAGGATGCTGGTGTCATCACCCAATCAGAGATGGGGACGGCAACGGAGATGATGGGCGCCAAAGAGGAACCCACGGACGAAGACCGAACTGAACCCGACGGACTGAATGTCTATTCGGACGCACTCCTCCTTATCGACACACTCGAACGGCACGATGTGACTGCCCTCTCTGAACTGGAGACAGACGCGTTGGTGAACCTCTACACCCTGCTTTCAGATGTCCAGCGAGGTGCCAACGAGTTTCGCCAGGAGGTCACTGATGTCCTCCTTACCCGCCTTCATCACGACCGTTTGGTCTCCGGGCAATACGGCTCAGTCCAGCGGACGAGTCGTCGGAACCGCTCGCTCAAAGACGACGAGGAGGTGCTCGAACGCCTCGAAAACGCGGGTATCGACCGTGAACGTGTGCTGAGTCTGAGTGTCGACCGCTCGAAAGTTGATGAAGCACTCGAGGTCACCGCCCTCTCCGAGTCCGACGTGTACGAGATCGAAGAAAGCGAATACGTTCGCAAGGCAGAGGTCGATGAAGATGTGAAAGAATCCCGGCTCCAGGGGCTGAAGGACCGCCTGGCTGCCAGCGAAGAGGACGAGGCGAACCAGCTCCGAGCCGAGATCGAGGAACTGGAAGAGCGTATCGACGACCTCACTAGTTTCCGCACAGGTTCGGAGATCCAAGGATGACTGTCTACTTTCGCGTCACGTCCGACCCAGATCCGACGTCACCGTGGCGGGACATCGGTATCGGCGCGAACAGAACGATTGTCAAGTTCCGGGCGATGATTGACCGCACAGTCGGGTTTGCCCACGAAGACAGTCGTTCCCTCGGCTTTTGTCGACGGGACATATAGAAATTGCATCGAATGCTCTCCCCAACTCAACGTGTATAGAGGCTGGTTCGACGGCTACGATCTCTGGGTCATATAGACGCTATGGGCAGAATCCATCCTCTAACAATTGTTCTGTCAGTCACATCATTATCACGAGTGAGCGAAACCCCTGTATTTTGCTCTGCCCCAAATTTGTTAGGAGCAGGAGCGGGAGCAAGAGCAGGAAGAAAGACAGAGATAAAGACAAAGACAAAGACAAAGACAAAGACAAAGACGAAAAGGGAGCTAACAATCCTGCTTCCGGCGTGGTGCCTCTCAGTCTAACGGTATATCCCGGTTCTGAACCCCTTCATCATCATCGGCATCCCGTCGCCCCTCCGGTTTGCTCTGTCTCTGTTGCCACGCCTTCGACCACTCCTCTGTCGCATCCAGCGATTCCGCACCATGAGACGTCGTACGTCCCCTAATATCTGCCATGAACGGCGTATTCACCGTATCACCTGCGATTATTGCCTGCCCCGGCGTCAATCCCGGGAGCTCCGACAACAGGTCCTCACCCACATCTTCGACACCTCGCTTGACCGCATCCTGGTCGTTCGGGTTCTGAATCTCCATGATAATCTGAGACTTGCACTGTGAGAGAATGTCGTCATCGATCTTACTCGGGCGCTGACTGATGATCCCAACACCAATCCCGAACTTCCGCCCTTCGCTCAGGATCGTGCTTAAAATCCCGCGAGAACGCGCCTCACCGTCTGCCGGCGCAAAACGATGCCCCTCCTCCAATAAGACGAACACCGGGAAGTCAAGATCACTATCTCCATCTCCTTTCTCATGGAGCATTCGCTCCTGATTGATCCGACGAAGCAACACAGTCGCAATCATTTGCTGATCCACCAGGCTCATACTATCCATCTGAAGCACGCTACACTGCCCCGGGGATAGGATCTCCGTCAACGGAACATTCCTATTCTCATCGAAGATATCCCTCCCCAACGCCGTCCGAAGCCGCCAATCTAAAGCATTAGCGACACTGTCGTTATCCGCACAGCCTTTGACCTCATTGATAATCCTCTGTGGAGAGATATGAGTACCGTCCAGCCTGTTCCACGCCTCAGACAGTGCCGCCTCCTGCGCATCAGACGGATCCGAAAGAACCGAAATCAGATCAGCGAAACTCAATTCAGAAATTCTGAGTTGCAACTCATCCGGGCGCTTGATCTCAACGTCCGGAGAATATCCATTTCCATTGCTTGTGCCCTCAGCGAATTCATCAATACCCTGCATTTGCTGCAGTGTGCCATATTCTCCATGTGGGTCTAATACCAAGACCGCAGCACGGGAGTCCGGCTTCATCATCTCCTCAATCAACACAGAGGCGGTGTATGACTTTCCGCTGCCCGTCGAAGCCAAGATCGACAGATGAGTCGCTGCAAAACTATCGATCGGCAGGTGAACATCGACCTCACCAGGCTCCCGGTGTAGAAGCTCACCGATACGCGCCGAACCCTCCCTTTCGGGGTCGACATCCGTCAGGACAGATTCCAGCTCGCCCGCATCTGCTATCTGGACCTTCGTACCAGGGTCCGGCACTACCCGCGGATTCGCAAAGTCACCCATCCGCTCATCAAAATATCCAATAATGCTTGCAGTCACCCGATACAGATCAACGCCCTCAGATGCAATCCCCAGCTTTGAGGCCACCGCATCCGGTGCAACATCCGGATTCGCCATAAACTGATTTGGATACCCACGCTCCTGCTCACGACCCGTTACCCGGGCATAGATATCTTTGTACTCCTCAGAGACGCCGTCACCATTCTCGACTGTGACCCTGCTTCGATAATAGATGAACTCTCCCGTTTTGATCTCCGTGTTGTCCGGCGTCATGAACACGAACTCGTTCGCCGTTTCGCCCGGACCCGAGACAATACCGACAGTCATGTTTCAATACCCCTCATCTTTGTTTCCCACTCGAGATTACGCTGAATCACATCCAACGTCTCCTGCTCATCGCTAAAAGACCGCTTCAGGCGATCTAAGATCTGTGAAAGGATATCCTCAGCGAATCCACCTGCAACATCTAAAACCCGCTGATAGTACTGTAATTGAACCCCACCGTCAAATCGATGAAATCCTTTGAAGTCCTTCGTTGAGAGCTTCTTGAACACGTCATCTACTTCTAGTGACTGTTTAGGGATTGAGTGACTGACATCAACCAAATCGCCGTCCTTAACGCCGGCATGACCGAGTAAGGCAATACCCGTCAATACCTGCTTTTCCTCCACGTAACTCGGATTGAACACCTCCTGTTTGTCAGGTTGCGCCAGACTTGGTCCTGAACGTCCCTGCTCAGGATCTATCAAGATAGTGTCGTAGATCACTCCAACAAACGCTTGAGTTTCGCCGGCGACCCTCTTTGTAGCGTATACGAACTGACCGAACTCGTAGTCCTTTGGACCCGGGGGATTTTTTCGGTCGATATCCGCGTAGACCTCACAGATATAATCGATATGAGAGTTCGACCTGATGACCTGTCCAACTTCCATGTCAGATTTGCTTACCATGTGTTATCGTCTTCTCCGCCTCTTGTTCAATGCTTTATCCACCCAGCGTATATCAATGTCATTCGATTCAGAGAACTTCTGCACTATTTCAAGAAACCTATCTCGATCTGCGTGACTGAGCACCGCATCTGCGTCCGCTGCAGAGAGAATCTCTGGGAACCCCCGACCAACCGCTGCCTGCGCCCGAACCGTAGACAATACCTCATCGACTATTCCCTTCTCTTGAACCCACTTCGGAATTCCAACTCGGTCCAAGGACTGCCCTGACCCGGTGTTGAGATATGTAAACAGCAACCGGTGGGAGAAATCATACTCACCGCCGTGGTAGCTTGTCGACAGCCGATTCATCGTCAATCCCCTCTGAGTCCGAAACAGGACAGACCGGTCACCCCAGTTCCCGAGTTCCTGGAGCAGTACACGGAAATCACGGACCTTCTGAGGGGCATCTACCGCGTTCAAATGCTCTAACATCACAGCCAAGTCGCGACCCTTCGATCCGGAAGTAAATCCGACAACCGGCACCTCGTGATGCCTGCTTGCCGCTAACAGTTGTGACATCGCCTCAGCATACCTTTCCTGGGTACTCTGATCAAAGGTCTGGATAAACGAGATCTCCAGGGACCCATCGTACATCACGACAGGCGGTCTCTCTGAATCAGCATACTCCTCAATCCGCTCACACAACACCTTCATTTCCAGTTCAAAACGCGAGACAGATACCTCCTGTTTATTCACCTGCACATATCCAGTGTTCGGATCCGTGTACAGTAGATCCTCGGGAGTCAACACCTCCATGTCCACATCACGGGTGTAATCCTTCCCCCGCTTGTGCCGGTTAACGAGCCAGACCGCCTGTGCCAGTCCGACCGGTTGATCAAATTCATCTATTGGCTCGATCTGGGATCCATCCGCCGCGACTACAGTCCGGTCCTCCAACACGTCGACCGCCCATACATTCACCTCCTCGTGGCTGTTCCACGACTGGTTGAAATCGACTGAGAAACCAGAGACCTCATCAAACTCATCGGTCGGCAGCGCACCTGGGAACTCGTCCTCCGATAACGCTTCTTGAATGTCCTCTTTCGAGTAATTCGACGAGACGGTATCCAACGCATCTCTATATTCTCTGACCGACTGCTTGCGCTCCTCAGGTACTTTGAAATCCCCTGCTTGATCCTCAAGCTTGCTGACGACCTCCCTATCATACAGCGGCATTACTGGCTCACCACTCTCGTCGCACCATCCTGCTTCTTCAGCGAAATCGCATTTTCCGTCAGGCTTTCAAACGTGTCGTTATGACTCACCACAGTGAGTTGCTCGAATCCTTCGAGGCTTCGAATTTGATCAACGAGGTTTCCACGCTTCTCCTCGTCCAGATTAGCTGTCGGCTCATCCAAAAACACAATATCCACATCGCTCAGAGTCTTTAAAATCGCCAGCCGAACCGCCAAAGCAGCGCTCATTTTCTCCCCGCCTGAGAGCTTTTCGAACTTCTTTTTCTCCCCATTCTCGGTGACTATGACCTGATAGTCGTTCTTCCATGCGAGCTCTTCGGAGGGCTTTCCACGGAGATCTCGGAACAGTTGGTCTGCTTCACTCGATATCTCCTGAATAAGAACCTCCGCCATCTGATCACCGGCATCCTCAATTGTGTCACGCAGGAATTCCGTGAACGAGATATCGCGACGTAATTCAGAAGCCTCTGTTTCAAGAGTATCCAGCGTCTCAGCCTTTTCGCGTAATTCCGCAATCTCTTCTTGAAGATCCTGGTCCCTGTTTTTGAGACTATCTAATTCCCCGTTCATATTTCCAATCGTTTTATTGAGCGAGCTAATCCGGTTGGATACCTCCTCATGCTCATCGGAATCATATTGTGCCTGTTTCTCCGACAGTTTTTCTTCGACCGCTTCAAGATCCTCCTGCAGCGACTCAACCGTCTCAGTAATCGAATCGTACTCCTCTTTACGTTCCTCAACCTTTCCGGCGAGGTCTTTCTTTTGAATGTACTCATCGCGAGCTCCGGACAGTTCGTCAAGTCGCTCCTCCAAACTCTCAATCTCCTCGGTCAAGCCATCAAACTTCTGTAACTCATCTTTGATATCGTTTCTTGAGCGCTTCAGATCATTAAGTGCCGCACGTTCCGAGTCAAGTTCGTCGACAGCATCCTTGTTTGCCTCATACACACCTTCCGCCTGGCTGTACTTCGACTTCGGGTCTCCAAGCTCGGCTAGTTGACTCTCTACCTCACCGTGTTTCCGCACCTCCGAACGAAGCTCACGCCGATCTTGTTTGAGATCCTCTCTGTCGGATTTTAGCTTTCTGACCTGCTGTCGCTGATTCGTGCGCTGGTCCTCAAGATCATCGAGACGCTGAACCTGCTCCTGAGCCTCTTCAGCCTCTCTAATTTCACCCTCAAGATCTCCAAGTTCGCTTTTGATTTCATCGATATCCGACTGGAGAGAGCTGATTTCCTCGGTGCGTTCCTCAATTTCGTTTTCTCGTTCTGCCTCGGTCAGTTCCTGTCCACAGGTTGGACACACCGGCTCATCAGCCCCCTGTAACGACTGGATTGAATCCTCCAGGTCATCAATACGGGTCTCGTGACCGGACTTCTCATCGAGGAGTTCACGCTCTCTTTCCTCCAGTCCACCGAGTCTGTTGGCTGTTTTTTCTAGCGCCTGTATTCGATCGATTTTCATAATGGTCTCACCCAGGTCCTCTCTCATCGACTCAAGACTGGACTCAACATCATCAATCTCGTCGCTGAGTGCCTGTATCTCGTCCTCGGCTGACTCAATTGAATCAAGCTGCTTTTCCAACTTGTCCTGTCGCTTCTTTGCTGATTCCAGTTCCTCCATCCGCTTTTGCGCATCTTCCGCCTTCTCGACATCAGCCGCAATCGCCTGGACCTTCTGCTTTTGACCCGTTATCTTCCGATTTACACCCTCTAAGTCTTGGTTTAATTCGTCACGTTCCTCAACGTCATCCTCCAGTTCATCCAGCGTTTCATTCTTCTTCTGGTACTCATCATACTGCTCTTGGAGTTCATCGAGTCGATCACGGGCGCTCCGAGCCTCCTCCAACGCCTCCGCGGCATCATCTAGAGCACTCTCCTTGGTATCTATTTTTCCGCTGAGAAGTTGCTGATCGTTCGACAGTTGGTCAAGCCTCTGTTTGAGATCATCAAGGGCGTCCTCACGTTCCTCTAGATCGTCAAGCTCTCGCTCCTTCGCATCAATCTCACCCTCCAGTTCCTTGATTTCGTGCTTCAACTCCTCCTGTGCCTCCACTAACTCATCCAACTCAGAAACCTCCTCGTCCAGTTCTTCGATATCTCTCTCCAGGTCATCCAACTCATCCTCAAGTTCACGCTTTGCCTCCAACAGGTCCGGGCGGGAATCACTGGAGCTAGAAATATTATCGTAGACATCCAAATCAAGCAGCGGGTCAAACACTCTCTCACGGTTCGCCGGCGTCTTCGCAAAATCCTCAGCGAACTTGTTTTGCGGTACCCCGACACTCGATTTCCAGACCGTATCCAGATCAGTGTTCTGTGGCACCCCAAGATGCTCCTTCAGCCATGTAATCCGCTCACTCTTACTACTTAGACCATCCAACAATTCGCCGGTCTCCGAATCCATAACCTGGTGTTTGGACCGACCAGCATGGCGCTCCACGGTATATCGATGTCCATCCTCATTCGACACAAATGTCACCCGAACGCAGCCAGACGACTCGCCATTTCGCACGAAATCACCTTGGCTGGACACCCGGAGATGATCAAATAACGCAAACCCAATCGCCTGCTGAACAGTCGACTTCCCTGCTCCATTCTCACCAATCACCGCATTGACACCATCAGTCAACGTAACATTCGTGCGACTATCATCGTAGCTTTTGATATTGGAAAGCTCAACAGATTCAATCTTCACACCGAATCACCCCCCTCAACAGGAAACAGTTCACGCCGCTCCCCTTGAATCATATCCGATACCGCATCAATCGGCTCCTCTGCTAGATGCCGTCGCTTGACCGACTGCAACACCGAAGCGACCTCCTCGGGACAGTCCCCAAACTTCGGATGCTCATCCACCAACTGCTCAAACACCCGACGTTCCAGTTTATCTCGATCAATTTGTCCATATTCATCCGTTACAGCATCCTTCCCATCATCAATATCCTCAAGAACAGAGATTGCATCCCGAGTCTCCATGGCGTCATTCGGCTCGATATGAATCGGATCCATGCGCTTTTCGATACTTCCTTTGAGCACATCCATATCCAGACGGCTCCGACTAAACTCCAATAAGCCAGTTAGCCGAAGATACACAACCGGATTTCGCCGCTCACCACGCCCACGGAACTGCTCACGATCCTGCGTGTCACGTAGATTCGGGACCTCCGCCTCCACCTGCTCATCAAAGTCTTGTTCAAGTTCTTCAGGGGACTCATACCCATCCACACTGAGCTCAACAGTATAGAACGGACGTCTCTTCGCCAGATGGTGTTCCGGCTCCAACCCATCGTCAGTGGTCGTGACAGTGTAGTACCCAAGATCGTTGCTGTCCTCCTGAATGCTGTGAACCTCGAGCGAACCAGGACTGTACACCCAATCAGCAATCGAGTACTGTGTGTGTAGATGCCCAACGCCAAAGTAGTCCACCATCTCTCGAAGTGGCTCCAACTTACTGTACTCTAATCCAGACATCTTTGGGACCTGTCCTTCAATACCGAAATGCCCGAGTAGAACCGTATACGTCGGATCGCCATACCGCTCATTTGCTGTCTGAATTCCCTCCACAACGTCATCCAAACGATTCTCGAGACGCCGACCAAGATACTGGACCCCGAACACCCGGACATCATCAAAGTCCACAAACCCAGCTGACGTCCCCCTATCGTCGGGATCATGCGGTTCAAACGTTTCTGTATCCCCGAAATCGGCCTCCAGGAAGATCAGCTTCCCCTGCTGGTGGAGATACTCAAGCCAGCTCAAATCCTCTTTATACAGGTTGTCATCATGATTCCCCTGAATCGCAACAACCGGGATGTCATCCTCATCCTCATTATTCTCCTCGATCTGAAACTCATTTAAACACCGCTCAGCATCACTCAACGCCAATGCATCTACATCCTTGTTGTGAAACAGATCACCGGAGAAAACCGCGAAATCAACGCCCCGGTCCACGGCTTCTGCAGCGGCAGACAGAAATGAGAGTTGCATATCATCCCGTCGCTTCTTTACATTGTATTGGCGATGCCCGATATGTGCGTCTGAAATGTGTGCAAATGTCGTGTCTTGTTTTGAACTCATTATGTGTCACTCCGTATGAACGAGATTATCGACATATTGTTTGGGGTGATGCCCGCGGACAGGTTCCCACCCAAATTGTGCGTCAGAATTTGTAACAGGGCACACTTGCCCTGATTGAAAACTGAGAACCAATTCAAGCAACTCAACCGAGAGTGCACCCTCAGTAATTCCTCTGCAGTCGGCGAAGTAACTTCATCGCGATTCAACGAGATATAATCCTGCACAGTGATTTTCAACGGCTGTACGGTACCGCAATCCGGTTTGTGCGACACCAACAGCCCCTCATTACTGTTATCAACCACCGCAGTCCCAGTATTAAGATTCCAAAGGTCAGAGCACTCTTGCTGAATCAACCACTGAGTAGCTGAGTTGATCATCGAGACAACATCGATCAACGTGTCATCCGGCAGGAAACCACTAGAGTTCATGATCTCATCAACCGGATGTCTCCCTTTCTGAGGGGTTCCTTGCTGAAACTTCTCATGCACACCCCGCTGGTGTGCACAAAGTGTCGTCATCAACTGGCGGTTATCGAAGAGTGATAGCAGCCCTTGTGACGCGCTGTCCTCAAATTCAGTTACTATCAGGTCGGTATTCGATGCGATAGTCTCGTTATTGAATAGTTGCGTCGTAATATTGTAAACAGTGGCACTTGACAGGTCGAATGAGACGCTCAGATCTTCTCCGACGTGTCGCGTGAGACTTTTTTCAACGACGGTTTCAGTGGATTTTCCAACATCGCCTCTCAAGTTGTCGTCACTGGGTTCACTCAGTTGGTATACAAGAAGTCCGGGTTGCTCATCGCTGACTTTCCCCTCCGATACTGTAGAAACCTCGGCGTGTTGATCAGCCGGTTTCGACAATCCCCGATGGTTGTATGCTCCTCGTTGTCGGGCAGCGTCACCCATAGAGAGCAAAGTCACTAATCTGGATACCTGCTCGAAGATCCTTTTTTGTTTCATCAATGTGTGGCGAGCATTCTGTTTTCGATTGGTTAATGAGGAACTCGT
>Ga0102942_1001049_pt1 | contig 10624 bp, 19 predicted proteins | sample SalPon2_C_H2O_MG_FD_78171 | JGI IMG/M metagenome (GOLD analysis project Ga0102942, IMG submission 78171) | Salt pond water microbial communities from South San Francisco under conditions of wetland restoration - Salt Pond MetaG R2_C_H2O_MG | ecosystem: Environmental > Aquatic > Non-marine Saline... | reverse complement strand
GTGGAACCGTTTGAACCAGAAATTGAGGATGAACCGGAGGCGTTGGTACAGTGACTACTACTCGAACCTTCAAGACCGCGAAGCAGAACATCTACCGGAACCTGGTTCTGCGTACTGCGAAGCTTGCGCTTGATGACGACGAAGAGCTGGATCGACCTGAGTCAGAGTACCCGTTTGACGATGGCTACGAACTTTTTGCAGCAGGGCTGGCCATTGGCTTCCTTAATGAAAACCGGAATGAGGAGTCCCGGGGGAACTACAGTCAGGACTTCATCGAGATAGATAACATCAGCAACGATGAGTACAGGGAGGCGATCAACTTCGTCTGGGAACTCGTCAAGATCCGGCACGACGACCTCGATAAGACGGAGGCCTGGGAGTATGCTCGACAGTATGCAGATGCTGGTGTGGACAAGATCAACCGGGAGATGGAGTACCGTGGCGAGTTTGATATGATCGGGCTTCTAAGTATCTTTGAGGGAGAGTGGGATGAGACGCTTGAGGAACTGCTTGAGGAAGAAAAGCTCGAAGAAGCTGAGATTGACACGCTGTAAGGAACTATGAGTGCATCAAATACGGATTCGATTGTTGAGGAGTTGGCTGCGATCAGCGGTGTGATGCGGGACGATATCCACGTCAGCGATGACACTGTGACCACGTACATCCCGACCGACCAGCTGGAAGACGCAGAGGCCTTGGAAGATATCGATGTCGAGGTCCTCGAGGAACACGAGCACGAATACTTGATCTCGGCCAAGGCCGGACGGTAGAGATCTAGAAGCTGTTGAGTGAGGCCTGTCCTTCTTCCCACAGTTCGTAGGGCATCAAGGGTTCGTCTTCTTTTATTACTTCGTCCAGGTATTGCTGCTGTTTCCCGATCCCCGAGGTCTGGCTGAACGGGTAGTGAACTTCGGGCAGGCTCTGGTTCAATAGGCCTCGCAGAGATCTACCTGTGTGGTCCTCAGCGTCAAGGTATTTCTTCCCGACCAGGACGTAGACTTCGTCACTCTGGGTCCAATCCAGCTTCTCGTCAAGGTTTTTCTCGACGACGTCCAGCCACTCATCGTTGTACACATCTTCTACTGTGGCATCGTAGTTCCACAGAGCGGTTTCTCCGTGGACCACGCCAAACTTCGCGGAGACCACGTACATCTCATCCCCAAACTCCTCCGCGAAATTCTGCTTCTTGTCGAAATAACTTGAGGTGTACAGGTCTTTGGCGGCAGGCATTCCCGGCTCGTCCGTCTTCTGGCTTCCACACCCCACCAAGACGTACGTGTTCTCCTGGTCGAAGAAGTCTGAGAAGCTTCCTTGGCTTTCGTCGAGGCCTTGATCATCAGCGCAGGGACGGCACACCGACAAGTCCTCGATGCCGGCAAGGGAGAACTGGACGTTGTCGCAGTAGTCGCAGCACAGTTCGTCGAGGTCGCCGGTTTTTCTGATGGGATCTCGGTCGATTACCCTGACCCTGTCGCTGTATTTTTGCCGGTCGATCTCTCGGGCGACGAAGTCACTTCGTTTCTCGTGCTCTTTGTCGAGGAGCTCGAAAAAATATTCCTGAAAGTCGAAGACGTCGGGATGTTCCGAGGTTAAACTGTAGGCCTGATCCAGGAACTCGGGGATCCGTTCTCCGATGTGCTGCTCCCATCTCTGTTGGGCGTTGCTACTCCACTCCTGTTCTTGTTTCTGTGTCGGCACCTGGGACTTTCACCTCTCTGCGTTCTGCGTTTTCACTTCTAAGATGAGTATGAGGTATCCGAGAGCCACGATGAGGAGGCCTATCTCAAGATCCTGTAGTGCGATGAGAATACCGCCTATCTTGAGGAGAAGCCATAGAACCAGAGTAAAGGTCAGGGTCACTAACTCCTGAAACGATCGATCCCCAGAACTCAGATGGTACCACCCTCTGGTTCGCCACCGGGAAGATCGATTCCTTCCGCCCGCCTCTTCTTCTGGCCGAGGCGGATCATCGAAATCATGGAAACGTAGCCGCAGTTGCTGCAGACAACCTTCACCCAGTCAACGTTAGGCCTCTCAACAGGGTTGATGTACAGATCTGTCCCGCAGTCGGTGCAGTCAGGGTCGAAATCATTCATAGAGATACACCTCATCAGGGCCTGTAGCATTGTACTCGACCCTGGCACTGATTATGTACGTGTAGTTGCCACGGGTCTCAGAGCATTCAAACCTATAATGGTCTGAGTAGGTATCGTTATAGGTACTTTCGCAGTTACCTCCGTAGATCTCCTCCACGGTCTGCTTCGACTCAGAATAGTTGAAATCATCCGGCATCACAGAACGCGGGTGAGGTCCTTGAACTGAGCTGTAGAGCGCACCACCTACTATCACTACGAGAAGAACCATCCATCCGTATCTGAAAAATAGTTCCAAAGGTGTTGGCTTCTGTCCGATTCCGAGATCACCTTCTCCTGTATGGTGATTTGATCTGGTCTTTTTTGAAACATTTCCCCGAACAGTATTCTTCTCTGTGATCGGGAACCGAGTTCCTGCACTTCTTCCGCTTACACTGCACCTTGTCCACCTCCTCGGCTCTGTACTCTGGTCAGTGCTATGTCGAGCTCAGCGAAGGCGAAGCCGGGAGTCAGCACGACCAAGAGGAAGATTCCGAAGAGGTAGCTGAAGGCCCAGAGCAGTATAGTGCCTGTGACTTCGTAATCCGTCTCTGCAGTCTCATCCATCAGATTGTACAAGGCCTTCACGTCGCCCACGAAGCCTTCCCAGAAGATTTTGAGTAGATCTGCAATTGCCACTACGGAGTATCACCTCCACTGGTGAAGTCAGATAACGTGGTTTCACGGACCTCGTCGAAGTCGATATCTGGCGTATCAACCCGCTGGTTCTCCTCACTCTCTTCGTCGTCGACGATGTCCTCAGATTCTTCGCTGACTTCCTGGTCGTACGGGTTGGTCCACTGGTCATCATCCAGTTCGTACACTGAACCACCGAGGGCGCTACCTTCTGTGGCCCAAACCGTGTGGTAGTCCTGTGTGAGCGAGTCGCCGTGGACCACGTACCCGTCCATATTGAAGAACGTCAGGTTGAGTGCGGCCATCTTGGTGCAGGTACTGTCTTTGTCGACAGCGTAGAACTCTGCCTCTCCAGCTGGCAACTGCTTCGCTGCGGAGATCAAGAGTCGTCCGCTTCCCGCCGCCGGATCCATCACGCTGTAGGAATCATCTCTGTCCGGGTCAGGATCTTCGTCGATCACCATCGAGGCCTTCATATCGGACAGATTGTGCGGGGTGAAGTGCTGGCCGAAGTGATCACTGCTATTCCCGAGTTCCTCGTAGACTACGCCGAGGACATCGTGGTTGGCCTCGGCACTGGCGTTCATCAACTCTCCGAAGGCCTCACTGTACAGCTGAGCCTCTTCCTCGCCGTACTTGTCCATCACGTCGAGATAGGAGTCATCGTCCCTCTGCAATGCATACAGCGACAGGTCGAGGAAGTCATCGAACACCTGGTGAGTGCTGTATCCGCCGACGAACTGGATCTGCTCCAACTTGTCGACAACAGGCTGTGCTGCCTCCTGGTACTCAGCACCCGAAGCTATCGGTTATCACCCTTTCTGCTTGCCCAGTCTTCCAGGTCTTCGGGGCCATAGTCCGCGATCTCGTCCAAGTAGTCCTGAAGGTCGTCGACAGAGTCGTAGGCGGAGATTGTGAGAGACTCGACCTTATCGCCGTCCTCATTCAGTACGGCGTACTCGGTGTGTTCTGGATGCGTCCAGTCCACCTTCTCCAACGTAAAATCTCTGTACTCCAGAGACTCGCCGTTCGCCATCATCAAGGCGTTCTCGTAGAGGTCGTCAAGAGAGTCGAGTTCCACTACTGGCTTCCACCTCCGTCTTGTTCGAGTATTTTTGAGACGGGTTCAAGGCCTGCGTCTTCCCGTGCCCTGTCCACGTTATCCAGGCTGGTGGACGGACTCTTACCGAAGACAACGTTCCGCTTCACCTGCCTCTCCTCGTGGCTTGGGACATCGTACTGGTCGCAGTAGTCCTCGATCACTTCCTCCAGCTCGTCCCCATCGATGAAATGCAGGTAGGGAACGTTGACATCGTCCGGATACTCAACTTCCTCATCATCGAGCTCTTCGAGACCTGGCGTGGCACGGCTGTAGGCCTCCTCGAAGATATCATCATACAGCTCTTCGTCCGCCACTACTGGTTCTCACCTCTGTTGCACTGAACTCTAAGAGCCATTCCAACTCACCTCAACAACATCTGATCTTGCTGAGAACAGTTCCATACCGTAGAAAATCAGTGTTTCAGACTGTGTTTTCCAGGCTTCTGTGTAGTAGCAATATCCAGAGCTACCCTCCACAGAAAATGGTCTCTCAGTCCACAGATTGGGTCCAATTCTTTTTGCGTCTTGGGGATCGCTCTCACAGATCACGTCTCTTGCGTTATCTGGAAGTTTTCTCAGGTTCACAACTTCCTCGTCTACGTGAAATTCGACTCTGCCGTACTCACTGTGTTTCTCTGTCCTTTCTTCGATATGGGGATTCCCTGCCGCGATGAATGCTACAAAGGATAGTACAAGAGCGGCACCAGCCAGCTTCTCAGACCGTTCCACTACTGCCTCTCACCTCCTACAGAGACTTCCTGGAAGCCGATGTTCCGGGCCTGATGATACACGTCGTCCATCTGGACTACGTCGCCCACGGACATAGAGCGGATGCCGTGGACATACTCCGGCCCCCCAAACTCTTCCTCAGGATCGTAACCGTGATTCTGTGTGGCGTGGGTCAAGGCCTCGTCGCTGCCTTCGATGTAGCTGTCGCAGTTCTCGCAGTACCTGGCTTCCAGGAACTCGTTCATACTGGGAAAGTCGTTGTGTTGGAAGCCCTGCCAGATATCCTCTAAATCCTGTTCGAAGTACTCGCCGTCGAGAACCGTGACTTCGTCGTACAGGTCGTCAAACCTCTCTTTTGTGAAGGCCTCCGGTGGTTTCTCGTCTTCGTCGAGAACAGATTCTACACTGAGCTTGTGGAACAGCTCCGAGGCAGGACCGAGCTCCGGATCTTCCTCGACAGCCATATTCTCCCGATCCCAGCCAAGGTAGTGAATCCGTGTCTCCGGCACTACTGATTCTCACCTCCGGATTCGGATTTCTCGATTTCTTCAACCCTGTAGCGGTACAGGATCTCTAATGGATCGGGTAGATTCTCGTCCTGAGCGATGAACCGCCAGAGCTGATGACGCTGATACAATTCTCTACATATAATCAAAAGAACCCCTACAACAGCCACTGCCAACATCAGAGCTACAAACAGGCCCTGTCCGGAACCTTCTGCTGCCACTACTGATTCTCACCTCTTGCATCTCTGATGACCTTGCGAACCGCCTGATACTGATCTCTGTTTGAATACCAATGAATCAGACTTGCGCCTGTGAACAAGGCAGCTCCGGCGAATCCGACCTTAGGCAGTACAGTGACACCGAATGCAAAGCAGCCTGTGGCTACACCAGCACCAACTCCTTGACTCACAAGGTACTCTCTATAATCGCTCAGTTCTCCCTTGTCGACAACTGTGAAATCGCTCACTGCTGGCTTTCACCTCCTACTTCGAGGAAGTTGACCAAGGCCTCGGCCCGTTCTTGGCCATCATCGGTGAGACTGCAGTTGACTTTTCTCCCATCTTTTTCTCTTTCTACGAGTCCGTATTCTTCGAGTTTATCCAGTATCCGTACCGTGTGGGAGTAGGTGCAGTCCACCGTTGTTGAGATCTCGCTTGCGTAGCTGGTGCTGCCAGTCAAGCAGATCAGGATCTTGGCTGTTTTAGGGTTGAGAAATGCTTCGTCGATTTCGGTTATCTCTGGGACGCTGTAGCTATCGTGTTTTGAATAAGGGTGCTCGATTTCATACCACCTTACATATGTATCCGAAAACATCTTTTTTATACCTTATGTGGGAGTCAACACACCACTGAATAGAATTTATGGATATACCTAAATTAGAAGTATCCAGAAACACAAGACGCCAGTAGGAGGCAAGCAGTGACTGAAGTACCCGACGAGTTCGACAGTGAGGAAGAGCTCAAACAGTACATCGACCGGCTACACGATCAAATCGAGTTTCTGGAAGAAGAACTTGAGAAGTCAGAGAAAACCAAGCTGGAACTAGAGGAAGAGCTTGACGAAATCCAAGGCAACAAAGAACAACTACAGACGATTGAGGACTACCTCGACTACAACGCAAAACACGACCTTGGACAAATCGAAGCCACCATCAACAGGTTAGAAAAGAAAATCGACGATGTCGACCTCAGTAATCGTGGAGGCCTCAATAGTTCCGTAGCAGACACCGTCAGCGACATCACCGGCAAAGACTACTCATGACCAACGCACCCGAAATCCCTGACGAGTTCGATTCAGAGGAAGAGCTGAAGGCCTACATTGACCAGCTTCACGATCAAATCGAGTTCCTCGAGGAGGAGGTAGAGGAATCTGAGAAGGAGAAACTGGAGCTGAAGCAAGAGCTCAACAAGATCGAAGAACAGGCCTCCCGGGGTGGAGGTCTACAGGACATCCACGCCGCCTTGGAGGAGTTTATCGAGACCGTAGAAGACATCGATACCCATGGAGAACCGAGTGACGTAGGACTTCACGATAGTCTTCGGAACCCGGATTTCAAGTCCTGACGACAACAATCCGGTGTATAATGGTCACACCGGAGGAACTGAAGGAAGAACTACGGCCTTCTGTTGAAGATTACGCGGAAACAGTACGCGAAGCCGCCGAAGAGGACGATATCTATCCCAAAGAAGAATGGGTGTGTCCTACTGACGAGGGAGGTACTGAACTGGTCGAACTATCGGTCCCCTCCCGCGGAATCGAGTACCTGATTGACCCTGACGAGATCTCACACTTCGACGACTGCGCCGAATGGCTTGAAGATGCTGACGAGGAAGTCCACCTCTCCCACACAAATACAGAATCCGCGTATGAACACCGGCTTCGCAGCTTCGCCAACTCTGTATTCAACTACGTAGGCGACTACGACTTCGACGAAGAGGCCTACCAAGCCGCATTCTCAGACAACCTGGAAATACACTTCAACGAAGCTCTGTCACTGGATATTCTCGTTCCTATCCCTGGTCTTGCAGAACACAGCGAACCAGTTACCTTCACACCTCAGTCACCGAGGCACGAGGACGAACAATACCTTCTAACAGTCACCTCAGACTTCGGCCTCGACCAAATCACAGCCTCAGAGATGGCTGCACTGCAGAACAAGAGTATGGAAGGCCTGTACGGCGAGCCCACTAAACTGGGATGGGAGGGACGACTCCGGTACACAGTCGATATCAACGACAGACGCCAAGACTTCCACGTACCCGATATCTTGGCAGAAAAAGCCACAGATATCTCCTTGGACATCGCTCGAAAGGTCGTGGACGGGCTCAGATTATCCGAGCCACAGGAAGACAATATCTGGTTTGGCCCTATCTTCGCACTACGAGATAACTGGCTAACGTACAGAACTGATGCTGAAGCTGTTGAACGGGCACATCTACATCCTGACTGTGATATCGAGTATAGGAATATTCACAGCTTTTCGCTTGAGGAATGGGGGGCAAGATCGTTTGCCAATGTATTCTGGGAGGAAGATGCTGACCTGCTGACTTCGGAGACGTTTGACCGTCCGATTCGACGTTTTAACCGGACGTATCTTCCAGGCCACGCTGAGGATCACATCCTTGACTGCCACATCGCTCTCGAATCGTTGCTGTTGAAAGGTGCAAAAGGAGGAACGAGTTTCCGGATGCCGATTGGCGCAGCTATCCTTCTCAGAGACCGTGTCGGTGACCCCGTCGAAGTCTACTATTTCTTCGACGTCCTGCGAGAGGTTCGGAACAAGATCGTCCACGAAGACAAGAAGGTAGAAGACGTGAACGCCACGCACCTGGATGAGCTACCTGACTACCTACTGCAGGAGACTGACGCCGGCGAACGTTTAGAGAAGTTCCAGTTCATCAAGCATACTCGGGAATATCTGGCCTTGCTGATCAAGGAGTACTATCGGATAGAGCAGGAACACGGCTTGAATATCCACGAAGCGAATCAGGAACTGGTGGAAGATATGATTCTCTCACTCTCCGAGGAGGACGACCCGACAGAGGAGATCTTTGACCAGTAATTCAATCGTCTTCGCACGTTCGACACCGCCATTATATAAATCTGATTTCCGGCCTTGTTTACTGGTGATACTGTTATCGAGGATGTAGCACAGCCTCCAGGTGCAATCACAGTAAACGACGCAGAGTACCAGTTCATCGGAGTGGACGCAGCAGCGGGACACACTCACTTCGCTCGATACACGCCGGAGCACGCAGAGGTGATTCTGGCCAGCTACGACAGCAGCAGCGACGAATACCGCGAAGACGACCGTTGGAGGCTGGACCACGGCGACCCGGAACAGGCCTTGAGAGAATACGCATACCAGAGGCCCTGGGAAGTTGAAGGAGAGCTTCCCAGCCACGACTTTCACTCGGTCACTGATCCAGAGTACGAACCTGACCTGAATGAGGCCTTGGAAGGAAGCATCCAGCTGGACGACGGCGAGTATATCCTGCCGTTCAGAGCGCCATTCAACACCTTGGCGGATATCCTCGAAACAGAAGCAGAGGACTCGAACGACATTTTCGTGGACTACAGGCCTGACTACTTGGAGCTCGCACCTGAAAACGCGCTGGAGAAATACCAGTTAGAACCTGAGCTTAGAGGTCACAACGAAATCACTGGCACGAAGATCCTCGACGAGATCCACATACTCGACAGAGGAAGCGAGGAAGTCTACGACAGCTTCCAGGTCGACGAACTGGCTGAGGACCATTTCGTAGAAGAACTGGCTTCAGTTGACGGCATTGACGAAAGCTTGGCAGAACTACTCGTCGACGACTACACGAACTTGAGGACGGTCAGCTGGGCTGCAACCAGCGACGTCGAACACCTCGAAAACACCTACGACATCGACAGCCACGAGTTCTTCAAGGCCTTGGGAGACGCCGATGTCTACCGAAACGAGAACAGTCCCAACGCCGGGAAACTACACGTACCGGAACATCGAGACGATATACAAGAAGTAGACGAAGATGAAGACGGCTCTGTCCAGGCCGGGTTCGACGATTTCTGAGGCCTGATCTTAGCGCTGGCGAGTGTAGTGTTCCCAGAGAGGGTCGAAGTCGAAGTCGACAAACATCGCCTCCCGCAGCTCTCTATTTAGGTCAGACATCAACTTAGCAAACTCTCCTCTCGTGTAATGAGTTGGCTTCTGAATATTCGCAGAATTGTTCTCAGTCATCCTGCTGAATCGGAGAGAGTCTCCACCCTTCAACCGTAGTTCCGGATAATGCTCGTTCCGGTCCTTGATCTCGGCAAACACCTTCTGATGACTCCCCTTGAAATCATCCTGTCCCTCGGACGGCCCGTAACCTCCGTTCTTAGCCCACTCGATAAGAGGATCCAGCGAGGGTTCGAGATCTCCCTCATCATTTTCAACACCCACGAACGTGTCCCGGCGCTTCTCCCTGTCAATCTGGCCGAAAAGGTCTCTGAAGTCATCTGCTGAAAGCCATGCGGAGTAGTACAGGGTGAAGTCATCGTCTGCGGAATCTCGATACCAGGAAAGGAAGCGGAAAGCGTACGGCTCCTTTCCCAGCCCTGGCTCATACTGGATAAGAATCTGATTTACCTGGGTAGTGTTTCCGTCGCCGTCTGTGTGCTCTGACTCGGCGACTACTCCTTCCATTTCTTCGTTCAACAGGAACTCAGCGTACTGATCTACAAGGAAACCATTCACTTCATCATCGACTTGGAGATCTGCGAAAATCCCGTGAACGTCAGACCATTCAGCAGTAGCAATCTCTGACGCCTTGAACTGTTCTTCATACCGGTTCAATTGCTCAGAGCTGAGAGTGTCAGACCCAGTCTTTGCCTCGATAATTACCGAGAAGACCTGATCGCCGTCCTGAGTTACAGCAGTTATCTGGCCGTCAGCCCGGCCATCCTTCTCCTCACTTTCAACCTCCTCAATCTGAGTACGGTAGTTCGAGAGACCGAGGACGTAGGCCTCGTCGTACTCAGGATCATCGCTTGGGTAGACCTCGATATCGTACTCGTAATTCGAGATCTGTTCGCCGGTGGCTATCCAATTGTCGGGAAGAAGGTCAATTAGAAGGGATTCTGTGATAGCGTCCTCTGTTCGTTCCAGGACGGCGATCAGGTGCTTTACGACGTTCTGTTCGTACTGAGCATCACTCTCATAGCGAGGTTGGAAGTAGATATTCCGAGTACGTGAATCCATAGCAGTTCCTGTCTCAATGACGGAATAACCACTTTTCGGTGGCGAGTTTACTGGTACTCGTCGGGGACATCGGCGTAGCCGAGAAAGTCGACTTCGTCTCCGTACTCCTCCTCAAACATCTCGACTGCTGCAGGATACACGACGCCGAGAAACTCCTCAGCATCCATCTCTGGGTAATCCATAGTCAGCTTCATATTCGCTGTAGCATCAAGATCGTCGTCCCTCAACCATTCAGCGTTCGTGGCGTAGATCAGGAGCTCCCAGTGCTCGTCTTCTTCGGGTAATCTTTCGTC
>Ga0102942_1001047_pt1 | contig 10649 bp, 1 predicted proteins | sample SalPon2_C_H2O_MG_FD_78171 | JGI IMG/M metagenome (GOLD analysis project Ga0102942, IMG submission 78171) | Salt pond water microbial communities from South San Francisco under conditions of wetland restoration - Salt Pond MetaG R2_C_H2O_MG | ecosystem: Environmental > Aquatic > Non-marine Saline... | reverse complement strand
TAATTATAATTTTAATTTTAATTAAAATTATAATTTTAATTAGAATTATAATTTTAATTTTAATGCTAATACTAATGCTAATACTAATGCTAAAAAAAATGAAGCTGTTAATAAATAAAACAATAACAATACTAAATAAACCAATATTTAATTTACTCATATTTAATTTATTTAATTTATTTATATAACTAAATACGATTTACCTTATTCTCATTTAGTTAGATTATATCTATTTATTTTTTCTATAATAAATTTTATTAATATATTCATTAGTTTTTTTTTAGAAATTTTGAGTTAGTCATAATAGATTTTATTTTCAGAGGGTTATACTACAACATGCTTTTCACGTTAGTATTGATAAAATAATAACTTCTCAATATTTAATAGGAAGTTTCAGAATAATTTCAAATAGAACTTTAAAATAAAAAACTCGATAAAATAGATACAATACATAAATCTATACAATATACGAAAGACAAAAAAAAAAAAAAATTATATTTTTTTATTTTCTTTTTAGAATTTCTTAAGAATAATAGACACTATTTTTAACATACTATAAGTTAAGACAATTTACTTAGAGGAGAAACATTTCTCGACTTATACTACCAATTTTTATTATAGCCACTGTGCTAAAAATCCGATAAATTTACTTATCTGCTTATAAGTCTGTTTGTGTTTACCAAAAGGAATATTCTTTGTTTATAGGTTTTTTTTAGTAGTATAACCTAGATTATTGCAAAAGCATTATGAATGTTATGTAAAAAGTGATATCCACGTTTATAATAAACGTGGATATCACTTTGTTAAATTTTAAGGACAAAACAACAAAAGAAAATTTACAAAGCGGAAAAAACCAAGGGTTTTTTTCCTTAGGAGAAAAGAACTTTAGAAAATTCGGAAAGAATTATCGAAGTTTATCGAAGAAAATAGAAAATTCTGTAAGAATTTTCTATTTTCTTCGATAAATCTTCGAGAAATCTCGAAGAAAATTCTTACAGAATTTTATTCGAGATTTCTCGGAAGAAATTCTGTAAGAATTTTCTTCCGAAAATTTACAGTGTAAATTTTCTTCTCTAATAGAATTTTCTTCGATAAACTTCGATAATTCTTTCAGAATTTTCGGAAGAAAATTTTTTTTTTCAACGTTTACCGGATTTTTCTTTAAGAAAAATCCGAAAAAATTTATTTTATATAATAATTTATAAATTTTATTTTGTTTGTTGTTTTGTCCGGTAAATAAATAAAAAAAAAAAAAAATTCTAAATTTTCTTCTCTTTCAGTATTTTCTAAGTTGTTTTGTCCTGAAGAAAAAACCTTTAATTTTTTCCGACATAAGTTAAATAAAAAAATTAAACTCGATATTTAATCTTTTTATTTTAATAGATTTTATTAGAAAATTATCGAATAAAATAGAAAATTCTGTAAGAATTTTCTTCCGAAAATTTATCGAAGAAAATAGAAAATTCTTACAGAATTTTCTATTTTCTTCGATAAATTTTCTTTTCTTTCTTTCAGAATTTTATTCGATAATTTTCTTTCGTATTTAAATTAAAATTTTATAATTCAATTCTTTAAGTTTTTGTTGTAAAGGTATTTTACCTGAACGACCAGAGCGCTCAAGTTTTTTCTTAAGAACTTTTATATTATGTTTTTCATATAAATATTTTTTAGGTTGAATCTGCCATTCAACTAAAGTACGTTTTTTCTTACGTTTAGTTTTTCGCTTAGGTAAATTTTCAATAGTTTGAGTTGATTCTGAAGTTTTAGATTGTAAATCTGCTTCAGTTGGAATAGCACGTTTTAATTTAGGAGCTGTAACAGCCTCTAGTTTTAAATAATCGCCTGGCCAGACAAATCCACCTGCACGTGGACGATAACGCCAAACAGCACGAATTACTTGTCTTTGAACACGACGTTTTAATTGTTTAACACGAAGAGAAGGTTGTTCTAAAGGATTAACACCTGCTAAACGTTGTTGACGTTTTGCTCTTAATGTTTTTTGTTCATTCATTAATTCAGAGAATGATTTGTTCATTTTTTTAGATGATAAAGGTCGCCAACGAATTAAAGAATTAATATCTTGTTGTAAATTAGACGGATTTGTTGTGTTAGGTTGAACCCAATTTAAGAATTTAAGACGACGTGGAATAACAATTGAAGTATCATGTTTTAAATGATATTTACGTTTAGGTTTTAAACGTTTTCTTAGAGTAAAATCATAATTATAGAAAGAAGGATTAGAAGAAATAAGAGTATTTAAAGTTTCACTATGATTAATATTATTAAGACTTAATAAACGTCGACTTAAATAACGATTTCGAGGAAGTCGAGAACGTTTATAGAATACATAGATATAATGAACAGGTAAAACTTGGTTTAATAAAGGACCCGATGGGAACCAAACAGGAGTACGAGGGTGTTTTTTAACTCGAAGAAGACGTTTTTTCAAGCGACGAGAAGTATTAAATCCATCTTGACGGTTACTATGACTATCAGTACTATTAAAAGATTGATAAGAACCTTTTTTAGTTTTTTGTAATGTAGTAAGTAAATCTTGATGATTTAAAGTATTTTTAATACCAATAGTAGATGAATCTACAGAAGAAGGAATAGAATCTGTAGTTTTAGCACGCATTGTTTTATCACCTAACCATGATTTTAAAATACTATGACGGAAAAGCATTTTTCGCCAAGCAAGAGGAGAAAAACCATCCATACCTAGAGCAAAAAATTGATCAGGATCATAAGTTGTAAACGGAATTTGCCAATATAAAGTAGTTGCAGCATTCATACCTTGAAGAGGTGCTTCTGTAAATTTTTGTTTGAATGAAGAATCTGGTTCAAGAGTTGTGTCAATAGTAGAATTAGGAGAAACAAAAGATTTATCTACTTCATAACCAGCATCCTGACGAGAAAGTAAACGATTAGTTACAACAAATTTTCTTAAGGATTCATCCCAACCAGCATAAAACGGTAACGAAGTATTAGGTAAAAGTCCAGTAAAATTGGACGTTTTATTTAATAAAATATCATTATTAGAAGAATCAAAAGGGTTTGAAGCAAATGTTGTATCTTTATTAATAAATAGGTTTTCATATAATTTATTAACAATTTGAATTTGTGCGCGTTTTTCTTCAGAAAAACGCGGTGAAAATGAATCTTTATTTTCTGATGGAGTAGATATGTTAATACTATCTATATTTTGTTGTGGATAACCAGCTGAATTGTTATCTAAATTTGAAGTTATATTTTTATTTATATTTTCTGAAAGTAGCAAATTATTAGATTCTGTATTAAAATTAGTATCTAAGTTTAAATTAGATTGAATACGCATTGCTTCTGGTAAAGCTAAAGGTTTAAAGTCTTTATTACCGATTTGTAATTTATTATGTAGTGTTTTTGTATCGCGTTGCATAATTTCTTGAGGAGATAATTCTGCAAGTTTTTGTTGAATAAGTCTATCTTTTTCAATTTGCCAAAGTGCATCAGTTGAAGCTTGAATAGAAGGTAAATATTGTTTCCACCACCAATTTTGAATTTCAAGTTTATTTTTAACACGTTTAAATTGTTTACTTAATACACGTATTTTACTAATTGAATAACGACGTCTTTTTAGATATTTACGACGTTTTTGGGAAGCTCGAAGTGCCATACGTTTTTGTTTCCACGAACGTAATTTTCGTTGTTTATTTTTACGTTGTTTAACACGTGCTTCTTTAAATTCTAATAAATTAGAATTTATTTCACCTTGTAAATTATCTTGAGTTTTTTGCATGTCTGTTTTAGTAGTAGCACCACCTTTAAGTGCACGCATTTTTGTATAAAAACGATTACGTTCTAAAATATCTTGAGGTGCTGAAGATGCATCTGTAAAAGTTGTTTTATTAAAGAAGATTTTAATATCTTTTTTTATTAAATCTCCTAGATTACGTTTTCTAAAGACACCACGATTTCTACGTACACGATAACGACGTTGAGGAGAACGTTCACGTTTAAAATTGAAAAAACTTGTAACATAATTATTATTCAAGAAAGAATTATTTTCAGTTGTATCATTTGCTAGAATATTATGTAAATTAGTATTACTACGAGTGGACTCGCGAGCATCGTCCGCTCGCATAGCCGAGCTAACGGTAGTAGTTGTAGATTCTGATGGAGTTCGTTTTTTTCTGTTAGGAATACCCAGAGCTGTTTGTTGAGCTGTTTGTTTTTTAGTTAATAAAAGTTTAAATTCTTTACGAAGACGTTTTTGTTTACCTATAGCACGTTGTTTTTTTCGCCAATTAGTTATACTTTTTTGTTTAATAGGTTTAATTAGCTGAGTAATTTGATTAAAATTAAATAAAGATAAGCCTCCGTAAGTATTTTTAAACATATTTAAGATTGAAGAAACTTTATTTTTTATACTAGATACAGTTCGAGTAGATATAGGTTTTTTATCTAATTGTTTTGTTATTTTATGAAGTTCATTTGTAGCTGTTTGAATTTCTCTATTAAGTTTTTGTTTTTGAGATAAACGTAATGATTCTAATGTTTTGACAGATGAACGATTTTCAATTTTATTTGATAACGAAGCATTAAGATTTAAGACATTTGTACCATTAAGTGATAATTGTGTATCTGAATTAGCGGTGTTTATACCATCACCAATGGCTTTTTGCAATCCAGAAGTAATAAATTGAGAATTTGAAAAATTACCCGATGCATTGACACTTGAATTTGTAGGAAGTAAATTTGATTTTTGTGTGGATTGTGGAGAATTTTGATCAAGTGTTTGATCGAATTTAGATTTAGAAAGCCAATCATTTAAAGTTTTTAATTTTTTCTGTAATGCTTTTTCTTTAGTAATTTTACGTTTTTCACGTTTATCAATACGTCGTGTTAGATAATTTTTTAAAGATTCTTGATTATTTACACGACGTTTCCAATTTTTAAGATAAGTAGTATATAAATTTTCTAAAGATGCACGTACTGGTAAAGGTTTAGTTTTTTCTCCTTTTGAAATATATGGTCCTGATGCTATATCATTTAAATTTTCACGTAACATACGTTTTACTTCAGGAGAATTATATTGTTTTTCAATATCTTGTTTTTCTAAAGGAGTTAATAAATATTCTTTTTCTTGATAATTTAGTGTTTTTTGATTAGTTGTAGGTATACTACCACGTAATTTTTGGCCATTAAAAAGAAAATCTGTTAATGATGCATAATTTTTATTATCTAATAACTCTTGAATATAATCTTTGCGAACTTGTGAAGAATTGTTTAAATATTCACGTACAACTTTTTGAGATTGTGTTAATAAATCTTCATTTCGGAAAAAACCTTCGGTTTTTTCCGGTAAAAGTCCAATTTTATTAAAACTAGATTCATTAAATGATAATTCAGAAGGTTTATCAAAGTTTGAATCAATAGAGTTTTTAGTTGATGGAATTAATAGTTCTTCATGTATAACTAAAGGGTTTAATAAAGGATTTTGTGAAGTATTAGGATATTCATTATATAAGGGTTGATCAAATTTTAATACAGTAGGCGGATCGGCTTGTTGTAGTTCTTTAGATAATTTATTTGATGAATTTTCTTGAGTATTAAAATTTGATGATTTTAAATTTGACGAAGTTCGAAAATCTGAAGCATTTAGTCCATCTACTTGATTGGATAAGTTTCCGTCAAAAGGAAATGAACTATTTATTATGGGTGTAATTGCAAATAAATGTCGTATTTTTTTAAAAGTACCAGCGAATTGCTGATTATAAGCACGAGAAGAGAAACTTTTAGAACCGCCAATTTTAGTTTTCATTGTTCTATAATGTTCCATATTGGTGTACCAACGTAATGTATTATAATGTTCAGCCAAGAAAAAACGTCTTAAGTGTAATAAATTTTCTTCTTTCGAAGTTAAAAAATGTGTTTTAGGTTGACGTCTAATAAAACTATCAACATCAAACTTCAATAAAAGTCGATTAAATGGACTATAATACCAATGTTGCATTACATCTTTATAAATTTGATAGCGATAACGACTAGCTTTTTTACTTACAACAGAATAATTAAATGTCGGTTTTTGAATTCTTTGAGCTAAATCAGGTGTTTCTTGAATACCAAGACCCGAAATAGTTAAAGCATTTCCTTCCAAGCTTCGTACATTTGAACTATTTATAGATTCATTTTTTTGTTTATTAGAAAATTTACTTACAAAATTAACTTCGTTAATTTTGTTAAGTGAATTTTCTTTTGTGAATAAATTTTCTTGAGTTGGAGTTAAATTATTTTCTGTAGAAATAAATTGAGGTAAACGTAATTTACGCGGAGTTCTTGTTGTTTTTCTTCTTGCTTTTCGTAAACTACCTACTTTCATAGTACGTTCCCAACGATTTGTTGGTTTATAGTTATAAAAATAGCGTCTCATCATTACACGAAAATAAGGAGCATTATTTTCTACGGAAAATTTTCTAAAAATATTCGGTGTATAATAACGTAATTTACGTTGTAGAGCAGCTTCTTGTTGTAAATAAAATTTTAAAGGATGTAATAATACAAAAGGTTGATGAGATTTAACTTCGGATTTTAAAGAATTAGTTATTTCAGATGAATTAAGTGAATTTTCATTTTTTGTATTTGTATTATTTGGCAATGTTAGAGTTGATCTATAACGTAATATTTGTAAATCTTTGTTTGATAGTGTATTAACACGTGAACTTTGTTTTTTTATAGATTCTTGATTTATTTTTAATGTATTTTTTACTTGCTTTTGATCTAAAGGATCTAAAACACTTAAATTGATTTTATTTGGTAATGCTAAAGAACTATTATAAAAATTACGATGTACATTTTTGAAGAAAATATTTGATGTAGGTATTTGTGTTTTTGGTTCATGATATATTTTAGAAAAAATTTCTTTCCAACGTTTAGAATAAATAGTGTTATTGTTAAAAGAGTTTGTTTGTTTTAAAGATAAAGGTGGTATAGAGTTTGAACTAGAATTGGTAGAATCAAGACTACGAACAATTTCTGAAGTTTTTAATCTACTATCTAATTTACGAACAAATTTACGTAACATAGAATTTTCATGTATAAGATTATCTTTGATACCATACATTCCTTTAACAGAAGTTGTATTTTGTTTTGAGATACCCATCAAATTAATATTACGTGTGTTTACAAAGGCTCCTTGCGGAGAAGCTTGACGTAAATCTAATAAATTTTCTTTTGTATTTATCGAAGAATATTCGGAAGGAATTTTCTTCGATAAATCTCGAAGATGAAAATCTTCGATATTTGAACTTAAAGTTGAAACAGGGGAGGTTCTATTAGTCCCTTGACTTCTCGCATGAAATGACGGATGATATACTTGTTCAAATAAAATTCTAAAAAATTCAATGCGTGGACCTGTGTATGATTCTAGTCTAGGTTTTGCCAATTGTTTTTTAAAAGAACGCATCCATGGACCTGGGAAAAATCTAAATCTTACTCTATGGTTTCTTAATTTTCTACGTAACCAAAAACGATCAAAACCATAATTTAAATCTTCGATAGTAAATAAATCATAAATACCTTGGTCATATAAAGAAGCATCAAATGTTCTATATTTTCTGATTCGACGTTTCCAACGTTCTCGACGACCATGTCTTCCACGATTACGACGTGTATTACGATCAGAGGCCTTACTACCTAAAAAGGATGTCTCTAAAACACTTTTGTCTTGGATAAGTCTGTCATCATTAACAAATCCTAACGGATTTGTTATAGTATAGTCTAATCCATAGTATGGAATACTTGAAATCGCTGACAACATTGTTAAATATAAGAAAATAAAGTTTAAGGCTTTATAATAAAAGCCTGTTGAAACTTTAAATGATGAAATAACCCACATATATAGTTTAAATGCAGGATTCTCCCAAAACCAACAAGTAAACTGTAATAAACAAAAACTTCCAATAGCTATACCAGCTAAATAACTAACATGAATAAAAATAAATTGCGTATAATTATCAGCTGGGAAAGTTTCTAAAATAGAAGCTTCTGGACTAATTGAAATATTGCTAATAAATGGATAAATACTTGTTTGTTCTGTTAATGCTAATAAAAAGTTTAATAAGAAAATCTTTCTTTTTGATAAATCTTCTAAAACCATTTTACGTTCATTATAGCTATCCCACATATATTTTACTAATAGGGCAAAACCTAAAACATATCTTAAAATATCTAAAGATAACCAAGGAATAACAAAAAAACGCCAACCTAAAATTACACTAGCTAACCAAAACACATTACCTACAATAGTACCCAGCCCTGAAATATATCCAGCTTCAAGTCCTTGCATAACAAAGCGTCTCAAGGTTATAATATGTGCTGTACTTGTAGGTAAAAATAAAAAACAACTATTTAAAACCCCTATAGTAAATTTTTCTATACCAGTTATTAAACCTAGGCTTTTTTCATTAGGACTTAATGCTGGTGTTTCTAAAAAATTAAATGCATTATGAAAATACCCATCTAATACTGATATTTCAGATATCATAGCTGAACTTATATCAGGTATAAGTATAGGTAAACTCCAAATGTTTTTTAACCATGATAAACTAATAAAATCCATTATAAAGTTCTTTAGTGAAAGAACTAAATAAGTTATTAAAGGTCCTAATTCTGTATATTTAGAAAAAGATTCTGAATCATATTCAATAAGTTTATGAACAACTTCTAAATAATCTTTAACAGAAGTAACTACTGAAACAACAGGAATCATATTAATAATCCTTCTTTTATAATTTTCTTTTCGCTTTGCGATTTAATTACAAAATATTATTTATGCTCTAATTTAATTATTAATCTCTCTACCAAATCTTTAGAAAAAAGCGAACAAATAAAATTTACGCGGACAAAACAACTTACAAAATTCTGAAAATTTTAAAAGTAAATAAATTTTTTTTTTTTTTTTTATTTTATAAATTTTCTTCCGAAAATTTACTTAACAAAACAAAATTAACGAAGAATGAATAAAAATTCAGAGAATTTTTATTCATCCGACGTTTTGTCAAACACAAAACGTTGTTAATTTTGTAAGCAAATAAATTTTTTTTTTTTTGTTAAAATTTTCTTAATTTTCTTTTGTTGTTTTCTAGCCGGGTTTTTTAGCGGGCAAACCCGAAGGGTTTGCCCTCAAGGGCTAGACGTATACTTCGTGGTCTAGCCTGAGTAAACCCGTGAGGGCACCTTTGATTTTTTCCGACTAAAAAATTAATATATAGATACATACTCATCAACCATTTTAAAGATAAATATCCTTAAAAAGTTATTTCAGTTTTAATTAAAAATAAACATAATAATATTTATTATTTTATTGTATTTTACAAATATCGAACATTGAAAATCGTCGAGATTAGAATTCTCGAAGAAAATAGAAAATTCTGAAAGAATTTTCTATTTTCTTCGAGAAATTTTCGGAAGAAAATTCTGAAAGAATTTTCTATTTTCTATTTTCTTCATAAATTTTCTATTTTCTTCTATAAATTGGAATTTAGTAAATTTTTCCTACGAATTTTTCTTCTCGAAGGCTAGGATAAACTCTTGGGTTTACATAGAAACCCGTTGTCTTTTTGCTGCGCTAAAAGTCCGATATTTCGTTTTCAAATTCAAAGAAAAAGAAAATGCGATTTTTTACGTTAAGATATTTTTCAATATTCGTTCGAGATATTGAAAAACTTCGAATTTTATAAATTTACGGAAGAAAATGTTTTTTTTTTATACCTTAAAATTTATCTTGTTTTGTTTATAGTATACTACTTTTTATTATAGCTTAAAGTCTATATACTATTTTTTTATATATATATTTCTGGATCAGTTTATTATACTGATTCTTTAAAATTTTTTTAATTTAATATAATATATATTTATATATTATAAAAGTTTTTTTTTTTATATTTACCTAAAAAATAAAAATTCTATATAAATCTCGAAGATTTTCAATATCCTATTCATATTAGAAACTTCGAGATTTCTCCATTTTTTTACAAACTTTATTCTTTATATTTGTACTTTATAATCTGTTATATTATATGTAAATAAAAATCTATCGCTATATATACCCAAAAAATCAACTAAAAAATAAAAAGTAATAATATAGAGCTTAGATAATACGATTCGAGAAGAAAAGTTACTTACAAAATTCACCCTGTGAATTTAGAAAATTCACAACGTTTTGTCGTTGACAAAACGTCGGATGAATAAAAATTAAAAGAATTTTTATTCATTCTTAACAAAATTAACTTCGTTAATTTTGTAAGTAAATTTTTATTTTGTTAAGTATATTTTCTCTTTCCTCCAAAAAATTCGATAAGCAAATTATCGTATAAAATTTACCAGATTTTTTACGCAGTGGCTATAAGAAAAATCCGTACGAGCGGATGATAGACGACGGATCTCAACCTTACAGGCTAGACTAACCCGCCTAGCCCTTAAGGTAAAACTCTTCGGGTTTATCCTAGCCGCCCTCACGAGCCAGGAAAAAATCTATTATATTTTATGTCGGAAAAAACCTTTAGAAAATTTTTTTTATAAAAAAAAATTTTCTTTAGCGGAAAAAAACTTTGTTTTTTTCCTTAGGACAAAACGTTGTTTTGTCCGGGAAATTTTTTTTACCGTTAGGCTAG
>Ga0102942_1001045_pt1 | contig 10673 bp, 12 predicted proteins | sample SalPon2_C_H2O_MG_FD_78171 | JGI IMG/M metagenome (GOLD analysis project Ga0102942, IMG submission 78171) | Salt pond water microbial communities from South San Francisco under conditions of wetland restoration - Salt Pond MetaG R2_C_H2O_MG | ecosystem: Environmental > Aquatic > Non-marine Saline... | reverse complement strand
TCACATACTCGTCGTCTACCAACCCATCCAGTCGATTCACGATTCCCCCGAGGGATTTGGGCAAGTCCTCACCGCGCTTGCTCCCGGTGACTGCAGTCCCTGCCGCCTCCAATTGGTGCTTCAGCAGCCCCTCTAACCGAGCCATCCCGAGATGGATTGCCTCCGGGTGGCGGTCTTCGAAGAATGCGATGATGAAGTCGGTGAGGAACGCTTTATCATCGACCGTTGCGCCCTCGATAGATTCGAGCAAGGTGTAGAAATGATGTTCACGAATCAGCTCTTGATTGATGAGCTTGTAGACGACCCGGGCAGTCAACGCGGTCGACAAGCGAGCATCGATGTTGTAACTGTCTGGGATATCTATGTCCGAGACCTCATCGGAGACTGAGTCGCCCTCGTGAGTCATCAGTCTGCGGGGGAATATCTCGTGGATCGAGGCAGTCGCGAATTCGTCTGAATCTTCCTCTGGCCGTTGACTCGGTTCCTCCCTTTCGAGCTGCGGTAGCAGCACTGGGGCCTTGACTAAGCCGATAAATGCGGCTTCTGGTGAGTGCTGAGTAGCTATGTCATCGAAGGCCTCAATCAGGGTAGAGACAATCGTCTCGAAGTTCTCTGCCTCTTCGTCCGATACCTCCCAACCGACCGACTTCATCTCCTCCTCCATTCCTTCCTTGTTTGCCTCCCGCTTTTCCAATCGCCACCCGTTGAGGGTTTCCTCGTCCGCGAAGGACTCACATTCCGTTATTGCTCCTTCAATCGTCGCCGCAGTTACGAGGTGTCCCCGTGTCCTCTGAAACTCGATTTCGTCTTCGTAGGACTCGATGAGAGCTTCTTCAACGTCCTCGATTGATTTCTCGCGTTGATTCTGGATTCGGCGGAGCCTCCGGAGGTACTTTCGTTGAGAGTGATGGTTTTGTTTCTTGTTCGTATACTCTGCCCGAGCCCAGCAGAACTCAACGAGACGATCGAGCGTCTGATTATCGATTGACTGTAGGTTAGCCTCTGAGATTGCATCTAAAACACGACCTGCTGCGCCTTCGTTTGTATCGAGGCCGGAGTAGTGTTCTTCGAGTAGTTCCGCTGCTCGCTCGCTCCCCCTTTGCATTCGATCCTCGTGATTCAGGGAGTCAGCAAGCTCGATAAGCGAGGCGAGTGCCCAACTCGCTACGTTCAGCCACCCCTCGCTGAGAGCCTCCTCAAAACCTTCCTCGTACTTCTTTAGGGCGCGCTCCGCTCCGTTCTCGTAATCTTGGTCCCTCACCCACCGTTGGTATCCTTGAAGCGCGTCGAGGAGAGGGTGTTCAACGGTAGTCGAATCAAGTAGGGCGATATTGTAGTGGAGCTCATTCTGAATTCTCCCGTCAATCTGTCTCTTGAGCGTGTGCAGTGCTGAACTGAACGCATAATCGTCAGAGGACGTTCTAGCGTCGTCAAGCGCCTCCTCAACGGGGTCCATGCTCTGTCTTGGTGTTTGTTGGATTGGTATTAATGGGCGGCTCTCTGTGGCTTCGCAGCGTGCGGCTGAACTAATGGAACTTCCATAAGGTACCGCCGGATTACGGTAAACTGCTCACGAACCGAGTCGAAGGCTTCCGGTCTGCCGAGTGATGCTGGGAACTCACCGATATCGCGAAGACTAGCTCTATTGAAACCCTCAACGGCTGATAGTATTGCTGTGCGAGATACTGAGGGTGAATCTCGCAAGTCGAGACGGTGTAGCTTCGAATTCAAGTTGTATGGGCCTGTAGAGGGTCTCATCGCTCAATGAAGCCTGAGATCCGGAGAAGGGATACGTGGTCTTTCAATGGGGGCAGAGAAATTGTCGAGAAAAAGGGTCTGAAAGATGAATTACCGGCACTTGCGGAGGCGTATATCGACTATGGTGGAGGGAACCAGTATCTGAGTGACCGGCGTGAGTTACTCGATCCACTGGGATGGGAGCAGGAGGTCTCGGTGAAGTTCGAGACAACCACGGATTACGACGTAGTCTCTCGCCGAGCGAGCTTTGATGCCTACAAAGATGGAGTTGTAGTTGAACACGAGAGCGGGGAACAGATGCGTGCGAACTGGCATCTGATGAAGATGGAGATTGCTCACCGCGACCCCAACGTGTTCTCGATGGGTCGCACCGCCGAGGCAGGTGTACTGTTGATCCCTTCGTACGTCAATTTCCCCACTCTCGGGAGAACTGAGAACGACGTACAGGCTGTGTTAGAACAGTATTTCGATTTCTCGATTCCATTGTTCGTCTGGGAATACCCTACGGAGTGAAATACGCGCTCTGGGTCGGTCACAGGCTCTGAGATCGAATACTACCTGATGGTTTCAACAGAGGCACTAGACCGAGAACTCCATCAGCATCGGGGCGTGGTCGCTACATTCGTATCCGTCGTGGTCGTACCAGCACCGCTCGGGGTTCAGCGACTCGGACGCGAAGATGTGGTCAATCCGCCTCGATTCGTGACTGGTGTCCTCGGTGTCGAGGTCTCCATACCCGTGGACATGCCTGAACGCGTCCACCAGTCCGACATCCGACAGACCAGTCATTACGTCCAGCTCTGCCGATATCCAGCGCTCGCGGATGCTCGCTGGCTTATCCTCACCCCACGAGACCACCGTCCCATCTGGTCGCTCCGCCTTTGGGATATTGAGGTCGCCCGCCAGTATACACCTCTCCGGGTCGGACTTGGTGATTCTAGCGTAGACATTCTCCAGTATCTTGATTTTCTCCACCCCATACATGCTCCCCGGCACGGTGCGGACGTTCCAGAGGTCAACCGATTCCTCGGCAATCTGGACCTCCGAACTGAGAATCTTCTCCGGGAAGTTCGTACTCCAGTCTTTCATCTCTGCGTTCTCCCACGGACCGCTCCTGATGCTCGGCCGCCGACGTTCGAGGTCTCCTGCGTCCGCATCCTCGTGAACGGCGGTGATTTGCCCGCTCGTGTGGATGAATTCGTGGTGAGGAGGAACGTCGCTCTCACGGAGTTCTTGTCCCCAATCGAGCGTATCCACAATCTCGGTGTACCCCTGTTCCTCCCGAAGCAGGTCCAGCCATAGTTCGCGCTGTACGGTTGTCACCTCGTTGAGCATCACGATATCCGGCTGGTCCAACTGCTCCTCGATGAACGACACCTGCTTTCTGATTCGGTCTTTGCTCCCCGCTGGCGGGACAGACCCCTGTACGTTCCACGACAGGAGTCTCACTATTGCACCGCCCCGATTGAGTCCTTCCCGGTCCCGCGCTGGTTGGCCACCAAAATCACACACGGCATGGGACCCCCTTCAGAGTCCAACTGCTTAGAAATTCCTTACTGGTTAGCGACCTATCGTGACCGTCTCTGCTGACCGACTTGCGCTGTGTATTCAGCACGCCTGCTGAAACCTATCACTATCAGAGGGTTTCAACAAGGCCATTATTCGCTATCATTCTCAAGGAGTCGCGTAGCAATCCCGTGGAGTTCGTCAACTTGCTCGTCAGTCAGGTCGTACCCAGATTGGAGGTCGTCAAAAATACCGACATACATCGCGGGGCGCTCACTCACGAGCTCGCGCAACACGTCCATCGAATCCCGGACCCCTTCGATATCCAAGTAGTCGCCCCGCCTGATGCGCGTCTTGAGGTCGCGGACCCCCTCATCAGTGTCAGGCCAGTGTTCGGCACAGAAACCGTATTCATCAACGGTGTCGCGTTCGTCAAAGAAGACAAAGCGACGTACTTTGATTTCGATTTCGGCTTCTTGCTCACACTCTTCGCAGTTCATTATCTACTGTTGGGGGCTTGTTCGTCGACATCAGTCATAGCCGTGGAATACCCGGAGGGATACAATTCTCACACCACTGGACCCAACCGTTCGCACTGCTTTGGTCACTGCCTTCATAGTGATGCCAGTGTGCTTCGATTACCACGTCGTCTTCGTGGAGCTCTCGTCCACAGTTGTCGCATAGCCCAAGTTCTGGGTTATCGAGGTCGTTGCGGTTGATGGGATTATGGGGTTGGTCGTTGGTCATCGGTGCTCGGCGAAGATCTTGGCTCGTTCTTTGTCGCGGAGCCACTGGTATTCGCAATGGGCGGCTTGGACGACTTCACTGAGGTCGTCGTCTGGACTTCCTGCGATGAAGACGGTGGTGCCATCATTCCTCAGCAAGCATTGCTTGTCCATGCTTGTGGAGGGGTGTAGAGAGATTTAATTGGGAGAGTTTAGTTCGTCAGCAGCCGAAGACGTATTTTGTTGCTCTGATAGATTCATATCAAGTTCTAAGGTTCTACGCCGACTCTGCTTGACAACCCTATCACGGAGTCTTATCATCGATAGTTTAGCAGACGATTTTCCACCTCAAAAATAGAGTTTTCTGGCCTTGTTGAAACCCCAGCTAGTGATAGGTTTCAGTGTCCTATTGCATTGAGAGTGCTCGTTAGTACAAGAGAAATCAAACGTACAGCAGCGGTTCTCTTCTATGAACCAGTACACCAGTTTTTTCCCAATCTATTCCGTTGACATCACTCAGATTGCCAACTCCAACCCCGTCACCAGCGACTAACCAACTTTCCATCAACTTCATCATCTCCACCGTCAGTCTTCTACTCTTGATTTTCACCGCCATCCTTAGCTACTACTCTTACTCCTCCCAAGCAAGGACCGGCGTAAGAGAAGCTCTTGAACAATTAGACGATGTGGAGATCAATAACAAGTACAAAATTAAACCCATACTCCACCGCTTCCACTTCGGCCCACTCTCACCACAGTCGTCTCTACTCCTCAAAATCTACCAAACACAATATAACGAAGCCGCCGCCAGCATCCCTGTCTCCGCTACAGAACAAGTCGATGAGGACTTTCTCGACGCAATCAATACGCAACTCACCGAAGATGAGAACTTGGACGAGCTCTTACAAACCGCTTCAATCAACCACGATGGCGTCCACTTCGAATTAACCACTCGCAATGCAGTCTCCATCCGGCGGTTCGCAAACCGAGCAATGACTATAATGCGTGACGAATGGCTCAAAAATGAATAGTTCGCTCTGAGACTCTGTTACTTGACCCCAGTAGAGGGGCGGGCGTTCATTTGCTGTATGTACCCTCTGTATGCAGCAATCCCGAGTTGAAAACGTTTCGTCACGTTTCGGAGTGGCTGTTGCATACAGTGAGGGTTTCAACAGAGCTGTACCGTGCTATACTGCACCTCCTGTGCTCCTCTCGGGATGCGGATCGAGTAACAGCTATCTGAAAACTAGTCACCTCTCCAAAGCACTGCATCGGTGGTAGTGGAGTAGTTCGGATATCTCACGGGCCGAGACTACGGTTTTGCAGAGAGTACACCGATACCACTGTCCAGATATCCTCGTGTACTCAAGATGGCCATCTGTTAGACGTGGACCTCTGTCGGTCATATTAGAGCCCACGACGACCGACTGCAATGGTTTAATCCAGATCCGAATATCCTGTATAAACTGACTCAGCTATATTCACTCCGGTCCTATTCGCTAGCAATGTTGACTGACAAAGCGTGGGAAACGGTACTAGAGACTCTGAAGCACGAGGGTTCGTTTCGGCTTGAAGAACTACCGTTCGAAGGTGGTGAGCTTGTCTCAGTTGCAGTAATGCTACGCCGATTTGAGCAGAAAAACTGGGTTCGGAAAGAAGGCGAATTGTGGCTCCCCGATGAGAAAGCCCGGCGACTTCTGGACCTCGACGACTCGATACCAGCAAGGAAGGGCGACTGAGTCCATTTCCGTGACTGAACTACCTCCTCGGGTTCGGGCGATAATTGGGGCTACTAACGTACGCTGTATCGAGGACACGGAGATTCCACAGGTCCTCAGTCTTCGCCAATTCGGTTCAGAGGTGGGGTGGAGCTATCTCCGAAACACGAATGAAGAGTGGAAGTCGGTCCATGCTTCGACTAAAGGAAAGCTGACCCCCTCTCTTGGCGACGCGCTGGTCGAGACGACTACCCATAGTTCAGTACGCCCCAAGGAGGCAATTCCAGACTGGCATGCAGCGTTTCGCACTGCTCTCGATGATTTCGGTCGAGTTCGCTGTCAGGCAGAGGTTGAACCGTACGCTCAGCGATACCTCCAGCATCACGCGTTTGTAGCCGAGCGACGTGCCGACTCTAGTAACAAAGGCCATAGAGAGGCAACCCTGCAGGAACTCTCGCTGACTCCTGATCCGACACGAATCGGGGTCGTAATAGTCGGAGACGACTAACCACGCGAGTTCAGGGGGCACCCTCTGCGTTTACTGAAGGCTATTACCCAGATAAGTGAGGATCAGGGCCTCCACCGTCAGTATCTGGCTGCGATGGACGGGGAGGAAATCTGTTCTGCCTCATTCGTTCGTGCTCTCGGCGTTCCGTGTATCGTACTGGCCGACCGATTGGGTAAGGAGTACGAACTGTTTATTGAGCGAGTCGTCGATTACCACGAGCGGATGACGTAGAAGGAGTTTAAGGCGTCAAATCAGATTTTCATCTGGAGTTGTCCCGCAGGTGTACGGGGCTCTAAGAGGCGCTTAGGCTTCGGGCAGGTTCAGTTCCCGGAAGGTCGGGTCTTCGTGAATCTCCCAGAGTAGTTTGGTGGCGTACTCGACCCGAGGACTGTCATCTTGACCGGCAAACCGGTTCTCGAACGACTCTACAGTTGACTCTGTTAGTAACCGAAGAATCGAAACCAAGCCCTGTTGGTCGGGGTACAGCTCTCCTCCATCAGAGAACATCAGATTCGGAATCTCGGCTAGTTGGACCTGTACCTGTTCGAGGTTCTCGATTGCCTTCTGTATCCGTTCCTCGTCCGTCATTTCGTCTATGTCTTTCTTAGACATATCTCAGAGTAGTGTGCATTCGGTGATATAGTTTCTCCAAATTTTCTAATATTCTATGGAATATTGGGTCTATTGGTCGGTTAGAGTAGTTCTACAATACAGTATTTTGTAAATTTGAGTATTGGATTTTATACTGGGAAGTGTTCGGGAGCAGGCTACAACAGATCTTCTTCCCCTGTTGATTCACCACCACCCATATCAGCCGCTTCTGCTCGGCTCGGCTGCTGTCGTCGCTCTTCATGTGCTTGCTGCCACTGTGAAGTCGCTGGGATGCTGTCAGCCCCGTGGCGGGTATGGCGCTCTCTCACCTGAATCAGCACTGGCGTGTTCATCGAATCACCCGAGACGACTGCCTGTCCCGGTGTGAGTCCGGGAAGTTCTCGGAGTACCTCTTCACCAGCAGCCTCAACGCTGTTCTTGATTGCATCTTGGTCAGTGGGGTTCTGGATCTGCATCGTCACTTGCGTCCCACACTGTGACAGTACGTCTTGGTCGATTTTTGACGGACGCTGACTGATGATTCCCAGTCCGAATCCGAACTTCCGACCTTCGGATGTAATAGTTCGCATAATCCCAAGTGACGGGGCCTCACCAGTCGCGGGGGCGAACCGGTGGCCTTCCTCGAAGAGGGCGAACAGCGGATGTCTGATAATCTCGCCATCAAACTTGTCGTCCTCTCCACGGTTCCGAACCGCTGCTAGCCGCGCCTGATACAGGCGACGCAGGAGAACAGTCGCAATCATCTGCTGGTCGCGGCGGCTCAGGGTGTCCATCTGGAGGACCGTACATCGCCCGGGAGCCACTAAGTCGTCAAGGGGGACGTTCGCGTCTGTGGTGAAGAGGTCGTTTCGCTGGATCGACCGTCGGAGTCGCCACTCTAGCGCACCTACACTGGAGTCGTCCTCCCCGTACTGCTGACGCATCTCGTCAAGCAGGTCATTCACCCCCCACGTTCGCGACTCTCGCCGTTGCATTGCGCGCCATCCACCGTCCAACCGCTCCTGCATCCGATCGCTTGGATTATCGAGAATAGACATCACGTCCCCAACGTTCAACTCCGAGATGCGGATACGCAGGTTTTCTGGGTCGAAATACTCCACTTCCGGTTGGTACCCCTCACCGGAGAACGTCTCGTCACCACGCATCTCAGAGAGCGTCCCGTACTCGCCGTGCGGGTCGAAGACGAGTAGCGATGCCCGCGAGTCGGGCATCATCATCTCTTCCATCAGAACGCCCGCTGTATACGACTTCCCGGAGCCTGTAGAGGCGAGGATAGCGAGGTGGGTAGCCGCGAACTCGTCGATTGGGACGTGAATATCGACCGCATTCGCCTCTCGGTTGAGAAGCCAACCCATGTGTGCGAGGCCTTCACGATCTTCCACGTCGACGCGACTGAGGTCAATCGACCCACTTGTATCAGTTGCTGCCTCCTCGTCAACCCCGAGGTTCGGGAGTATCGCCTCCAACATTTCGTTGGGGGCAGTCCACAGACGAGTTCCCGGACTCGGGAGCTGGCGTGGATTCGAGAACGTCTGCATCCCTGTATCGTAAAATCCGATGACTGTCGCCTCAAGTCGATAGAGATCGATTTCATCTGTCGGGACGCCCAGTGTCGATGCGACAGTCTCCGGGGCGACGTTCGGGTCCGCCATGAACGTCTCAGGTAGCCCTCTGGCCTGTTCGCGATTGGTCACCCGTGCGATGACATCTCTGTCGGTTCCTTCGACGGGGACGGAGTACGTGATGAACTCACCAGTCTTGACGGCCTGCTCGTCTGGCGTGACGACGATGAATTCGTTCGGACCTTCACCGGGTCCCGCGACCGTCCCGATGAGTTCCTTTCCACCTCCCCCTGTGGAGGCCGTTGAGTCGATGGAACTCATTGCATCACCCCCCGGTCAACGGAGGATTGCCAGCGTACGTCCTTCTCGACCACGTCCAATACTCGTTGATGTGCATCTTCGGAGAACAAATCCCGGAGCCGCTCTACGATGGCGAGCGTGACTTCTGCCCCGAGTGGCCCGGCCACGTCTAATAGCCGCTCGATGTAGGCTATCTGGAGGCCTCCATCCGTACCGGTGTGGAAGATTCGCGTGACTTCATCCGGACACTGCTCGACTACATCGTCAACTGCGAGCGTCCATCGAGGCATCTCGTGGCTCGGGGATTCGACCGTCCCGCTCTCGGTTACCTCGGCTGTACCGAGGAGGGCAACTCCCGCGAGTGTTGTCCGCTCCTCAACGTAGCCCGGGGTGAATTGGGGTTGATCGCCCTGTGCAAGCCGTGGCCCCGACCGTCCCTGATCTGGGTCGACAAGCTGGGTGTCGTAAATGACCCCCATGATGATGTACTCGGTTCCATCGATGGTTTTGTGGATGAAGACTGGCTGGCCAAAGCCGCACTCGTGAGGCTCAGGTGGGCGGTCACGGTCGGTCTCGTTGAATATCTCGACCGTGTAGTCCATGTGGCTGTTCGAATTGACGATGCTCCCGATGGCAAGACAGTCGTCAATATGGCTACTCTCCTCGCTTCCGGTGTCGTCTGTGGATTGGGAACTCATAGGTGGTGTACACTGGGTGTGGAGGTGACGGCTCCACTACCGAAATCGTGCGATATGGGGCGGTTCCCCGGCGATGCGGCACTAATGGAAACTCCATTAGGTCTCGATTTTGCGGGGCCCTTCTCAGCCGTAGTCTTTGGGCTCAGTTGGCCGGCTTGTGCAGGGGTCATCGTCGTCGAAGCTCCTTGCTGATGGCCTTCGCATCCCATTCGATTGGCACGTCGTTCTCCTCTCCCCACTTCTGGAGGAGGCGGAGGAACTGCTGTCGGTCGCGGTGGTTGAGGACTGCGTCGGTATCGGCCTGCTGCAGGACTTCCGGATACCCCCGCCCAACCCCTGCTTCTGCACGGACCATCGCGAGCGTATACTCGTACAGATTCTCGTGGTGAGCTGGCCCATCTGCCTTTAGCATCCATCCCGGGAACTCTAGCCTATCCAGACCTGCCCCCGGTGGAACCTTGAGGTAGCTAAAGTAGATCTCGTTCCCGAAAGTGTACTCTCGCCCCTTGTACGAAGTCTCTAGCCCGTCTACACTGCCGTCACGGCGACACATAAACGGAATCGTCGAATCACCCCACGGACTCATCATGCCCGCGAGTATGCGTGCGTCTGGAACCGTCCGGTCGCTACCGAACTCCTCCTGTAGGAGAAGCCGCGTCATCTTCGAGAGCTCGACAGCATTCGTGCCAGCAACGTATCCAACGACGGGGATTTCGTGATGTTGACTCGCCGCGAGGATTCGACTGACTGCTTCGAGATATCGTGTTCGGACCGCCGGGCGCTTCGGGTTGGCAAACGAGACGACTAACGGCCCGTCGTAGAGGACAATCGGTGGCTGGTCTGAGCTACCGGCTTCATAGGTCGCTGCGAGTTCCTCGATTTGGTCTATGAGCACCTCCGCCTCGTGCTCGTATCGGTGTAACCCGACCAACGAGCTATCGACGAATCTGTACTCCTCACCACCTTCCTCGCCCCCAGTACGGGTCACGTCCATTGGACCCAGCAGCTTACCTTCGCGCGCTCGCTCCAGTTCCCCTTCCGGGCTATGGTGATTGAGACACCACGCTGCTTGAACGTACGCGAGAGGGACATTGAACTGCGTCGTCGGTGGGATTTCTGACCCGTCAGCCGCCAGCATCGGAACGTCCATCAGAAGGTCACGAGCCCAGTCATTTACTGCCTCGTGGCTTTCCCATTCATCCGACGGCGCGTGGTGATTGATGAGCGAGTCGCACTTGTCGAACGCTTCGACGGGAACCGCCCCCGGGTACGAGAATCGTGACAGC
>Ga0102942_1001043_pt1 | contig 10685 bp, 12 predicted proteins | sample SalPon2_C_H2O_MG_FD_78171 | JGI IMG/M metagenome (GOLD analysis project Ga0102942, IMG submission 78171) | Salt pond water microbial communities from South San Francisco under conditions of wetland restoration - Salt Pond MetaG R2_C_H2O_MG | ecosystem: Environmental > Aquatic > Non-marine Saline... | reverse complement strand
GCAGTATAATCTACTTCGGATTCTTCAGGTAGAAAACTCATGTAACGAAATTATAAGAGAAAGAGTTAGAAAAGTGTGTTTGGACTAGAATTAGTCGCGTCTCTCGTACTTCCAGTCCTCGTCAATATTGCCTTCTTCCCTGTGGTAATCAGCGACACGTCTGATCTTGGCTTCTGTAAGTTCAAGCCTTCTACGTGCCTGTTCATCTTCCCCGTTTTCTTCAAGGTGGTCCTGGATATTTTCAGCCTTGTCAACAAGGTTCTGAAGATCTTCAGGGATATCAAGAGCCATTCCTTCTTCTTCAAGAATATCTGTTACGCTCTTATCTGTCAACTGTTTTACGCTTGGAATTCCGTACTGGTCACGAAGTGTAAGTCCGATCTGAGCAGGGTCCTGCCCGTCTCTTCTCAACTTGACTACCAAGTCGATTACTTCTTCTTCGTCGTATTCAAGCCATTCTGGGGTTTTCTTAGTTACAGGGTTGTCGGATCCTGATGATCCACGTCCGTCTGAGTGCATTCTTGTCATTAATTAGTTCACCGTTGTACTGATCCAGGAAAGCATTTGGAAACTTGCCTGGTCTAACCTGTTTATGATATCAAATTCTTTTAAATCGGTCCGGGCTAACTTATTGGTTATGGAGTATGATCTTGATCCAGCAACTGCTTTATATGGTATTGCAGCTTTTCTAGGAGCAGTAACTGTACTTTACTTCGGTTCATCGCTGATTTTTGACCTTTCACCGGTTACAAAATCTCTAGCATTTTTCTCATCATTTATAATCTTCCTAGCAGTTAGCATGTATCTTTCAGGGCAGAACAGGATCCGAACCTTGATAGCTTTGGGTATGACGGGTGTTTCCTACCTAGCTTTCCTATCCTATACTCTTGGAAAGTTTAACTTTGGTGAAGAAGGAGTTTTTGTTTCACTTTTCCTTTCCTCAATCCTATTCGTGGTATTAGGACATCTCTCGAACACTGGAAGGCTTCAAGTTGATAAAAAACACCTTAAATACCTTTTAGGAACAGTAATACTTGTTGGATGTCTGTTCATGGTTTTCGATGTGGTCTCGGCTCAGCCAACCCAGAGCCTTGAGTTGCAGGACAATGTAACATTGGAGCCAGAACAGGAAACAGTAATTGGAACTTTAACAGTTACAAACAACTTTGTACTACCTAGAGAGTTTTCTGAACCTAACTTTGACTCATGTCTTGGAGAAGAATTGGACGGCAGGGTGAGAGGCATGTTTACTGATATTCAGAACTCTCCGGACACTCTTTCTGGAAGCCAAGAACTATCTCTGAATATGACTCTTAGATCTCCTCCAAGAGAAGTAATTAACGAAACCCGTACATTTAACCTGGAAAGAAGTGATTCATGTCCTTCTGAAGGAGAAAATAACACGGTTTACATATTTGAAGACTCAGATGATCAAACCATAGAATATGTAGACTGAATTAAACAAGAAGGGTTTAAATCCTCTCAGAGGTACTTCAAGTATATGAAGGAAGTAAAAACCAAGAGAGGTACGATAGCCTTCGGAGAGGAAAACATTCTCTTGGAAGAAAACTATCTTGACTACTTCAGAAACCTTTACAGAGAGCTCTGGGAGGAAGGAGAACATCACCACATGTTGACAATGTTCTTGCTGGTTTTTGCAATAACGTACAGCGCTGTAATGTTCGTATCTGTTTCTTTACTAGTTAATCTGAACTACTTGCTAGGATTCATTGTTACAGCAACTGCTGTATATGCACTAATCTGGAGTATTCAGAGGAAAAGAGGATTTACAACTGAAGGAAAAATAAGTTACGAAGATATTAAACAAGTAAAATTTGTTGAAGGTAAAAACTGGTTTACGTGTCCAAGATTCATAATTGAATATGGACAAGATAAAAGGAGGTACATTTCTATGCATTCACATATGATTCCTGGTGTTGATGACAGGATTGAGGAAATAAAAAGCAGCTTTGAATCTAAAGATGTAGAAATTGTTTAACTGCAGCCCCAAAGTCCTTTATGTTGCTCTCTAGCTGTGCCCTGAATATCTCTATATCTTTGCAATTGACGGAACTCACTCTCGTAAACTCTTGCATAACCTTTTTTCAATAACTTCCTTCCTAACTGACCTGAATCTGTTTCTACATATGCAAGTAGTCTTCCATAACTCCCTCTCTTACCTGCTAAGGAATCTGTAATCAAAGTAACTTCCTCGCTTGAAGTAAAGTTCTCAGTGAAACTAGAGGCTTCTTCTCCCCATTTACGCAGACATCTCCTGTTACTTTCTGTATCACTTAAATTGAATTCTCTTGGACTGTTTTCTCCGCTAACTTCGGGTGTATCTACTCCTACAAGCCTAACTGTGGCATTGATCTCACCTTTAACATCTATTGTATCTCCGTCAACAGTCTCAACACTATTTACCTGATACAAACTTTTTTCATTAGTCTCTGCAGATATAAATAAAGCAGAACCAAGTATAACGAGAGCTAATGTTATTTCCAGGTTTTTCACTTATATCTTCCTCTGGACTCAACGTCTTCCAGCTGTTCAATTACTTTATCGAAGTCTTCATGTTCTCTGTAACCTTCGATGAATTTTTCCCAAGCATCCTCTGCTACTTCGGGGTGTGAGGTTCTAAGAACCTGTTTTAGAAGATGTATATCAACGGCTTTATCTTCAACTCTTTCCGAAATCTCTGAAAGACCTAGATCAATCAAGTAAACTTCCTCTCCATCTACAAGAATATTGCTCGTGGTAATGTCTCCATGGATAATCTTCGATGAATGAAGTTTGGCAATATTTTCCCCTACTTTCACCAATTCCTCAATCTTAGTTTCTATAACTTCTTTAAGTGCCTTCCCATTAACTTCTGTTTGTTTTAGTGTTGTAGGGTTTTTTTCTTCTGTTTCAGGGATTTTTACTCCATATTTTCTGGCTCTTTTAATGTTTTTGAGTTCTTCTGAGGTTCTTTCATTTCTTATTCTTTCATCAAGTTCTTCGTGTCTGTAAGTCTTTTCTTCTCTTTTCTTGATTACTTTGCCGTCTTTTTTCTCAACCCTTGCTTCGGCACCCTGCTTCATAGACAATCAGTTCTCACGTGTTTTTTTGAATTCTCAACCTTCTTCATCCTGAAGATATCTTCTAATCTCCAACATGCTTCTGCGCCGCAGATCTTCCTTGTACCTCTCATTCTCCATTAGACCCTCTACGTGGTCCAGTAGAAGCTCTGAAGTCAACACTTTCGGAATATTTACGTAGATTGCTCCTCTGTCCAAGAACTCTTGAGCATGATCTAAATCGTTGCTTCTCAGGATTTTATCACATTCTGTGTCTAGATCAAGTATCTTGTCTGAAACATTTTTGAGCGGTACTGTTGAGATAATTAACTTCGCGTCCATGTAATCAGCTTTCTCCCATGTTTCTTCCTCCATAACGTCACCGAAAACATAGTTCTCTCCTTTTTCTCTGAGGTCTGTGATTCTTTCAGGATCATTGTCTATAACTACGTAATCAGTTTCTTCATCCTGTAAAGTTTCAATTAATCTTTTTCCTTGTGTGTCGTGACCTACTACAATTACATGGTCTTCAAGACCGTGTTTTGATAATTTCTCTGATACTTTGTTGGGGAAAACCTTGAGGTGGTCGTATTTGGAGAATATTGAGTATATTCGGTCTCCATGTTTCGTTGTATATGAAGATATGATCATTGAGACTGTTGCTGTTATTATGACTGCCTGGAAAAGACTCTCTGAGATAAGACCTGAAAGGTAGGTTTGGATTGTGATTATAAGAGCTAGTTCAGACACTTGGTCGATACTGAATCCTGTCAGGTATGCTGTTCTCTTATTTTGACCAAGAAAGACGAGTGAAGCGACCACAGTTAGAGGTTTAATGAGTATAGTAAGGATTATCATTGTAGCTGAGATCAGGATGGTTTGAGATGTTGGGAAAGTCAGTAAGGCTCCCAGAGAAACAAAGAATATTGCTGAGAAGAAATCTTTCAGGGAGCCTGTGGTCTCCAGTATCTCCATGTTGTGAGGGTATTTTGAGACAGCTAGTCCTGCTGCGAAGCTTCCGATTGCTAGTGAGATATGTAGATACTCTGTCAGGGCTAGGAATCCAATTAGTACGGAAAGTGAGACCAACATCAGTAGTTCTCGTGAGTCTTCTGTCAGTTTTGCTACTCTATCCATTAGGAACTTTCTGAAAAATAGGGCGAATATCAGAACACCAGATCCATGAAGCATGCTCTGTGATACAGCCTCGAATGTAAATGCGGTGGTTCCAAGTATCATAAGGAATATTATGGCTATCAGATCTTGGCTTAAGTGGATTGATTCTGCTATACGGCCATGAGCAAGGTTTAAATCGAGTTCTTCTTCAAGCAGGTCGAGTCCTACAAGTGTAGAGCTTAGAGATACTGCAAACACAAACACTAGGATTTCAAATCCTGTAAACCCAAGTAAAAAGCTCAGACCAAATCCTATAATTGATATAATGGTGATTTGTAGTAATGCTGTTTTTACACCATCTTCGGCTACTGTTTTTAGTTGTTCTGGATCCATCTTGACTCCAAAAATAAATACGAGGAATGAAAGCCCTATCTGCACGAAAGATATCATCTCTTCTGTGGGGAAGAAGTTTCCAACTACAATACCTGCCAATATATATGCGGGGAGAGCTGGATGTGAAAAACGGTCAAACAGGAAAAGTATTACAGAAGAAGCTACAAAAACAAGTGTAAGCACGTTGATCAGTTCTGACACTATTTATCACCTCTAATATGTTCAATTTCACTTTTTACTTCTTTTTTGAAGAGTTTTTTGTCTTCTAGGTAGAGTTCGAGGTATTCTCCTACTCTGTTTCCTGCTAAAAGGTTTTCCAGTATTACGTAGTCTGCTCCTAGGTCATAGAATTCTGTAGCATCTTGAAAATCATCTGCTGACACTATCTTTACTGCATCGCCTTCTTCGTCCTCAAGTATTTGAATGTTGATCGCTTTTTCGTCAACAAAACTGATTATAAATTTTGCATCTCTTATTCTTGCTCCTTCTCTAATCTCTCCATGCTTAAAATCTCCGTATATATACTCATATGGAGATTCACTTAGTTTTTGAGTGTTCCTAGGGTCTTTGTCTATCACAAGTATATCATGTTCTTTTCCAAGTTTTCTACAGATTTTTTCTGCTGAATCATCGTATCCTACTATAACAGCGTGGTCTTTGAATCCTTGTACTTCAATATCTTTCTTTTCTTCTGACTCGAATTTTTCAAGCAAGTGTTCAACTTTTTGGTAAATCTCCTTGTTATAGTTAATCAGGTAGGTCGAGGTCCCGATCGTGATCAATGCCATTACACTGATGTATCCTAGGATGTCGTTTCCAATGTATTCTTGTTGTACAGCCAATGCACCTACCACCAGAGAGAACTCGCTGACCTGTGTCATATTAATGCTTCCAATAAAAGACGTTCTAGGTGTAAATTTCATCCTATCGATTAGATAAAACATTATCAGGAAGTTTCCGACCATCATAACTCCTGAAGCTATTAATGCCTCCATCCAGTAAGCCGTAAGATTATCCACAGTCAAGGTAAGACCTAGAGTTGAGAAAAATATAACCATGAAGAAGTCTGTTAACGGACGCATCCTTTCTTTTATCTCCTCTCTGTAAGGAAGCTGCCCTAGCCCTAGACCAGCAAGGAAAGCACCAACTTCCACTGAAAGCCCGAGAAACTCCGATATAGATATAAGTAGAAATGCCCAAGCAACTGAATGAATGAAAAATGCATGCCTGTTATCCGCTATTCTCCTGAAAACATCTTTCAAGATATGGCGTGATATAAACATTGAAAAAACACCTATTGCAGCTATAAGCCCTACTATCTTACCTAAAGTTACTAGTATCTGATCTGGCTGTGTTAGAGATCCGGAAGTAATTAATGCAACTATAAGAATCAAGTAAATATCTTGTAGTACTAGTACTCCAACATCGAGCTTTCCAGGAAGACTCTGTAATTCATCTTTCTCAGTCAGAATCTTCACGATAACAGGTGTGGCGCCGAAAACAGTACATAACGCGATTATAGTCGTTTCAAAAAAACCGAATCCAAGCGCAAGAGGAACAACAAAAGCAAGCAAGGTCTGAAGGATCGTCTGCCCTACTGCAATAATGGAAATTGGTTTCAAAAGCTCGCTGATTTCTTCAAGATTCATCTCAATACCTACCAAGAAAAGCAAGAATCCTAGTCCCAGCTCCGACATCAACGTAAGTGTCTGTGTCTCTCCAACTATTCCAAGCATTACAGGACCCAATACGAGCCCTGTAACAATGTAAGCCAATAGGACAGGTTGCCTTAACTTTCTTGCTACCACTGCCAAAACTGTAGCTGTAACAAGCACAATCATCAGTTGTGCAGGAACAGAACCGATCTCAATCATTCTCCAGACTCTCCTCGCTTACTCTTTATGTTCTCAATTTCGTCTTTTACCTCTTCTTCAAAGAGTTCTTTGTCTTCTAGGTACAGTTCGAGGTATTCTCCTACTCTGTTTCCTGCCAAAAGATTCTCTAATATTACATAATCTGCTCCTAGTTCATAAAATTCTGAAGCCTCAGTAAAGCTGCCTGACTTTGCTATTACTACAGTATCTTCCTCTCTATCCTCTAATATAATTTCATTTGATTCTTTCTCATCAGCGAAGCATATAATGAAGGAAGCCTTCTCCAAGTTTGCTCCTTCTCTGATTTCACCGTGTTTGAAATCCCCATACATATACTCATAATCTGACTCTGCAAGTTCCTCAGTATTTGAAGGATTATTGTCTATAACTAAGACATCATATTCTTCACTCAATTTTCTGCAAATTTTACGCGCCACATCATCAAATCCAACTACCACCACATGCTTTGAAAGCATATTAATTTCGTGATCCTGTTTCTCTTCTGATTCAAAAAACTCCAAGAAAGGATTCATTACGTTTCTAAGGAAGTCTTTGTACCGCATCAAGTAAGTGGATGTACCCATTGTCAGTATGGCGAGAAGACTGATGAAACCAGAAACACTTGAAGAAACGAAACCTTCAGTTACTGCCAAGCTGGTCAGTATTAATCCAAATTCGCTTATCTGACCCATGTTTACAGAAGCTCTGAAACTTGTCTCTGGTGTGAATTTGAATCTGTCAATAGTGAGGAAGAATATCAGGAACTTGGCGATAATCAATATAATTGATGCGAATATTGCCTCAGGTAGGAATCCTGTGAGTGAACCGCTGTTTATACTGAGACCGAAGTTTATGAAGAAGACTGCCATAAAGATGTCGGTCAAAGGTCTGACACGCTCCTGCAACTCTCTGCTATAAGGTATCTGCGCAAGTCCAAGCCCTGCAAGAAACGCCCCAATCTCCATAGACAAGTTAAGCTGGTTGGCAACCGTGATGAACAGGAAAGCCCATGCCAAGCCATGTGTGAAGAAGGCAAGCCGGTTACCTGAAATCTCTTTCAATACACTGGAGAAAACATATCTGGAGGAAGCCAGAGAAATAAATCCAACTACTGATATTAGAAGGAAAATCTCAACGAGCTTCAATCCAACCTGAAAAGCACTGGAAAACTCTACAGTCATCAAAGCCAGTATAATAACAACTGCAACATCCTGCACAAGTAAAACGCCAATATCAAGTCTTCCCGGCAAGGTAGAAGCTTCATCCATCTCGGTAAGAATTTTCACGACAAGAGCAGTAGAACTAAACATGACTGCAGTACCGATAAACACAGATGTCACAGTATCAAAACCAAGTAGAATCCCAAGACCCAGTCCGACTAGGAACGTAAGAAACATTTGAATTACTGCAATACCTATAGTCGACCATAGTACATTACGTATCTCATCCACGTCAATTTCAAGACCAATCAAAAACAATAGGAAAACTAGCCCAAGTTCTGAAAACAAACTTATCATACTCCCACTTTCTACAACATCAAAACCAACAGGACCAATCAAAAGTCCTGCTATAATGTATGCTACAACTTTAGGCTGTCGGGTCTTCTGAGCCAGTATACCCAGTAAAGTTGCCACACCGATTACGACAGCAAGTGATTCATAACCCGTAGCCATTAAACATGTTTTTCTAATTCTTTCTTCTTAATAGGTCCCTCTCTATGCACAACTACTTCGCCATCTACAACCTCTGCAATAGTAGAAGTAGGTCCTGAATCAAGTCTTCCAGAATCAATCACAAAATCAGCTGCATCCAATAAATCATTGGAAATATCTTCCACAGAATAAGATGTCTCATTGCCCGAAATATTTGCTGAAGTGGCAGTAATAGGTCCTGAAGAAGCAAGCTTTGAGGAAATATCTGATGAAGAAATTCTAAAAGCAAAATGTGTGTTTAGATTCTCTGGTACACTTTCTTTCTTTTCAGCCACCAAAGTTAGTGGTCCTGGCATAAATTTTTCAATTAGTCTTACTTCTTTGTCACTTAGGTCAGAAAACTCTTTAGCAGCATCTAAGGAATTTACTATTGCTGTCAATCCTTTGCTTTTAGGCCTATTTTTAGCCTGATACACTTTTTCTATCGCTTCGGGGTTAGTGGCATCTGCTGCAATGCCATATGCGGTTTCGGTCGGGAATACTACTATCCCTCCGTCTTTGATTATTTTTTTTGCTTCTTCGACTTGTTTTTTCAGTTCTTTTTCCATTCTGCTTCTACCTCATCGGGTCTCCAGTTAGGCTTAATTCTTGAATCTTTCAAATTGGTTTCTTTCCCTGATTTCAGTTCAAGTAGTCCTTGATGTGCGATCATGACTCCGTTGTCCATACAGTATTCTGCAGGCGGTACAAAGGACTCTGCACCACGTTGACTGCACATTTTTTCGACCATTTCTCTTAGCCTAGAATTCATAGCTACTCCGCCGGTTAAGAGAGCTTCTTTCGAATCTTCCTGTGCCATTGCTCTTTCCAATGCTTCAACTGTTGCTGCATAAGCGTGTTCTTGGAAAGAATTAGCCAGTACTTCGTCTGATATCTTATCTATTTTTCTTTCGGCTTCTGTGGCAAGTCCTGAGAAGCTGAAGTCCATACCTTTTATAGGATAAGAGAGTTCTATTATTTCCTCTGTTTTTTCTGCCTTGTTTTCTATTTCTGGTCCTCCGGGATGTGGGTAGCCGAGTTTGCGGGCGAACTTGTCTAGTGCGTTTCCGAGTGCTATGTCAAGTGTTTCTCCTATTATTCTGTATCTTCCTTTTCTATAGTCGAGTATCTGGCTGTTTCCTCCAGAAAGGTATAGTGTTGTAGGATCTTCTGCCTCTGTAGTACGGACACCTATGGATATATGTGCCAGACAATGGTTCACACCGATCAAAGGTATATCGTATCGTTGTGAGAGGCTTCGGGCAACTACTGCGCCGACGTCAAGACAAGGTGGTATGCCTGGACCTTGGGAAAAAGCAATACCATCCAAATCCTCGTACTCTAAACTTGCTTCCTGCAATGCATTATTCAATAACTCCAAAGCATGCTGGTAATGATGCTCTGCGGCCTCACGAGGATGAATACCTCCTTCCTCAGGCTCAAACATGTCCTTTTGATTCGCCAGAACCTCATCTTCACTAACTATACCCACACCGAAAGTATGTGCGGTGGATTCAATTCCCAGAATGTTCATTCAAAATACAAGTTGTTAACAAAATTGAAATATGAATTCCTTTCAAACAGTTCGGGAGAGAATTTAGGTAATTACAGACTGGAGGTTCGCTAGTGTTCTGCATTTCTGATATTGATTTCTCTGCAGACAGATACTTTCCTGAGGACGGTATATATCAGGAGTTTCACCTGTTTTCTCAAACTTGAATTTCTGCATTATAGGAGGTTTTTCCGGAAACGCTTCTGGAGGGCATCCTGATGAGTTAGGGTTTATTTCGCAATAATTTTGTCTATGTGTTACGTACTCAAATCTTTCCAAGCCGCCGCTTGCGAAATGAATCTCGAATACTGATCCGGTCATAAGATTTGATGTCCTATCTTTTTCCACTATTTTTACGACCTCTGAGTCCGATTGTAACGTACCTAAAGCAGAGAGAGCTGCCGCAAAGATTATAGCTGCTATTATCAAAGACTTTTTGTAATGCATAATTCATAGAGTTAGAAATGATAAATTAAAATGATGTGAAAAAGTTCGATTTTCATCGAACATTTAGTGCTGTGTGTAACCGCACTTTCCGCAGCTCTTTCTGTCGTCGTGTTCAGCTAGAGCACTTCCGCAGACAGGACACTTTTCTCCTGTGAAGTTTCCGTCTTCGTCATACTTTTCGTAAACTGCTACGTTTGCGTTTCTTCCCATTACTTAATCACCTTTATTTCTGGCTTTCAAGCCAGTCGATTAGTGTTGTACGGTTTTTGTTTTTCTGTTCCGCCTGAATAAGTGCGTCATAATCAGGGCTTTCAAGATCTTCAACATCTTCTTTCGCATCTGTGATTGTGCCTGCTACAATTTCTTCGTATTCTTCTGTTACTTCAACAGTTTCTGATGTTGTGTCTGCTTCTTCTTCAAGTTCTTCACTGTACTCGAACTCTTCGTAGACTTTGAGTTCTGTGATTGAAGAGTTGCTTCCGTAGCCGGTCTTGATTGTACCGACTTCTATTGCTTCCTCGTTCAGTGTTTTTTCTGCTGCGAAGCGGCTTTT
>Ga0102942_1001042_pt1 | contig 10688 bp, 9 predicted proteins | sample SalPon2_C_H2O_MG_FD_78171 | JGI IMG/M metagenome (GOLD analysis project Ga0102942, IMG submission 78171) | Salt pond water microbial communities from South San Francisco under conditions of wetland restoration - Salt Pond MetaG R2_C_H2O_MG | ecosystem: Environmental > Aquatic > Non-marine Saline... | reverse complement strand
CGGCGGTCCGATGGTCCCCACCTGCGGCCGCTCGGGCGGGTTGACGCAGATCACCGGCGACGTCTCCGTCAGCCCGTACCCCTCCAGGATCGGGAGGTCCATCGCGTGGTACAGCGCGCACAGTTCCGCCGACAGCGACCCGCCACCCGAGATGAAGAAGTCGATGTTCCCGCCGATCGCCTCCCTGACCGACGAGAAGACGAGCCGGTCGGCGACCGCGCGCTTGGCGTCGAGCAGCGCGCCGGGGTCGTCGGCCTCGTGGTGGTCGCGGCCGACGTCGACCGCCCACTCGAAGATCCGTTCCTTCACCGGCGACTCGCTCGCCTGCTCGCGGATCGCGTCGTACAGCTTCTCGTAGACCCGCGGGACGCTCGTCGTCGTCGTCGGCCGGACGAGCCCGAAGTCCTCGCGGAGCGTGTCGGGACTCTCCGCGTACGCGACGGTCGCCCCCGCCGCGAACATCATGTAGTGGCCCGCCATCCGCTCGAAGACGTGCGCGAGCGGGAGGAAGGATAGCGTCGTCGACTCGGCGGAGATCCCGGGGGCGTCCGAGTCGCGGTCGGGCCGGTCGGCGAACCGGCGGTAACACTGCGAGACGTTGTCTCGGAAGTTGCCGTGCGTGAGGCGGACGCCCTTCGGCTTCCCGGTGGTCCCGGAGGTGTAGATGAGGCTGGCGAGGTCGTCGACGCCGACCGCGTCGATCCACCCCTCGTAGGCGGCCTCGTCGAACGCGTCCTCCCCGAGCGCGTGGACCTCGCCGAGTCCGTACACGTCGTCCGCGTCGCCGTCGAGGTCGTCCGCGTCGACGTCGTCGACGGTGACGATCGCGTCGAGCTCGTGGCCGAGGTCGTCGCGCACCGCCAGCACGTCCGCGAGCATCTCGCGGTTCTCGGCGACGACCACGGTCGCCTCGGGGTCCGCCAACAGGTACCGCAGCTGGCTCGGCGAGGAGGAGGCGTACACGGTGGTCACGACCGCCCCCGCGGACAGCGCCGCGAAGTCGGTCTGCGCCCACTCCATGCGGGTCTGCGAGTACATCGCCACCCGGGTGTCGTCGTCGACGCCCAGCTCGCGGAACCCCGCCGCGAGGTTGCGGACGATCCCGCGCATCTCGGCGTACGTCAGGTCGGCGTACCCGCCCGCGGGGGCCGGCTCGATCACGCCCTCGGCGACGAGCGAGCGGTCGTAGATCCCCCCCTTGTACCGCTGCGCGGTCCGCGGCGCGTGCCGCTCCGCGGTCCGCTCGAACATCTGCGGAAGCGTCTCCCGGGCGATCGCGTCGTCCGTGAACGCTCGTTCCGCCGCTTGCCAACTCATACACCCCCCGTCCCGCCCTACGTTCATAAACAATCCGGTAGTTTTGAGTTTCCCGGCGGGCGGCGGGATCGGCCTCCGATCGCATCCGCGCGCTAGTGGCCGGGGCCCGGCCATCGGACCCTCTATCGGGTCAGTGGTCGCCGGCGATCCGCGCGCCGATTCGGTCCCTGTCCGCGCGGATCCCGTCGGCGACCTCGGCGATCTGCGCCAACACCGGGTAACGCGGACCGTCGGTGGGACCGTAGAGGTAGTGGTAGAAGGGTCGCTCTCTGTCCGTGTCGACCGCCGTCTCTGGCGTCAGCGGGGGGTCGTCGAGGGAGACCTGCCGCTCGGCGGCGAGTTCGTCGCACTGGCGTTCGAGCTCCGTCAGTCGGTTCCACACGTCGATCGCCGCGTCCGCCTCGCTCTCGGACCGGATCCCGTCCATGTGCCCGACCAGCCGACGGCGGCGGCGGTCGATCGTCGACAGCGCGGCCTCGCGGTCGTCGAGCTCGGCGATTTCCTCGTCGATGGCGTCGACGAGTCGGTTTCGGGCGTCGACGGCGTGGCGGCTCCGGTCGACGAGCGCCGACTGGGCCCCGCTCGACAGGCCGCCGTCGGACGCCAGCGCCGTCGCGGTGTCCGGACCCAGCTCGGCGGCCAGGCTCTGGGCGGTCGTCTCGTCGTACTCGGCGCGGTAGTGGGGCAGGGACATGACAGTGTCCTCGTACGCGGCCAGCACCCGCCTGAGGGTGACGTTGTCGCCGGCCGGGCCGCCGCCCGGCCGCCGCCCGCCGCCGCCGATCCCGCGCAGGGCGGCGGCCGGCACGCCGGACGGGGTCGCGTCCGTCGCGACCGAGACCGTGTCGATCCGGCCGACCCGTTCGGCGAACGTCTCGAACGCGTCCCGCTCGTCGAGGACGCGCCGGCGCTCGTCGCGGCAGGCGGCCTCGGCCTCGCGGACGTACGCGAAGGTAAGCAGCGCGAGGACGCCGACGAGCGCGACCGCCGTGACGACGCTCGGCTGCGTCGCGATCGCCCCGAGGTCGCACCAGACGCTCGTACAGCCCACCCCCGTCAGCCCCTGGTCGGGGATCTGGAACACCGCCGTCGAACTCGGGTGTACGCTCATACGAACCGTTAACACACTACACGCACAAAGCGCTTTGGGCCGTTCGGCGTCGCTCGCGCGGGTCTCGCCGCTTCAACGGCGATAGCGGGATCAGTTCCGGACGCCGTCGTCGGTGATCACGGTGTCGATCATCCCGATGGGCGTGGCGTCGTAGCTGGGGTTCTCGATCTCGACGTCCTCGACCGGCTCGCGCATCACCTCGACGGCGTCGCGGAACTCGTTTTCGAACCGGAACTCCTCGATGGTCTTCGCGCCCGAGCCGACCGCGGTGACGGGGACGCCCAGCTCGCGGGCGGTCACCACGAGCGGGAACGTGCCGATCCGGTTGTAGTACGTCCCGCCGGTGATACACGTGATCCCGAGCAGGACGCGGTCGCAGTCGCGGAGCGCGTACCCCATCGCGCTGTCGACGACCATGTGGACGTCGACCCGAGAGATCCCGGCGAGCACGCGGGCGGTCTTGCGGCCGAGGGTCCGCGGGCGCGCCTCGGTGACGTAGACGGTCAGGTGCGCCCCGTCGCGCGCGGCGTTCTCGACGGCCTCTAACACCGTCGTCGAGTAGTCGTGGACGAGCAGCGTGTCCCCGTCCTCGATGTGCTCGGCCGCGTTCGCCGCCGCCTCGCCCTTCGCCGTCTCGATGTCTTCCGTGACGCGGGCGATCACGTCCTCCAAGAGCTGCTTCGCGCCCTCGACGCTCGTCGCCTCGCCGACGATGGAGCGCTCGACCTCGCGCATCGCGTTGTGGAGCGCGGCGTGGGACGGGTTCGACCGGCGGAGCACGCCCGCGTTGTGTTCGAGGTCGCGCTCGAACTCGTCGACGGTCACGTACTCCCGGTCCAACAGGTCCGCGAGCGACCGCGTCGCCTTCACGGCCACCGCCGACGTGCTGTGGGTCCGCATCGCCCGGATCTCGGCGACGGTCTCGTCGATCATGCCCGAAAGGTCGACCGCGCCGGTAAAAGGGGTTCCGGGGACGCGTCGCCCGCGAGGCGTCCCGGGACGCGCCGACGGACTACTCGAACCCGATCCGGTCGACCGCCCGGGGCAGACAGCCGGCGTCCGGTTCGAGGTACGAGTAGTGGTCCGCGACCAGGTCGGTGACGCCGACGTCGGTGTAGTCGTCCGGCGCGGTCGCCGACTCGGCCGCTCCGCCGTGCCCGACCGCTCGGGTCCGGTCGGAGGCGCGGTACACCCAGCCGAGGACGCGGTCGTTCCGGCTGTGGAAGTTGTAGACCGGGGCGTCGAGCGCCGCGATCGCGGCCCCGTACCTCCCGCCGGTCCCGACGCTGTCGTGCGGGATCGCGCCGCCGAACAGCGACGCCGAGGCGAGGACCTCCGTCCGGCCCCTGTCCGCGAGTTCGCGGAGCGCCGCCCCGGTCACGCGAGCGCCGAGCGAGTGCGCGAAGAGGTGGACCGACCGCCCGTCCTCCTCCGCCCACGCCGTCAGCCAGTCGGCGAGCGGAGCGGCGTTGTCGTCGGCGGTGCGCTTCGCCGGTCCCCAGTCGGCGTTCGACGACCACGAGTAGCCGACGACGGGGAGCGCGCTCGCGGCGTCGGGCGCTTCCGAGGCCGCCTCTAACCCCAGCCGGGCGGCGTACGCCTGATCGCGGGCCGACGCGGCGTCCGCGCCGAGCCCGTGGACGTACAGGGCCAGCGCGTCGGCCCCGCCGAACTCCCACGAGCCCGAGCGCGCAGTCGGATCGGCGTCGTCGAGCCGGCCCCGAGTCGACACCATCGGCTGCGCCTCGGGGGCCTCGTACCCGCCGAAGTCGCCGGAGAGCGCGTTCGCGACGTAGAGCCCGCCGCCCCCGAGGAGGCCGACGCCGCCCGCGACGCCGTACAGGAGCCGGCGACGCGTGACGAGAGCGCCCGCGTCGTCCGCGGATTCAGGTTCGCCGGGGTCGTCCGAAGTGGAGTCCGATGAGATACCGACACGTCGGTCCGAACGATCAAATAGCTGACGCGGCGGCGACGGCTGTTTATCGGTCGGTCCCGTACGAGGGGTATGAGCTACCCGGTCACGTACTACTGCCCGCACTGCGGGACGCTCGTCGCGCTCGAACGCGAGGGGTACCTCGCGGACAAGTCGGTGACGCCGTACCCGCTGGAGGGGTGGACGTACGCCGACCCGACCGAGCCGTTCGACGCCGACGGGAGCGACGAGGCTGAAGCCGAGAGCGAGAACGGGGCGGCCAGAGACGACGGAGCCGGCGACGCCGCCGACGTCGACGGCGTCCGGTTCGTCTGCGGCGAGAGCGGGGGCGTCGAGTGGGATCCGCACGACGGCGTGCGTGGAACCGACGTCGGCGGCGACGAGCCGTACCGGGAGCCGGACGCCGACGGGGTCGGTTGCGGCGAGGCGTTCTACCTCTCGTTCGTCCGCTACGACCAGGGCCGGGAGGTCGACCCGAGCGCGGAGACGGAACTCGTCGAGATCGACCCCGACCCGCGGCCGAGCGGCCCGCGCGGCCCGACCGGTCCCGGCGAGGCCGGCGGTCCGAGCGACTCCGACGGCGGCTTCTGGTGACTACTTGACTGGTCGTTTACACCCGAGTCATAGCGTGTCTCGGTCGAACAGCTGTAAGCCCCACCCGCACAGTACCGCCCAGCACCTCACGCCTCCCCAGCCTCGCGGTTCGCGCTCTCCGAGCGCTCACCGCATCTCTCGCGCGTGCTCCTCGCGGCCGCCTGCGGCGGCCACTCAGAGGCACGCGCCACCGCCTCGTCCGTTTATGTTCATCTCTCTGCGAATCGCCCGCGAGTTCCCGAGTCTAACAGCCAAACCCCTTAAACGGGGAGCGAGTACCCTCGATCATGGAAAGCATCAATCGGACCGCGATCGAGCTGGTCGACGAGGCCCTCGACTTCGCCGGCGAGCTCGACGTCGTCGGCTACGAGCTGGACAACGGCGCCACCGTCGTCGACTTCGGGATCGACGCGGCCGGCGGGGTCGAGGCGGGACTGCTGCTCGCGGAGATCCAGACGGCGGGGCTCGCGAACCTCCGGACGCGGATGGGCGACCTGGCCGGCGCCCCGCGCCAGTACGTCGAGCTGTCGACGGACCACCCGGCGGTCGCGCTGCTCTGCTCGCAGAAGGCCGGCTGGGAAGTGACGACCGAGAGCGGCTTCGAGGGGCTCGGCTCCGGCCCCGCCCGCGCGCTCGTCGGCCGCGAGACGGAGTTCGAGCGCGTCGGCTACTACGACTCCGCTGAGTTCGCCACGCTCGCGATCGAGTCGACGACGCTCCCCGATGAGGAGGTCGCCGAGCAGGTCGCTGAGATGGCCGAGGTCGACGCCGAGGGCGTCTTCCTCCCGACGTTCGCCACCGGCTCGACCGCCGGCTCGGTCACGACCGCGGCCCGCGCCGCCGAGCTCGCCGTCTTCCGCCTGTTGGAGATCGGCTACGAGCCGACGGACGTGCTCCACGCCTCCGGCTCCGCGCCGCTCGCGCCGCCGACCCGCGACGAGACCGAGGCGATGGGCCGGACCAACGACGCGCTCGCGTACGGCGGCGAGGTCCACCTCCAGGTCGCGCGCGACGACGACCGGTTCGGCGAGATCGTCTCCACCGCGAGCGAGGAGTACGGCACCCCCTTCGTCGACGTGTTCGAGGACGCCGACTGGGACTTCTACGACGTCCCCGAGAGCGTGTTCGCCCCGGCGCAGGTCACCGTCGACGTCGTCGACGGCCCCGTCTACACCGTCGGCGAGACGGACGAGGAGCTGCTCGCGGAGTCGTTCGGCTACCGCTGACCCCGCGAGCCACCCCGCCCCACCGATGCGCCTCAAACCCGTCCCCGACCCGCCGGCCGACCTCGACGCGCTCCGCGAGTTCCAGCGAGCGATCCCGCTCGTCCCCGGCGACACCGACGACTGCTGCGCCCGCCTCCGCCGGCGACGCGACCTCTCCGACCGGCAGACCGCGAACGACTGGCTCGCGTTCCTGCGCGCGCTCGACCTCGTCGAAGAGACTTCCCGCGGGTTCTCCCGCGCCGACGCCGAGCCGACGCCGGACCGCGTCCGCGAGGGGCTCTGCGAGGAGGTGTTGCTCGTCCCCGAGGCGCTCGCGACGCTCGACGCCGCCTCGCCCGACGACCCCGTGACCGCCGCCGACCTCTTCGCGGCGACCCGCGATCGGGTCCCGCGACACGACCGGGCCCGCGACCCCGACTGGGAGGCGAGGTGGCGCGACCGCGCGGCCCGGCTGCTCGGCTGGCTCGCGCTCGTCGACCTCGCCGCGCCCGTCGGCGACGGTTCGGATTCCCCCGAGGCGGAGACGGGCTACGTCGCCGGCGACGCGCGCTGACGTCGGTCGGCCGACCGCTCCGTCGGCCGGATCGCTCCCGCAACAAGCCTTTTACTCGCAGCCGGAGAGGGAGTCGCATGGGACGCTTCGACGAGCGCACGGTCCGCTACGAGCCGACGAGCGTCAAGGACCTGCTCGTCGAGATGAAGGACACGGCGGAGCTGCTGATCGACCTGTCGTACTCCGCGGTCCTCCACGGGAGCCCGACGGTCGCGCACGAGGTCGTCGAACTGGAGCACCGGATGGACGTGCTCCAGATGCGCGCCCGGATGAGCCTCATGCTCGCCGCGCGGAACCCGAACGAGGCGGAGACGCTCGCGCCCGTGCTCGGCGTCATCGCCGCCGCCGACAAGATCGCCGACGCCGCGGGCGACATCGCGAAGATCGTCACCGAGGAGATCGGGCTCCCCGAGGCGATGCGGGGCGCGCTCTCGGCGGGCGTGGAGACGCTCGTCCGCGGGACGGTGAGCGACGGCTCCGCGTACGCCGGCCGGAGGTTGGACGACGTCGACCTCGAGTCCGAGACCGGCGTCCGGGTCATCGCCGTCCGCCGCGACGAGGACTGGATCCTCAACCCCGGCGCGACCACCCGGCTGGAGGCCGGCGACGTGACGCTGTTGCGCGGCCCCGAGGCCGGCGTCGCGGCGGTCTACCCCGAGCTGAGCGGGGAGCCGTACGAGCCGGAGCCCGAGGCCGAGCCCGCGATCGACGACTTGGAGCGCGCGGTCGACTCGATCGTGTTGATGAAGAATCTCTCCGAGCTCGCCGTCGACCTGGCGTACGGGTCGGTCCTCTTCGACAACGAGGAGCTCGCGGAGGAGGTGAGCAACCTGGAGATCGAGGTGGACGCGCTCCAGTCGCGGTTCGAGGCGTGGACGCTCCGCGCCGCCGCGGCGGCGGACGACCCGGTGGCGCTGCGCGGGCTCATCCACCTCGGCGTCGCGACCGAGGAGATCTCCGACGCCGCGCTGACGATCACCGAGGGGGTCCTCCGCGACCTCGACGTCCACCCGGTCGTCGAGATGGCCGTTCAGGAGTCCGACGAGATCATCACCCGCACCGTCGTCGGCGGGGGGAGTCGGTTGGAGGAGACGGACGTCGTCGACGGCGTGCCCGCGACCGACATCTCGACGAGCGTGCTGGCGATCCGCCGGCCGGACGAGGGGTGGCTGGTCGGCCCCGACATCGACACCACGCTGCGGGACGGCGACGTGATCATCTCGAAGGGAACCCGCACCTCGGCCGAGGAGTTCGATGCCCTCGCGGCGTGACGCGGACGACCCCGAAGGCGGACCCGACGCGGACGAACCGAGGGAAGACCCGGCGGGCGAGGACCCACCGAGCGGAGACGCCGACCCCGCCGCCCTCGCCCGCGCGTACTACGACGCGATCGACGCCGGCGAGTACGACCGGCTCGCGTCGCTGCTCCACCCGGAGTTCGTCCAGCGACGCGCCGACAGGACCTTCGAGGGGCGCGAGCGGTTCGTCGCGTTCATGCGCGACGAGCGGCCGAACACCGACACGACGCACGCGGTCGACGGCGTCTACCCGTCGGGTCCCGGCGTGGCGGTCCGCGGGCGCCTCCTCGACGCCGACGGCAGGGAGCTGTTCGCCTTCGTCGACGTGTTCGAAGTCGACGCAGGGCGGTTGAGCGCGCTGGAGACGTACGGGGCCGAGTCGTAGTCGGCCGCGATTCGGCGGGCTCGCGTGCTCACCACGCGGCGCGCAACACGCCGAGGACTCCCTCCGCGGTCGCGTCGAGGCCGGCCGGCGCGCGCTCCATCGGCGGGTCGTCCGCGACGAACTCGGCGATCGCCGGCAGGTCGTCCTCGTCGGTCTCGGGGAGGTCCCGCAGCCGGGTGGGAACGTCGAGCGCGTCGCGGACCGCGGCGACCGCCGCGACGACGTCCTCCGCGATCGCGGCGTCGCCGCGGCCGTCGGTCCGGACCCCGAGCCCCGCGGCCAGCGCCCGTCGGCTCGCGTCGACCTCGTCGAAGAGGTACGCCAGGGCGTGCGGCGCGACGACGGCGTGGATCGCGCCCTGCTGGACGTCGTAGCGCCGGGCGAACCCGTGGCCGAACGCGTGGATCACGCTTATCTTCCGGTCGAGTTGGACGAGCAGCGACCCCGCGACCGCGCGGTCGGTCGCGCGCTCGCCGCCCGGCTCGTCGCCGGCCACGCGGGGGAGCGCGTCGGCGAGAAGGCGGAGCCCGTGGACCGCGGCCGCGTCGCTCACCGGGTCGGCGTCCCGGGCGTAGGTGGTCTCGATCCCCTTGTCGAAGCCGTTCATCGCCGACCCGGCCAGCACCGAGGTCGGCGTCGTCTCGAACAGCGCCGGGTCGGCGACGTCCGCGATCGGCCACGCGCCGCTCCCGCTGACGGTCACCGGCTGCCCGGTCGGAGACTCGTCGGCCGCGAACACCTCCAGCGACCCGCCGTTCGAGACGTCCGCGCCGGCGAAGGTCGTCGGGACGACGACGAACGGGAGGGCCGGGCCGCGCTCGGGCGCGAGGTCGCCGAGCGCGTCGTCGCCCGCCTCCGCGTCGGCGCGCAGCTCGTCGAGGTCCCGGCCGTCGGCCGCGAGGAGCGTCGCCTGCCTGGCGACGTCGAGACTCGCACCCCCGCCGACGGCGACGAGGACGTCCGCCCCCGCCTCCGCCCGCGCGTCGAGGAGGTCGTAGGCGGTCTCGACCCGCTTGTCCGGGGTCGTCCCGTCGAAGACGCCGGCGAAGCGGTCCCCGAGCCCGTCGCGGATCGGGTCCATCAGCGCGTCGTTCGCGCCCGTGTTCGACCCGCAGACGATCAGGGCGTCGTCGCGGTCGCGCTCGCCGAGCCAGTCGCCGAGGCCGGCGATTCGACCCCGTCCGTACCGGACCTCGCAGCCGCGGTGAACGTGTTCGAAGGAGTCCGCGATCGGTAGCATCGACGGTCGGTACGCACGTTGCGGGCTTGTAGCTGTGGGAGGTGTACACACACGTCTGTCCCGCCCGCGCGTCGCGTCTGTCCGCCCCGGCTTCGGTTCGCCGACTCTCACGCCCGCGCGCGTGCGTCGGCTTTATAACCCGACAGCGACTAGCAAGGGTAAGTTCCTATGTCAGAGCAGAGCGAATACGGAGCCGGCCAAATTCAGGTCCTCGAGGGCCTGCAGGCCGTCCGTAAGCGACCGGCGATGTACATCGGGTCCACGGACGGTCGAGGGCTCCACCATCTCGTCTACGAGGTCGTCGACAACTCCATCGACGAGGCCCTCGCGGGCTACTGCGAGGAGATCGAAGTACGGATCCACGACGACGGCTCCGTCTCCGTCAGCGACGACGGGCGCGGCATCCCCGTCGACACCCACGAGGAGTACGACCGCCCCGCGCTCGAGGTCATCCTGACGGTCCTCCACGCCGGCGGCAAGTTCGACTCCAAGTCCTACCAGGTCTCGGGCGGGCTCCACGGCGTCGGCGTCAGCGTCGTCAACGCCCTCTCCGAGCGGCTCGAGGTCGAGGTCAAACGCGACGGCGGCGTCTTCCGGCACCGGTTCGCGCGGGGCGAGCCCGCCGAGGACGGCTTCGACCGCGTCCGCGACATGGACGCCGGCGAGTCGACCGGGACGGAGATCCGGTTCTGGCCCGACGAGGAGATCTTCGAGACGACCGACTTCCAGACCTCCACGCTCGCGAACCGACTCCGCGAACTGGCCTTCCTCAACTCCGGCGTCGAGATCCGGCTCGTCGACGACCGCGACGACACCGTCGAGACGTTCCGCTACGACGGCGGCATCCGCGAGTTCGTCGAGTACCTCAACGAGACGCGCTCGCCGATCCACGAGGAGGTCATCTACTTCGAGGGCGAGTCCGAGGGCGTCCACGTCGAGGTCGCGATGCAGGCGACCGAGGAGCTTCAGGGTTCCGTCCACGCGTTCGCGAACAACATCAACACCCGCGAGGGCGGCACCCACCTCACCGG
>Ga0102942_1001040_pt1 | contig 10700 bp, 2 predicted proteins | sample SalPon2_C_H2O_MG_FD_78171 | JGI IMG/M metagenome (GOLD analysis project Ga0102942, IMG submission 78171) | Salt pond water microbial communities from South San Francisco under conditions of wetland restoration - Salt Pond MetaG R2_C_H2O_MG | ecosystem: Environmental > Aquatic > Non-marine Saline... | reverse complement strand
GGTCTACCTCGTCACCGACGGTAGTAGACAGGACAGTATTTATCGGTAGTAATAATAATACTCTATATGCGTTGGATGCAGGCGATGGCAGCGAGGTGTGGTCCTTTGAGACGGGCTGGTTTGTCTCCTCATCACCGACGGTGGTGGACGGGACGGTGTTTGTCGGGAGCCATGACGAGAGGGTGTATGCGATAGAAGCAGGGGTCTCGGGATCGAGTGAGGGGTCGCGAGTAAAATTGGGGACGCTGGGGCATCATCATGAGTTTGCAGAGAACGGGCCGACGGGGCCAGGACTACCGGGCGACGGAGAGGCACAGGCGGCGTTCACGGTGACCCCGGCCGAGCCGAGTGTCTCCGAGTCAGTCATGTTTGATGCGACTGACTCAGCCCCGGCCGGCGAGATTGACCAGTATAACTGGGACTTTACGGGGTCTGGGGAGACGGATGTGACGGGAGAAGTTGTTGAACACGCCTTTGAGACTGCGGGGAATCAGTCGGTGACGCTAACGATTGAGGCAGACGGGCAGGAGGTCAGCTCAACCGAGGTGATTCCGGTTGCAGTGCCGACGGGCGAACTCAACGGGGAAGTTAATGAGAACTCTGAGGCGCTTCCAACAGACACGGAGGTGGATGTGTACGCAATTGATGCTGTGCGGCGGCATGCGGCGCTTGATTATGTAGCTGGCGCTCGTGAGACGCTCCCTCCGAGGCTGGCTGACACGACTCTTGACAAAGACGGGAGCTTCGGATTTGGCTCTGTTGAGGTGGGTGAATATGTGGTGCTTGTTGATTTGCCGGAGCCGTTCGTGCCGTTGGTAGCTGATGAGGTGAGTGTTCGGACTGATGAGGAGACGACCGTCAGCTTGGAGTTTTCTCCGGAGCGACCGCTAGACTCGTTTGCGCCTGTTATGAAGGACGTGTTCGCTGCTGCCGATGACCAAACAGTCACTGTCTCCCAAGCGGCTGCGGATGTGTATTTGAGCGGGCATGACATGTTTGTTGAGAGTGATATTGGTGGCAAGGATTATTTGGCTGGTGCGCTTGATGTAGCCAACCTTGTCATGGGACTTCAGATTCCGGACAGTTCGGTCTTGTCGACGACTGTGTTAGACTTTTCGAGAGAGCAAGCCGGAATCAGAATCGCTGAAGGGGCATATCATAAAGCTCAAGCGGGCCGCTGGCAACAGACGAGCGAGACCAATCGAGCAGTATTAAAAGGGTATACTGATGAGTTACAGGCTGCTGAAGAGTTGTTGAATTTTGAGCCGACAGAGGACGTTGGCGAAGCTCTCACAGCGTTTTATCGGACAGGTATATATACCGAGATTGAGGAGGCCCTCGACGCGACGTATGCTGAGTTTACCGATGAGTTAGTGTTTGAATCGCCGCCGGAGGGGTTTGCGGCCGGGGAAATAAAAGACATTTTGCGGACGCAGAAACAGTGGTTTGAGACGCGGAGTTTTGCGCCGGGGATCGTCCACACGCCCCGGGACAGTAACTACACGATCAGCAAAACAACGTATTATCAGGGTAAATACGAGACAGCTGAACAGCGCCTGTCGGTCGCAGAAGATTTAGCCTTAGTTTCGAAGGCGACTAGCCTTGCTGGTAAAACAGCCACAGCGACGGGGGTTGGGAGTGTGCCTGGGGTAGCTGTTGCAGCAGCGGGGACCGCGGCTGATTTGGCGTTGTCGATGTATCAACTCCACGCGAAGAATCGGCTAGCGACTCTGTGGACGGATTCGCTGACGTATTGGGTGGGTGATTTGGACGATATTGAAACGGCGTATGCAGATATATTGGGGTGGTTTGAGCAGCAACTTGATACACCAACGGAGTACGAGGCTATTGATGGAACGATTGAGGTTGCGGATCTAGGTGGCTATACGCCGGTGAGTAATACGTATCTCGTGGCGAATCGCCCGGAGTATCCGTTGAAATGGCCCTTGCCAAAGCCCCAACTACAGTATGTTGGCCCTGTGGAGTTAACAGTGCAGAACACTGGGAGCACCGACGTTTCGGTCCGTGTGTTTCTGTCGGTCCACACCGGCGACGAGAGCGAGAGCGATGTGACTCCAAGCGAGAAAGCGAGGGTATATCCGCCATTTGAGGACGACCCACTACGGCTGGGGGCGGGTGATGACACAACAATCAGCATAGAGTTTAGTTCTGAATTCCGACTGAGAGACGCGTTGTCATTCAATGTGATAACCGCCGCTGTTTGGATGGATGGACAGGTTGTTGAGGAAACCGAAGAGACGTTTTTTATCGTGCCGTCTGTTGATCTCATCCCGGGGGTAGGGGTGCTGGAAAGCGAGCCAGCAACACCGGTGCCGGCGGCGATTCCGGCTGCTGGCGGTGATGGCGGGGGGTCGGAGCGCTCGATTGGGGCGGCTGTGACAGCCCAATCAGAAGCGACAGAAGACCTGTACGGGAAATCGGAGACGCTTCTCAGCGATACAGCGGTGACCCCAGACACGCCGCGTGTTGAGACATCGTACGCCGTCCCAAGTGGGGTTAACTCAATGATATTCGTGCTCAGTTCGGTTGCGGGCGGTGATATTCACTTACAGGTGACCGACGAACAAGAGCGGCGAGTTGGGTTTACTGCTGAGACGGGTGGTGGCATCGAAGAGATTCCGGATGGAAGCTACAGTGGGAGTAACGCTGCAGTTGAAGTAGTGAGAGTGCCAGCCAGTGTTGGGTCGGTGACAGTGGCGGTCACAGCAGAGAGTTTCACCTCGAAGCGTCCTGTGGCAGTAGATGTTGAGGCGATTCCGGTGCCGATCCGGGAGGGGGTGTTTTCTGTGGGGCCGACACGAGTTACCACAGCGATTGCGCCGGGAGAGAGCATCCGTCGGGGGATTGAGGCGAGTGAAATCGGCAAACAAGCAGCCGTCGAAGGTGTGGCAATTGAGGTCCCGTCGTTGACAGATACGGCTGGGACGGAGGTGGAAGCGCTTGAGGTAGCGACGACGCCGGAGGCGGTTGGAACGCTTGCAGCTGGCCAACAGCAAGCGATTGAGTTTGAAATAGCTGTTGCAGAGGGGGCTGAACTGCCAGCAGGAATCGAGTCGCGGTACACAGGTACGGCGACGATTACAACAGAAGCGGCGGGTGAGGCGGATATAGAGCTATCGGTGTTGGTGTTAGATACCGATGTTGTGGGCGCGCGGTTGCGTGAAGCCACCTCAGCGGTGACGGGAGTGAGGCTTGCCCAGGCGCCCCCAGCGGCGATTCCGAGTGAGGAGCAACCAGCAGAGACAGTTATCATATCGGGATATGAGTTGACAGCGGTAGGGGACGTAGACAGCGAGGAGAGTGCGGAATTCAGTGTTGACCTTCCGGACGGCACAAATGAAGCAGCGGACGCTAGTCTTGCGTCCAGCGCCCCGTATAAAAACCAAAGCGGCCAAGAAGATGAGGCCACCCCGGAAATTAACGAGCAGTTCGCCTCAGATGAGAAAGAGGGGCGAGAAGTATGGATAGTTGAAGATGGAGAGTGGGAGCCAGCGGAGTGGGTGCCATCTGGAGTTGGAGTGACCGTCCAGAGTGCAGCCGGGATAGATGGGTATGTAGTGGTTTTGGCTGACGCCAAGCAGGACCCGGAGCAAGCTCGGCTAGGCCTCACAATTACCGACACAAATGCGCCAGTAGCGGTGGGGACCCCCCTAGAGATTGACCTGCGAGCCGTGAGCATCGGCGGCTACGCCGGCAGCGACGACCTCACCGTTGAGGTGGCTAGCAAAACCGTCACAACGACCGTCAGCGTCAGCCGCGACAGCCGTACCACCACTACACTGTCAGTGCCAACCGACGGCATGGCTCCGGGCGAGTACACTGCAACTGTCAGCGGTACTGACAGTACCGCCCAGACAGCAGTGGTGGTGACAGCTGACGGGCCGACAGTCAGTGATTACGCCAACGCTGATGGGATCGTTGACACAGGCGGACTCTTAGACGCTGTTGCCGACTGGCGCGGCGACACTATCGGGACAGAGCTTCTGTCGGACGTGGTTGAAGCGTGGCGAAGCGGCAACCCCGTCGGGCCGACAGTAGATCGATAGTTTTCTCAGCGCTGTCACAACCCGAATTAGTAGCTTGAACTACGCTATAACTTCGTTAGAACGCCAGGCTTGAATAACATTTAACAGCACGCCGGTATCAGTATCGCCATTCCGCCAATCTTCAATAGCTTCCAAGAGTCCATTGGTTTCAATGGTTCCATCAGTCCCGGCATACGCTTCGACAGATGGCTGTTCGCCATCGCTAGCTTGTTCAACGAGAAGTGAGCGAACCCTCGTATCGGTGGCGCCGGAGCCATCGGTTACGGTAAGTGACACCTGGTATTCGTCAGCAGCGTCGTATGTGTGATCTATGACCTCTCCCTGGCCGGTCGCACCGTCACCAAACTCCCATTCGTACGAGAGCGTCCCCGTTTCTGCACTCGATGGTGAGGCGTCAAACTCAACAATGTCACCTTCCGTTGGCGCCTGCGGGCTAAATTCAAAACGAGCCGTAGTTGAATTGAGCGCAGCCTCTTCGGCCCACACATCATGATGCCCAAGAGTCCCTACGTTTACACGTGAATCAATGCTATTGCCGGTGTCTGGGTTTTCCACAACTGTCGCTGAATTGGGGTCGTCGAAGTCGTCAAGCACCCATTCTTGTTCACCCGTATCCGCATTGACCGCGAATACCTTCCCGGTGATACTACTAATATAAACGGTCCCGTTAGCTACTGTTGGGGCGGTCTCAAGTCTTTCTGATGGCTCTGTGAAGGCCCACTCTTCATCACCCGTAGCAGCATCTACTGCATACAATGTCGTATCCTCGCTAGCTACGTAGACCGTCCCATTAGCAACTGTTGGGGCTGAGTTCTGGTCGACACCGTCCCCCATCTGGAAGGTCCACTCTTCGTCGCCAGTCTCTGCATCCACTGCGAACAGGGGTCCGGCATCGTTGTAGGGACCAGCGCCCGCATAGACGGTCCCATCTACTACAACAGGTGCTGAAATCACGCCTTCATACTCGATAGTCCACTCTTCGTCGCCAGTCTCTGCATCGAGTGCGTACAAGCTAAACGAGTCAGAGCCAACATACACCGTTCCGTTGGCTACGGTCGTCCGCCCAGACACCTCAGCATCAAGATACGTATATGACCACTCTTTTTCGCCAGTCTCTGCATCGACAGCGTACACTGTTCCATCGCTACCTGTAGTATAAACAATACCATCAACGACTGATGGTGAATCTTCTATCCCGTTTGCCGGTTCGGTATACACCCACTCCTCCTCGCCTGTATCAGCATCCACGGCATATAGTGTTCCATCGCCAAATGGACTCCCTCCAACATAGACACTCCCGTTGACAATCGTTGGTGAGGATCGGATCTCGTGGTTTGGCTCGGTAAAGACCCACTCTTCGTCGCCAGTCGCAGCATCCACCGCGTACAGACTCTCATCAGATGACCCGACGTAGACGGTGCCATCAACCACTGTTGGTGAAGAGCCTGCTGGAGACGACGATATATCAACGGACCACGTTTCGTTACCCGTCGCAGCATTGATTGCGGACAGTTTGCGACCACTATTGTAGACGGTGGTGCTGTCAGCCGTTTGTGCTGTGGCAATCTGTACAGTAAAACTAGAAGCAACCGCACCACTAATCAATCCTAACATTGAGCGGCGATTAATGCCTGGCACTCTGCTCATATTCAGTTACGATCAAATATAGTAGAACAATAAAACTACTGCAGGCGGAGCAGGTCGGGTACCTCGGAGCCGTTCAGAAATCACGGCCCCGTGATGGTGGGGCGCTCTGCGTCCCGAAGGACGCCAATTTAATAGCTTTGGCAGGGGCAGTCACTGCGACCGGTACCTCCCGTATTTTTGATTTCGCTCTTGTGTAGCATATTGTTGATGTAGAGCTGTCTTGCGATTCTGTTCTGAAACGAGTAAGACTAGAACCCAGTCGTTAGACGATCAGACGGTCCGTCTCTATTCTGTTTCCCCTCCGGGGGAGCTGTATCAACAATCTCCTACGGAAGAGAGTAAGTATTTGCCAGCGGGATTAAATCGGGGGTAGCTCGAGTATGCCCTCCGCGGAGAGCCAGACGACAAAGGTGGCCCACAGCACGAACAAAAGAATGGCTCCGAGATCCACTACTGTTCGCCACCCCAACATATGCCAGCGTTCGACAGACTGCGTCGAAAGCGTTTTATTGGCAGTCTCTCGCCGACCCATCCTCCGGCGCTGCGTCTTGAATTTTTGAGGAAGAATTACAAACACCTGAAATAATCTCTATGGGTATGGCCATTACTCGGTCTCGTAGAAGTCGCGGTGCCTCTCGAAATGTTTGGCCGTCTTACCGTACATACGGTCGTCGTAATTGAGCCGTTCGTCGAAGCCGTCACCGTTTTTTGGACCGACAGTAGAGGTGTCACGGTCATCAACATCCCGAAAAAGCCGTGCCGGTATTCCGCCCACCGTATCATCAGGACTGGCCGATCCGGAATCTAAGTCGTCTGTAATCTTGTCCCGAACGGTTTCGAGTTCCTCTCGTTTCTCACTGCTGCTCTTATCTGCACTCTTTGTCACCTCCCATATTCCATCGATTTCCAACTCCCCATCGGTGTTTCGTGTAACGGCGACATGATCAATCTCAACATCATCTCTCCAATCCGCTTTGGCAGAGTATACGATAAGCGTATCACCGATTGCCAGTCTCTGAATCTTCCCAGCCGCGTCGGTGACCAGTCTTGCCGATGAACTGTACCGCTCAAGCAACATAAGTCCCCAATCCATCTCGGCGATGTTTCCGGCAACTTCGCCCTTCCAGAGACTTGGGATCTGGCTGTCATCCTGATCGAAGCGGTACATGGCTCGAGTTGCTGTTTCCACCACCTCCGGGTACGTGGCTGTCGCCGGTATCGTGACACTCCCGGGTTCAAGAATAACCCGATCCGAAGACGAGGACTCTGATCTAAATTTATTAATAACTGCGGCCGTATCGGAGATCCGATCGGACTGTCGGAGCTGTGTGTTCAGCGTTCGAATAGAGGTCTTGAGCTTGGTCGCGTCGCTGGCGATACTAGCACCTCTGCCAACCCCCCTAGTGATGAGAGCTTCGACAGCAATGATAATACCGACATACGCAGGGAACCACCCCGCCTGAAACGCCCTGTAATTTACTGATCCGATACTAAATGGATTCGCGTCCTGTTGTTTCTCCCTGAAATCTTCGAGGAACATCACAGCCAGTTGTTTGATTACTATCGGATCGTCTACGATCATTGAGAATAGCTCCTGCATTGCAGCAACGGTCTCGGCGATATCCATAGTCAATAGGTCTCGAACTGTATCCACGAAGGAGCTGAGCGCCGCAACACCTCCCTTGACCATCCCATATTGTTGGACGATACTGACTCGTGCAGGCAGCGCAAGATCGGTTTTTTCAAGATTTCGAACTAGAAGGCTCACGAAAAGATCTGCCTCCGATAACATCTCCTGGGTGTCGTCGTCACCGGGTGTAGTTTCGAACGGAATTGAAAGGGTGATCGACCGGTTGATACCGACTTCTTTCGTTTGAACGATCAACTCGTCAGCCGTGTTAGCTGTCGTTTCAAGGGTAGCCAATTGGCTATTTCCCACCTGTATTTCGAAGTCATAACTCCCATCGGGGAGTTGTTCGTCGAATTCGAACCGTCCGCTATCGTCCGTCTGGGTCGCAAGCGTCAGGTCCGGGATCGAGACTGTCACTCCGGGGACTACTTGATCGCCGTCCGCATCAAGCACAATCCCCTGAATCGGTTCCGTCCTCTTAAATCGAATCTGCCGGACAAGATTGTCAGCATTGTCGATAATAACCTCGCGTTCGATTTCTTGATACAATCGGTCCGACGCTGCGGTTACTGAATAGCTGCCAGATTTGATCTCTTCAAACACGACCGACCCATCTCTTGATGTCCCTGACAAGCTCCGCCCCCCATCCTGTGGGTCAAGAGTGACGATGACATTATCAAGTTGCTCGCCGCTTGCACCGACAGTTTCGATGGTGAGATCAGTTCTTCGTTGGTCTGCGGCTAGTTCAAATATGGTACGTTCGGTTCGTGTTACGACAACATCACCCGTTATCTGCTCGGATACTGAAATTGTCACGTCGTACGGGCCAGTTAGATTATGATCGGTGAACTCCCAAGTAGTCGTTACAGACGTGGCAGAGTCTGCCTTGATAGTCTCTGTGACGACTTCGACCTGTGTTGTATTCTTTGGCGATACAAGACGATGTTCAATATCGACCGTTGTCGCGTCACCCGTATTTGCCAGCTCTGTAGTGATAATCGCCTGTTCACCACGTTGGTACCGAGCTGATTCGGCAGTAACCGACCGAATGTTGATTTCGGTGGCCGGCTCTTCTCGTTCGACAGTGATCGTGTCCGCTGCCGTATTATCGTATCTTCCTGTTTCTTCGATGGTATCCTTGGGATCGACGGTTGCCTGTACGGTCGTTGAACCGACCGTAGCTGTCCACTCCCCAAGATCGATCGTCTGCTGTTTGCCAGCGTCCAACGATGAAACGGTATCACGGAAGCGCTCGCTTCCTACGGTCGCCTCAATGGCAACGTCCTCCGCTCGCGATTGCCCCTCATTCGCAACTGTTACTGAAAACGTCACGTCCTCGGACTCCTCTGGCGTTGATGGCGTCCAGTCGATGGCAGAGACTGTGAGGTCCGGCAGTTCTTCGGTCACGTCGATGCTGAACCGATCGGACTCTTCCACGCTGTCAAGCCGGGTGGAGAGCGCGTCTGGGTCGCTCTCTTCCCATACAGCAACCTCGACATCGTATGCTCCTTCGGCGGCATCGTCTTCGACAGCCCACCCAAGATCGGCTCGTATCGATTCGCCGGGGTCAAGGGTGACCGTGTGACCCGTTTCACCATCGTTGTCGTAGCTGCTCCCCGCGGGACCGTGAACCGTATAGCCAACAAAGAACGTATGAGTTGTAGTCCCAGTATTTTCGATACTGACCGTCGTCTCAACTGTCTCTCCGGCGCTGTATGTCCCGCCATCAACGTCAACCCAACCGATAGCTGCGTCGATCATTGCCTCGCCGGACCCAACTGTGAGTGTTCGCTCCAATTCGTTGTTACTCTGGCTCTGTTCAGCGATATTATCGTCGGGATCGATAGCCGCTCGAGCGGTGTGTTCGCCGGCATCGAACGATTGGTTCCCGGTTTCGACGGTCCACCGTTGCTCACCTGGATCAAGATCTATCAGCGGCGGTATATGAGCAAGCTCATCATCAACAAAGACGCGAGTTTCAACAGTTTCTGCAGCGGTATCGCCGGAGTTTCGCACTTCGACAGCAAATTCAACCGTCTCCCCGGCGCTCGGCTCGTCAGGAGTCCAGTCGATGTCAAGAACTTCTAAATCTGGCAGCGCTTCTCGTCCGCCTTGGAGATCGTAGGTGATGCTGGCATCCGCAATCGGAATGTTAGTACACCCATCACCGGGACAGCCGTCTTTTTCCGGGTAGAGATTGACGATAAACATCGCCTGCTCCCAATCGTCCCCGATCTCCTCGGAGAGGGTGACATCAACGGACCCGGATTCTTGACTAATCTCGACATATTCGTCAATGCTCCCCCACGGATTTTCCCTGACAGAAACACCAAAATACCCAGGCGATTCGCCCCCGGTATCGTACTCAAGCGTGGCATCAAATGTGTATGTCACACCACGTTCAACTCGCTCGCCTTGCTGTGGTGTTTCGCTAGTTATAGTAACATTCCCGTCCGCTGTTGTGGTTGCACTATCAGAAGCGGCTATTTGTGGCCCTTCTAATGCAGTTTCAAAGCCGTGTCGTTGGTTCTTGACTACCGATGATGACGTATCGGTATATATATCGAACTCTCTTGTTTCTTCGTCCGAAGCAGTCCACCGGAGTTCAAACTCCGCAATATACGAATCTTCGCTTGCAATAATGTATCCACTAACATCATCTAATTGGCGATGGGATTCAATCGTATATTTTGACATCGCGTCGCCATTGACCGAGACCCTCTGTTCAAATGAAAGAGCAGCCCCCAGCAGGAGGCAATCAAAAATTTGCCCCCCATCTATGTAGAGTGGTCCTTCATCGATGGGCAATATCGCCTCGTTTTTCGAACCGTCCTGAATGTCGACAGTCACATGATGCTCTTCATTGGTGAAAAGCTGCGATAATTCGATGTCCTGATTTTTGTGACTACTTTCGTGCAAGTACGAACTCTGTTGCGTTTGATCCCATTGGAATTCAAGTTCTTTCTTAGCTGACTCAGGAATATCCGCCCCGTGTTCCTGGATATTGACTGTGAAGTCAGTCTCTTTTAGAGTTGCAAGGTGTGCATCGATTAATTTGGCAGGATTCGCACTCCCTTGTTCAATAATCTGTTCGCCACTCCGCCAGTATTCAATTACCTCTAAAAGTAAATCAACCTCAATAATTTCCTGCCGCCAGTCGTCAATAGCTTCTAGTAGGCCTGCAGTGTCAATAATCCCGTCTTCATTCGCGTAGTAGAGGGTGTTATAGAACGGTTCACATGCCCGCTGTATAGCGATCTACGGTAAGAGTAGCTCCAGTTTTTCGCGGTATGCTTCGAACTCAACTGAATAAACGCCCCCTCATGCCACCCATGACAACCGTTCTATGACACCCT
>Ga0102942_1001039_pt1 | contig 10704 bp, 6 predicted proteins | sample SalPon2_C_H2O_MG_FD_78171 | JGI IMG/M metagenome (GOLD analysis project Ga0102942, IMG submission 78171) | Salt pond water microbial communities from South San Francisco under conditions of wetland restoration - Salt Pond MetaG R2_C_H2O_MG | ecosystem: Environmental > Aquatic > Non-marine Saline... | reverse complement strand
CGGTAGGCGTCGACGCCGTTGCCGACGACGCCGACGACGGTCTCGTCGGCGACGATATCGGAGAGTTTCTCCCAGCCGTTGTCGTCGTCGAGGACCTGTGAGCGCTCCTCGTCGCGCTCGACCGTCCCCGTCACCGAGAACTGGTAGGTCCCGATCTCCACGGCGTCACCGGTGCCGTCGATGACGACGTACCGCGCGGGCGTCGCCTCGCCCGCGCCGACGAGGTTCTCGAAGGAGGTCTCGGTCCCGTCCAGGCTGACCGTGACCGACGCCCCGTCCGGGACGCTGTAGGCCACGACCGGCCCGGCGATCTCGTAGGTGTCACTGCCACCGGGGTCGAGGCTGACGGAAGTGGCGGTGGCGGTACCGTCGCCGTTGTCGACGATCTCGTCGGTGCCGGGTTCGGCTTCCGATCCGAAGGCTATCTCGCCGTCCGCGGTGAAGGAGACGTCGACGGGCTCCGGGTTGTCGGCGCTGGCTGTCAGCGTCAGGACCTGTGTCGAGCCGTCGTCGCCGCTCTCGACGCGGGTCGCGCCGAGGTCGTCGAAGGAGGTCTCCGTCCCGTCGACGAGGAGGGTGAACTGGGCGTCAGCAGGGGCGCTGTACTCGGTGATCGAGCCGCTGACCCGGTAGGAGTCGCTGGCGGCGGGATCGAGGCTGACGGAGGTGGCGGTGGAGGTGCCGTCGCCGTTGTCGACGATCTCGTCGGTATCGGGCTCGGCTTCCGCGGCGTACTCGATCTCGCCGTCGGCGGTGAACGACACGTCGATCGGCGCGGGGTTGTCACCGCTGGCGATCAGCGATACCGTCCGCGTGCCGCCGGTGTCGTCACCACCGTCGTCCGGTTCCTCGCCGACGAGTTCGGGGAAGGTCGTCTCCGTCCCGTCGTAGGAAACGGCGACGGTGACCCCGCTCGCCAGCCCGTAGCCGAGCAGGTTCCCGTTGAACCGGTAGGAGTCACTGGCGTTGGGGTCGAGGCTGACGGAGGTGGCGGTGTAGGTGCCGTCGCCGTTGTCGACGATCTCGTCGGTGCCCGATTCGGCCTCGGGCCCGAACTCGATCTCGCCGTCGGTCGTGAACGACACGTCGACCGGCTCCGGGTTGTCGCCGGCCGTCAGCAGGATCGTGTGGTCGAACGTCGTCTCCGAGCCGTCACCGCTGGCTCCGTTTCCCGAACCACCCGAGCCGGAGCTCTCGACGGGGGTCCAGACCTCGTAGTCCGTGTTCGGCGGCGTCGCGTCGCTGCCGGTGACGACCTGGAAGCCCTCGGGGAAGCCCGGCGTCGTCTCGTCGGCCCCGGAGCCGCCGTCGTCGCCACCGCTGGCGTCCTCGAGCGGGTTCCAGCGGCGCGATTCGATGTCGGAGCGGGGTTCCGCGCCGCTCGACACGTCGCCGGGGATCTCGTCGCCCGAGAACACCGGCTCGGTGGTGACGCTCACGTTCGAGAGCGAGGAGTCACCGGCCACGCCGCCGGGGGCGCTGGCGGTGTCGAACGCCTCGCGGCCCAGTTCGTTTGCGAACCGGGAGTCGACGACCTCGACCGTACTCGAGTCGGTCGCGTCCCCGCCCCAGTCGATACAGGGGCCGTCCGCGGGGCCGGCGTCTGCCGTGACGAGCACGTCGGAGTTGCGGATGATGCTGTTGCCGTCGCCCTCGAACTTGACCATCCGCGGGGTCCCCTCGTCCTCGGAGCTGGAGCCCTCCTCTTTGAAGTTGGGCACGTCACCGTCGGCGACGTAGATACAGTCGTCGACGAGGACGCCACACGCACGGATCGGGTTCGCGGCGTTGTGGAAGGCACAGCCCTTCCAGGTCACGTCCATGTCGCCCGAGTCCCGCTCGGAGTAGTAGAACGCGGAGTTGCCGTGCGGGCCGATGTAACAGTTCTGCATGAAGTGGTGGCCCGAGCCGCTGTCACAGCGGGCGACGTAGCTGTCGGTGGGGTCGGCCGTCCCGTCGGGGAAGTTGAAGTTGACCCACTCCAGTCGGCCACCGCTGAGGTCCACGTCGATCTTGATCTGCTCTTCGGGTTTCTCGCCGCGGATGTCGATGTTCTCGACCCGGAGCGTCCCGGCGGTGTCCATCGTCGCGTTGCTGTCGAACTCACAGTCGATCGAGACGCCGGCCGGGTCGCCGTAGATCGTCGCGTCGTCGGCAGAGAAGCCGAGATCGGAGTGGCTGCCGCTGTACTCGCCCGGCGGGATGTAGATCTGGACGCCGTCCGAGAGGTTGTCCTGGATCGCGCTGGGCAGGTCGTCACCGTCGCTGACCTGTCCCGAGAGGTCGACGAGTTCGCTCCCGGGGCGGTCGGATGGAATGCTTGCCATCGGTCAGGCCTCCGTGTAGTTGATGTTCTCGCCGGTCCACGCACCGACGACGTCCCAGCCCGCGTTCACGGGCGCACTGTCGCTGCCGTCCCGAATCCGGACGTTCCGGACGACGCCGGTCCCGCCCGCACCGCGCTCGTCGAAGTCGATGACCGGGCCGCCGGGCGCGCCCCACTCGAAGTCGCAGTCCTCGACGACGACGCCAGTCCCGGCGTCGTCGACCTGGATCGCTCGCTGACTGACCGCGCCGGACGCGTCGGCGGGTGCGGGCTCGGTCGCCTCGAAGTAGCACCCGCGGCAGACGCTGTCCGAGGGCGCCAGGCGAACGCCCGCGCCGTTCGTGTTGCGGAAGACGCAGTTCTCGACGACGACGCGGCCGTCCGCGCCCTCGAAGGGGTCCGAGAGGTGACAGGCTGCGTTCCCGAAACCCTCGAAGTAACAGCTCTCGACGCGGAGCGTGCCGCCGTGGTCGGTGCCGGCGTACAGGCCCGTCGAATCGGAGCCGTCGACCGTCCCGTCGGGCATGTTCACGTTGACGATCTCCATCTGGGCGTCTGCGGCCGCACCCACACGCCAGCGGGACTGCTCCTGGCCGCGCGCCCCGCGGATCGTGACGTTCTCGATCCGGACCGTCCCCGACTCGGCGAAGACGTCCGGTCGAACCGGCTGTTCCGGCGCCGGGCGCTGGAACTCGACGCCCGCCGGGTCGCCGATTAGGGTGCAATTACTCTTCGCACCGCCGAGGCCCGCACCCGTGTAGGTGCACGTGCCGGCCGGAATCCGCACCTCGGTGCCCGAGGTGAAGTACTGCTGGATGTAGGGGTCGATGTCGTCCCCGTCCTGCAGTCCCTCGGCGCCGAGATCGACCACCGTGTCCGGGGCGGTGGACTGTGCGCTCGCGGAGCCGATCGCGCCGGATCCGAGCGCCACCGAGGCCCCGCCCAGCAGCTTCAGCACCGAGCGTCGTTCGATAAGCGAGTCCTTCCGACTACAGTCATCCTCGTTGGGTGGTTCCATCGGTCCGGTAGCCAAAGACTACGGAAATAACCCTTCCGTCGAGACGACCACCAGTTTGACGCCGGTCTCGGCCGTCTACTGACGCTTACCTACGTCTTACAGACAGATAGTCGTCCAGTACGTAATATTGCATAGGGCATGCTCCGTAACGAAGTAGGAAACGGCTACTCGCGGTCGTGCGCACGACAGACCGTACCGTCAGCGGGACACGTCCGAATAGCGGTATATTTCCAGTGGTCCGGGTCCGACCGTGGGCCCATCGGTCCTGCAAGAGGGGCATAACAAAACAGGCCCGTGCCCGAATCGGGACGATGGCTTCGGGACAGACGAGTGGGCTCCGAACGCTGTTGCTCGGCCTCGATGGCGCCTGTCGGCCAGTGCTCGACCGGGTGTTCGCGGCGGGTGTCGCCCCCCGGCTGGAGTCGCTGTGTGCCGAGGGCCTGATCTCGCCGCTCCAGTCGCAGATCCCACCGTGGACACCGAGCGCGTGGCCCTCGATCTATACCGGCGTCAATCCCGGGAAACACGGCGTGTTCGGGTTCCTCCGGTACGAGGGATACGACTGGGACGTCGTCGATCGCACGGCCGTCGACGAGTTCACGCTGTGGGAGACCCTCGACCGACAGGGATTCAGCAGCGTCGTCGTGAACGCGCCCGTGACACACCCACCGCGACCCATCGACGGCGCGATCGTGCCGGGCTACGTCGCCCCCGAGCCGCCGCCCTGTCATCCCGACGGCCTCGCCGACGATCTGGAAGCCGCGGTCGGCACGTACGACATCTATCCCCCGAAACGGGGGCGCGTCAGCGACGCCGAACAGTGTACGGCGATGCTCGATCTGGTCGCCTCACGCGCCGACGCCTTCACGTACCTCGCCGACCGTTTCGACCCCGACTTCGGGTTCCTCCAGTTTCAACAGACGGACACCGTCTTCCACGAGCGACCCGGCGAGTGGGACGTGATCGAACGGGTGTACGGCGCCGTCGACGACGCCGTGGCGCGCGTCCTCGACGCCTGTGACCCGGACACCGTGATCGTCGTCAGCGATCACGGGATCGGCGAGTACACCGGCTACGAGTTCCGCGTCAACGACTACCTCGACGCGGAGGGCTACGTCGCCACGCGGCGTGGCGGCGACGGGATGCCGTCCTGGGACTCCATCGCCCGCAACGAACTCCGCGGGAGCGGGGCCAGTGACCGGGCTGGGGGGTCGGCCCTCGAGCGGACCTTCGCCGCGCTCTCGCGACTGGGCGTGACCAGCCAGCGGCTCGAACGCCTGCTCGACAGCGTCGGCCTCGCGTCGGTGGTGGCGGACGTGATGCCGACGGACGTGATCCGCGCGGCGACCGAACAGGTCGACTTCCCGAACTCGACTGCGTACATGCGGTCGCGGATCGAACTCGGCGTCCGCCTCAACCTCGCGGGCCGCGAGCCAGACGGGACCGTCTCGCCGGAGCGATACGACGCCGTCCGTGCCGCCCTGATCGACGCGCTGGCATCGGTCACCACCCCCGACGGCGAGCCGGTCTTCGAGACCGTCTGCCCCCGCGAAGAGGTGTTCGAGGGCCCACATCTCGAGTCGGCACCCGACGTCGTCGTCGTCCCCGCCGCGTTCGAGCACTTCCTCTCGGCGTCGATCCGCGACGAGCTCTTCACCGCGCCGACGGAACCCTGGAACCACAAGCGCGACGGGATCGTCGCCGCCGTCGGCCGCGGGATCGACACCGACGCGACGCTCGAGCAGCCACACATCTTCGACGTCGCCCCGACGGTCCTCGCCACCTTCGACGTGGCGGCGAGCGACCGGATGGACGGGACCCCACTGCCGTTCGTGGACGCACCGGCCCCGCGAGCCTATCCTGATTTCAATGCCCGAGACACACGATCGAAGACACCCGACGAAGTCGCACAGCATCTCGCCAACCTCGGCTACCTCGAAGACACGTGACCGGCGGGTCAGGATCACCACGGCCGTCGACGCCGTGACGTGGAACGAGCACGTGGCGGCGGCCGACCAGGGCACACCGTTTCACCGCCGTGAGTGTCTCGACGTGGTCGCCGACTACGCTGGCGCGACGCTGCACCCGCTGGCCGGCGTCCTCGGTGACGACCTCGTCGGCCTGTTCCCGGTGTTCGAGCGGTCGATCGGCCCCTTCACGGCGCTGTTCTCGCCCGCCCCCGAACTGAAAGTCAGCTACCTCGGGCCGATCCGCGTCGGGCCCGTCGCCGACTCGCCACGGGCCCAGCGCGAGCGTGACCGGGCGTTCGTCTCGACCGTTCTCTCCTGTCTCACCGACCGATTCGGCTCCCGGTACACGCACATGCGGACCACACCCCGGCTCGTCGATCCGCGACCGTTCGTGTGGGACGGCTACGACCTCGTCCCGCGGTTCACCTACGTGGTCGACCTGACACCGGGCTCCGAGGCCCTGCTCGAACGGTTCAGCAGCGACGCCCGCCAGAACGTCACCGACACCGCACCGGAGCTCCGCGTCGAGATCGGCACCGACGACGCGATCGAATTCATCATCGAGCAGGTCACCGCTCGCCACCGGGAACAGGGCGAGCCCTACGGCGTCACGCCCGCGTACGTGCGCGACCTCCACGACACCCTCCCCGACGGCGTCGTCAGGCCCTACGTCGTCAGGCTGGACGGCGAGCGCGTGGGCGGCATGATCACGCTCAACGACGACGAGACCGTCTACCGCTGGCAGGGCGGCGCGAAACCGGCGGTCGACGCGCCCGTCAACGACTACCTGGACTGGCGGATCATGCGCGATGCGATCGAGGACGGCCGGACCCGCTACGATCTCGTGGGCGCGAACAACAGCCGCATCAGCGAGTACAAGGCGAAGTTCGCGCCGCAACTCGAGACCTACTACAGCCTCACCGACGCGACGCCGCTGATGGAGGCCGGTGCCAGGCTCTACCTGAACCTCCGGTGAGAGGCAGTCAGAGACACTTCCGCGCGCCGCGGCGGATCTGGACGTTCCGGCGTTTCAGCGTCGCGTTTTCGAGCACCAGCGGGCGGCCGTGGACGGCGATCGTCGACCGGCGGAGCGTACTCGATTCCGAGTCCGACAGCTGGATGCCGTCCCTGTCTTCCCCATCCTGGGCGATGCAGACGCCCTGGAACTGGCAGTTGCTCCGGTCGGCGACGGCGACCGCTGCACCGTCGGCGGCCTCGCCGGTGACCTCGATGCCCTGCAGCGAGATCCCCGGGCCCGAGCCCTCGTCGTCCGCGGGCGTCTTCGCGTTGACGCCGGCCACGTCGTCCGCGTCGGTCCGGATCGTCGTGTTCCGGACCGTCGCCTCTTCGAGCCACGCTGCCATGGTGATCGCGCCGTCGCTCTCCGGGACGCGCTTCATCTCGATCGTCGCGTCTTCGACGACGATCCGGCGCCCCGACCGGAGGCGGATCCCGCGCATGTTCTCCAGGTTACTCCGCTCGGTGTCACAGCGGACGGTCACCCCGCGGACGAGGCTGTTCCCGCTGACGCGAACGCTGGCGATACCGTTGTTCACGTACCGGCCGCCGATGACGCGGATCGGCCCCATCGACGGCGACGCGTAGAGGCCGTTGTCCGGAAAGCCCGCGACGTGGCAGTTCACGAACGAGAGCGTGCCCTGGTTGTCCTCGCCGACGTAGATGCCGGTGTTGGCGTAGCGAGCATCGGCGCCGTCGGGCATCGAGAGCCCCTCAACGCGGCCGCGTCCGTCGGCGTCGGTCACGTCGAAGCGCATGCTGTCTTGTGCCACGTCCTGTCGCCCCTCGACGACGACGTTCCGCACGAGGAGGTCATCCGAGACCTTGCCGTAGATCGGTCGGGCGCCCGTGTCGTCGGCACTGAAGTCGAACCTGAACCCCTCGACGTAGAGCCCGCGGGCGTCCGAGTCCGAGCCTAGCCCGAACAGGACGTCGCCGTACCCCTGTGGCGGCCGGATAACGGCGTCGTCGCCGACGAGCGCGAGGTCCGTGAACTCCTCGATCCGGAGCGGTTCGTCGAGCATGTACTCCCCCTTCGGGAAGTAGAGTGCGGTGTCGTCGCCCGCTTCGTCGGCTAACAGGTCGTTGATGCTGGAACTCGCGTCGGCGGCCGCGCCGGCCTCTGTTACGTCGACGACCTGTCCGTACTCGGAACGGAGGCCGTCGAGGGAGGGTCTCGGGGTAGCGCCACCCGGACCGGTATCGGACGGGCTGCCCGGCCCGTCGAGTGGTGATGGATTCCCGTCGGACGGGTCACGCCCCGGACACCCGGCGAGCGCGACCATCGAACCCCCAGCGATCGCCTGTAGGACGCGCCGACGGGAGGGTTTCGAGGTGTTTGTCACGGCGCGCCCTTCCATCGGATACCCTTTTGTTATGCTCCGAACAGGGGCGGTAGCGACTGGCTATCGAGGGGGGCCGGACACGGCGCGTGCGACTCAGTCGTCGGTCGGCCGCGGGTCCGCGTTCTCGGCCCCGAGTGGCGTGCCGTCCTCGGCCGGTCGGTCGCGCCCGTGCTCCCCTGCTGGCTCCGGCATGCCGATGGGCCGGCAGTCGACCTGCACGGAGAGGTCGTCGTTCGCGCGGTGCTCGAGGGCAGCCGCCGCGGCGAAGAGCAGGAGCCCTGCCAGGACCCCCCGGAGGGCGTTGGTGACGCCACGCGAGCGCGGGCCCCCGGTGATGGCCTCGATCGCCGCGAGAACGGCGCCGAAGCCGGCGGTGAGGATGCCGAGGCCGTACCCGGTGCCCGTGAGTCCTGGCTCCTTCCGGAGGTACTGTTCGCGGAGCCGCCAGCAGAAGTTCCGGCCGAGCATCCACGACACGCGGGGGATGTACGTCGAGTAGCGGATGTGGCTCTCCTCGTCGGCGTAGTTACAGCAGCGCGGGACGTCGGCCACGCGCATCCCCTCGACGTTGAGTTTCACGAGCAGGTCGTTGCAGTACCCGTAGAACTCGTACATGTCCTCGATCGCGACGGCATCGAGGGCGGCGAGCGAGATCGCCGTGTACCCGTTCTGCGGGTCGCCGATCCCCCAGTACCCGCTCGCGACGCGCGTGAACGCGGAGAGCAGGCGGTTGCCGAACAGTCGAAAGCGGGGCATGTCCGCCCGGGTCGCCGGCCGCGCGAGGCGGTTGCCCTTCACGTAGTCGGCGCGATCCTCGACGATCGGATCGAGCACCACCTGCAGTTCGCCGGCGCGCATCTGGCCGTCGCCACCCATGACCGCCGTCACGTCGATCCGGTCGTCACGCGCCCGCTCGTAGCCGGTCTTGATCGCGCCACCGACACCGCGGTTCGAGCCGTGCTGGATCGGGACGACGCGCTGGTCGAAGCGTTCGTCGACGCCGTTGTCGGTCGCGTTGATCCGCCGTGCGCTGCGTTTGATCTCCTCCCACGTGTCGTCCGTCGAGCCGTCGTCGACGGCGTAGATCCGGTCGACGTACGCCGGGACCGTCTCGATCACGTCGCCGACGAAGCGGGCCTCGTTGTACGCCGGGACGACGACCCCGACAGTGTGGTCACGGTACATCGACTGACTCGAGTGTCGGTGCTGGACGATCAACGGACTGGACGTACATCGGTTTCCGACCGTGGAACCCTCGTTCGTATTGTTATGTGCGACCTGCGTCTGGCGACCAGTCGGCCACCGGCTCGCTGAGCGGGCAGGAGGTGCTTGCTGCCGGGCTGTAGCCGCGGATTACGGCGATGGTCTGGATATAACAAAGTCAGAACGGTCGAGAGCGGACGGTATGCGTGTTCGCCATCTCTCAGCGTCCAGCGTCGTCGTCGAAGGGGACGACACCCGCGTCCTCTGTGACCCTTGGCTCGCCGACGGCGCCTTCTACGGCGCGTGGGCACACTACCCCCCATTGCAGTTCGACCCCGAAGACTACGCCGACGTGGACTACATCTACGTCTCCCACATCCATCCGGACCACTGTCACGGCGAGACGCTCGCCCAGCTGGACGACGACGTGCCCGTGTTGATCCACGACTACCAGACGGACTTCCTGGGCCGGAACATCGAAGCACACGGCTTCGAGGTACAGGAGCTGTCACACGACGAGCGGACCCACCTCGGTGGGGACCTGCACCTCAACATCATGGCCGCCGACGACTGCGATCCGGAGGCCTGTGGGAGTTACTTCGGCTGTGCGTGGTGGATGGAGTCACAGGGCGCCGGCGGGGCACAGGGCTCGACCCAGATCGACTCGATGGGCGTCTTCGACGACGGCGAGCACGTGCTGGTCAACGCGAACGACTGCCGTTGGCCCATGTCTGCCGGCGTCTGCGAGCGCGTCCGCCGCGGGTACGGCGACATCGACATGCTGTTGATGCAGTACGGGGCGGCGAACTTCTACCCGCAGTGCATGGGCGACCTCTCCAGCCAGGAGAAGCTCCTGGAGAAGTCACGGGTCGCGATCGAGATGCTCGACGACGCGGCGTCGTTCATTGAGGTGCTCGAACCGGACTACTACATGCCCTTCGCGGCGGGGTACGTCCTCGCAGGCTCGAACGCGGACTACAACCCATACGTCGCAGTCTCGGACAAGATCGACGCCTGTGGCTACCTCGCGGAGTGTGACGCCGTGCCCGACGACGCCGAGCCGGTCCTCCTCAACAGCGAGGCGATCTTCGACATCGAGACCGGCCGGCAGTCCGAACCGTACGCTCCCGTCGACGAGCGACAGAAGCGGTCGTACATCGAGAACGTCCTCGCCGAGCGAACCTACACCTTCGAGGACGATCCGATGCCGTCAGTGGCGGAGTTCGAGGAGATGCTCCCGCGTGCGTACGAGCACTTCGAGGACAAACGCCGTGACATCGGGTTCGAGACCGAGACCGACGTGTTCCTCCGCCTGCCCGACCGGCAGTTCGGGCAGATCTCTTTCCAGGGGGAGGGCGTCGAAGTGGTCGATCAGGCGGCCTACGAGGACGCCGAGCGGTACGTCCGCATGGACATCGACCCGCGGCTCCTCAGCCGGATCCTCCAGGGGCCGAAACACGCCCACTTCAACAACGCCCAGATCGGCTCGCACATCGATTTCTACAAGGAGCCCGACGTGTACGAGCGGCCGCTGTACTACGCGATGAGCTTCTTCCACACGCCGGTCGGCGCGTGACCGTCGCGAGTCGCTCGGCGACCGGCCGCTCCGAGGTGGCCGATCGGTGACTACCTTAGGCTGGAGCCCGTCTGCTCCCGACAATGTGCAGCCCGTGTGCGAACGGTGGCGAGCGACAGGCAGCGGCGACCTCGCGGAGAGTCGGCAGCCGCTGATGTGGCCCTGGGAACACGCCGCCATCGCGTACCTGTGCTGGGCGGCCCTCGATCGGCGAGGGGCCCGTCCCGACGACGCGGCCGTCGTCGCCG
>Ga0102942_1001038_pt1 | contig 10707 bp, 15 predicted proteins | sample SalPon2_C_H2O_MG_FD_78171 | JGI IMG/M metagenome (GOLD analysis project Ga0102942, IMG submission 78171) | Salt pond water microbial communities from South San Francisco under conditions of wetland restoration - Salt Pond MetaG R2_C_H2O_MG | ecosystem: Environmental > Aquatic > Non-marine Saline... | reverse complement strand
GGGAAGTGACGGCTTCGACTCACCGCCACGGGCGGGCGAGGCTCCGGACGTGTGTCAGTTCAGCGGCTGTGATGACCGCCCGACACGCGTCGTCGGCTTCTGTAACCCCAGCGAATACGTCGTATTCTGTCGCGAACACGCCGTTCAGCAGTTCGGACTTCCCGGTGCGAAGTCAGAGACTCGACTGATGCCATGACAGACCTTGAACTTCTTCTCCTCGGTGTCGGCCTCGGCGCGGTCCCGACGAGCGACCTGGCGCGGCTGACGGTCGCGGCACTCGGGAAGCGACTCGGCGTCAAGCCGGCAGAGATCCGGAAATACAACGCGGCGACCGATGACGATGAGTGACAACAACAAGGAGCTGACGTCGCTGCCGCGTGTGGGTCCGCGGCGCGCCGAGCTGCTCCGCGACGCCGGCTACGACAGCGCTGCCGACGTCCGACGCAGCGACCCCGGAGAGCTGACAGACGTCCACGGCATCGGCGACACGGTCGCGCGACTGCTCTCGAACGAGACGCCCGTCCCGGACGGCGGCAACTGGTCTGACCCGCCGTCGACGAGCCGCTTCGAGGATGTTCGCGACGCACTCATCCGGCACGCGGCGAAGCCAAAGACGATCGCCGGCGTGGCTCGAGATGCTGGAGTCGGTCGGAAGACGCTGTACGATTATCTGGACCGACACGAGGATTTTGCTGAGGAGTTCCGCCAGGCACGCGGCGTCGCCGAGACGCGGCTGATCGAGCGCGGGCTTGAGGACGATCCCGACGTCGACACGAACTTCGTCCGCTTCCTACTCGAGCGCTCGTACGACTACACGAAGGAGGAGCGACACAAGATCGAGTCGGAGAATACGCATCACATCGAGGGTGACGGCTTCGACATCGTCTTCGCTGACGAGGATACATGAGTGGTGCGACAGTGCGCGTCGACTGGACGCCGCACCAGGGGCAGCGCGATGTGCTCGGCTCGGACGCCCGGTTCCGCATCGTCGGCTGTGGCCGGCGGTGGGGTAAGACGGAGATGTCGGCACACGAGGCGTTTCGACGGCTCGGCGAGCCGGACACGCTCGTCTGGTGGGTCGCGCCGACGTACGACATCGCTGACATTGGCTTTGACGCTGTCGACGACGTCATCCCGGAGCCGCTCCGTGACGGCGAGCCGAAGCGGACAAAGCCAAAAGGAATCGATCTCGCGAACGGCTCACGCATCTCGTTCCGCTCGGCTGACCGCGAGGACTCGCTGCGCGGCGAAGGGATCGACCTGCTCATCCTCGACGAGGCGGCGATGATCCCCGACCGCGCGTGGCAGAAAGAACTGCGGCCGACGCTGACGGACACGCTCGGTGATATGGTCGCGATCTCGACGCCGAAAGGGCGCAACTGGTTCTTCGAGTGGTTCGAGCGCGGCAACTCGGACGACAACCCCGACGTCGAATCGTGGCAGTCGCCGACGGGCGCGAATCCACACATCCCACCGAAGGAGATCGACGCAGCGCGGCGCGAGCTGCCGTCACACGTCTTCGAGCAGGAGTACCTCGCCGAGTTCGCCGAGGAATCGGGCGGCGTGTTCACTGACCTCGGCGAGCGACTGTTCACGGCAACCTACGAGCTCGAGGAGTACGCCGGCGACGGTCCGTACGCGCACGGATGGGACTTCGCGCGACACCAGGACTACTTCGTCGGCGTCGTGCTCGACGCGGCCGGCGACGTCGTCCACTACCATCGGAGCCGAGGCGACGCGTGGCCGCAGATCCAGCGGACAATCGAAGAGACGGCCGCCCGCTACGAGGGCGTGGTCGCGCTCGACGCGTCGCGCGATAACAAGATCGTGGCGGACCTCGCCGAGAGCATCGGTGGCGGGCGCGTCGAGCCGGTGAAGTTCAGCCCGAAGCGGAAGCGTGAGCTCATCGAGGACCTCATCGCGACGGTCGAGGCGGGTGAACTATCGGCCCCGGACATCCCGCAACTGCGCCACGAACTCGGCGTCTTCGAGTACGATGTCACGCCGAGCGGGAATGTCCGATACGACGCGCCTGAGGGGTTCCATGATGACTCAGTCGACGCGCTCGCGCTCGCGCGGTCGCAACTCAACCGCCTCGGTGCGCTCCGGGCCCGGCAAGATGCGACCGAGAGCGAGGATACCGGAGTCTCATACCTATGACACGCACAAAGCGCGCGCTCGTCGGTGAGGCCGAGCTGCTCGGCGACGCCGACGACGAAGACGAGGAGGACGACGATGAGTGACGAGACCGGGACGCTCGGCATCGACGTGACCACGCTCGGGAACGACGCCGGTCTCGAGAAGGCTGCCGAGACGACACAACTTAACGATCGTCACGCAGGCCACACGGTTGGCGGCGGGATCACGCCGCCGTACCCCCCGGACAGACTCGCCGCGCTCCAGGAGCTCAACGGGACACACGCGGTCGCGGTCGGGAAAAAGGCGAGCCGCGAGGTCGGCTTCGGCTTCAACATCGTCGCACACCCTCGGGCCGATGACCCGAGCGACGAACAGCGTGAGATCGCCGAGGAGTTCTGGTACGGCCGGGATACGATATGGAAGATCGGCCCGCAGGGGACGGCCCCAGGCTCGCCGACTGCGATATTCGAGCTGGCGCGGCGTGACTGGCACGGCATCGGGTGGGCGGCGATCGAGCTCATCTATGGCGACGATGACACGCTCCGCGGCCTCGCGCACGTTCCGGCGACCGAGGTCCGCGTTCGGAAGGGCGAGACTGAGGACGGGCTCACCCGACGCGGCCACGGCTACGTCCAGGAGGAGGACGCGGCGACACGATACTACGCCGAGGCGGGCGACCGCGTCGGTGACGATCCGATCTACGTCGACGCCGAGACTGGTGAGCAGGCGGAGTCGCTTGATGGTGTCGGTGAGGCGGCCAACGAGTTGCTTTTCATCCCGAACCCGTCGCCGCTCTCGAAGTATTACGGCGTGCCTGACTGGGTCGCGGAGATCCAGACGATGGTCGGTGATCAAGAAGCCAAACGGTTCAATCGTGAGTTTTTCGAGCACGACGCGATGCCACAGTATGCCATCGTCGTCGAAGGCGGTCGGCTGAGTGAGAGCGCTCGCGAGGACGTCCGGAACCTCATCTCGGACCTGCGTCGGAAGGATGGGCGGCGCGTGCCGGTGCTTGAGGCCGAGGACCTCGCGGAAACAGGCATCGACGTTGAGGGCGACTCGCCGACGATCCGCATCGAACCGCTAACACAGCAGGGCGACGAAGACATGAGCTTCGGCGCGTTCCGCCAGTTGAACGAGCACGAGATCGCGAAGGTTCATGAAGTCCCCAGTCAGCTGTTAGACCGCCACGACGCCACGAACTCGAACTCGGACGCGGCGATCCGCGACTTCGTCAAAGAGGTCATCGAGCCGCGGCAGTCCTCGTTCGCCGACCGCATCTTCCGCGTCATCCACCAGGAGATCCTCGGCATCGACGACTGGACGCTCGAGTTCGTCACGCGTGGCGCCGAGGACGAACAGCGACAGGCCGACATCCTCCAGACGGTGCTGCGCGCCGGCGGCGCAGCGCTCACGATCAACGAGGTGCGGGCGATGGTCAACGACGTCGTCGACCGTGACATCCCGGCCATCGAGGAGCTGGAGGGCGAGCTGTTCTCGACGGTCAACGATCCCGTGCTCGCAGATGAGCTCGCGGCGGTCGTCGAGGACGGCTGACGATGTGCTCGACACTCGGGCCGGTGACGCGCCGACGCCTGACACAAAAACGTCGCTGGCCGGCTGAGGTACAGTCTGCGCTCGACAACTTCGAGGCTGAGTTTGGCGCACTGTCCGGACGGATGCGCGAGCGACTTGCGGACGCGGTCATCGCGCGGAACATCACAGAATCGGGCGACATCCGCGCTGCTGTTAACAGTGTGCTGACGGAGGACCGCGAGGAACTTCGTGTCGTCCTCACGGAGGGCGCGATCAACGGTGCGGAAGCGGGTCGGCGGATGGCGTCGCGGCGGTATGGCCTCGACATCGACTTCGAGACGGTGCCGCAGACGGCCCTCGATGAGCTGACCGGTTTTGTCGACGACGTCAACGGCGACGTGCTCGACACGATCGGCGAGGGCGTCGAAGGCACGCTCGAAGACGCTTTCGAGGAAGGCCTCGACCGCGACGCTGTGGCCGACGTCATGCGCGACCAGCTGGACAACGAACTCGGCGAGGCGGCGGCACAGCGCCACGCACGAACGCTGGTCCAGGGCGCGTCGGAGCGTGGCACGCACTCGGCGATCCGGGAGTCGTCGGCTGTCGGCGAGCGCTGGGTCGCGACGAATGACGGTCGGACACGCGACACACACCTCGAGGCCGAGGGGCAGATCGCGCCTGTCGGCGGCACCTTCCGCGTCGGAGGATCGAACCTCGTCCATCCGGGCGACCCCGGCGGACCACTCAAAGAGATCGTGAATTGCCGCTGTACGGCGGTCCCAGTCTTCGAGGACGAACTCAGCGACGACGAAGTCGCGACGCTCCGTGCCGGCGGGCGACTCAACGCATGACCATGACTGACACGTTTAGTAAGACGGTCGCCATCAAGGCGGTCGACGAGGAGGAGCGGACGGCGACGGGCGCGGTGCTCGTCCCGAACGAGGTGGACCGCCAGCGCGACTTTCTCGCGCCAGAGGGCGTCGAACGGATGTTCACGCCCGACCCCGACGACGGTGTGATGCACTCCGCGTTTCCGGAGGGTGCTGCGGACCTGGTCCGGAGCGAGCTCGTCGACCAGGAGATCGAACTCAACGGCGACACCTATCCGGCCGGGACGTGGGTCGCGACGCGACAGTACTCCGACGACGCGCTGTGGCGTCTCGTCTCCGACGGCGTGCTCGACGGTTTTTCGATCGGCGGCGAGGTGACGGAAGTGCGCGAGTACGAGTCGGCCGGCGCGCTTCCCGACGAGGTGACGTTCCCGGCGGACGTTGAAGTCGGGCCGGCGACGGAGATCGTCGACGGTAGCGTCGAGGAAGTCTCCGACGTCGACATCCCGGCGGTGCCGCGGGCGACGTACCGTGAGCTCGGGAAGCTCGGGAAGTCCATCACTGACGAGGTGAGCGGGCGAGAGGAGTTCATCGACGTCATGGAAGGACGGGGGCATGAAGCGGACGACGCCCGCCGGCTGTGGCGCTACCTCGAGCAGAATAGCGAGAAGACAGTCGGCGCCGACGTCGAGAAGCCGATCGTGCTGCCGAACGGCGCGGAGTTCGACGGCTTCGACGAGTGTGTCGCTGAGATTAGTGGCGACGGCACGACGCGCGAGGAGGCTGAGGCGATCTGCGGTGCCGGCCGCGAGCGCTCGAAGGTCGACGTCAACGGCACCGAGATCGGCCTGGCGCAAGCGATGGAGGATGACGCACCTTATGATGAGGTCACAAACATGACAGCGAAGGCAGAGTATCGCATGGACGAGTGGGTCTCCTGGGACGCCTCGGGCGGCCGCGCACGCGGTCAGATCGTTGAGGTCACCGAAAACGGCACGTTCGACGACGAGATAAGCGGCGACGTCACCGTTGAAGGCACGGAAGACGAGCCGGCCTACCTGATCGAGGTATGGCAGGGCTCGGGCGAGGATGCCTCACCCATCGAGGAGGAGTCGGGACGCGGCGACACGATGCACGTCGCTCATCAGGAGTCGACGGTTCGGCGCGTCGATGACCCCCGCGACCTGCAGGCGTCGAAGTCGGGCATCATCGCGTCGCTGAAGTCGCTGTTTGGGTCCGATGACGCCAACGGGGCCGAGGACCGGGGCGACAGCGCGGACGGGAACACCGAAAAGGCGGGTCGGACGCTCTCACAGCGGAACCGGCGGGCCGTCATGGCCTCAGTCGACGCGCAGCTCGACATCCTCAACGATGCCGGCGTGGACCACGGGATGACGCGCTTCTCGGACCGTGCGGAGTTCGCGTTCGACCTCGAGGAGTATGGCTCGGCGGATCGTGCCGCCGGCGATGGCGGCACAGAAGAGATGGACAAGAACGCCTCCGGCGGCGACACGCCGGACGACGACATGACTGACGACGACACTACCAACACGGAGAAGAGCGACACGCCCGCGTGGGCCGAGTCGCTGACGGAGAAGCTCGAACAGATCGACAAGCGAGTGAGCGAGATGGAGGACGGCGACGCGGATGCGGAGAAGTCGCTCGACGACGCGCCTGAGTGGGCGAAGTCGCTCGCCGAGAAGGTGGACGGGCTCGACGAGCGCGTCGACAAAGTCTCGAAGGCGACCGCCGACACGCAGCAGACGGGCGGCGCCGAGAAGACTGGCGACGACGGCGACGAGCTGAGCACGACCGAGCGTCAGAAGCGGGAGCTGTTCTTCGGAGGTAACTAACATGAGCAACACGGCACGCAGCGAGAACACCGACAGCATGGAGAAGGCGATCGACACGACCGACCTGTCCGGCGGCGTCCTGCCACGGGATCTTTTCGACGAGTTCTTCCAGGAGGTCCAGAACGAGACCGTGGTCCTCGACCGTATCCGGACGGTCGACCTGCCGCGCGAGAAGATGACCATCCCGAAGATCGGCGTCGGCGAGCGCCTCATGGAGGCGCAGGCCGAGCGGTCCTCGAACGCCGAGGACGACTCCGTCACGACCGACGGCGTCGACATGGACGCGGTTAAGACGGCCATCTACTGGAGTCTGCCGCAGGAGTCCGTCGAGGATGTCGTCGACGACGTCCCGGACATCGTCATGGGACAGATGGAGCAGCAGTTCGCTGTCGACGCTGAGGACCTCGGGGCGAACGGCGACGAGAGCGTGGCGGGCTTCGAGGCCATCAACGACGGCTGGTTCAAAATCGCCGCTGACCGCGGCTCGCCGGTCTACTACCACGACGACGCCGGCGACGGCACTGGTGCGAACCAGCCTGTCAACACGGAGATGTTCGACGGCGCGATCCGGACGCTGGACTCGAAGTACCTGCGGACGGAGCCGGTCTTCATGGTCAACACGAAGCACGTCCAGCAGTACTTCGGTCAGCTCGAGAGCCGGAACGACGGCATCGGTGTGGCAGTCCTCCAGGGCGATACCGACGTCAACCCGTTCGGCTACGACATCGTCGCGAGCCCCGTCTTCCCGGAGAACGAGGCACTGTTCACGGCACCGGAAAACCTCATCTGGGGCCTTCACCGAGACGTCGAGCTGGACGTCCTCGAGGACTCCGACGAGATCCACGCACAGGACCTCTTCGCGAAGTACGCGCTCCGCGCTCGTCACGACTACCAGGTCGAAGACGAGGACGGAGTCGTCCGTATCGAGGGCATCGAGTCGCCGAGCGCCTGAGGTGAGTCCGCATGAAGTTGCAGCTCACTGAAGACGCGCCGGCGACTGTTTCCTACGGCTACGTCGACGGCGGGCTGTCGCCGGGCGACGAGTTCGACGTCGACGGCGCGAAAGGCGAAGCGCTCCTGGACGCGCACGACTATCTCGAACGCGTGGTCGACATCGCCGAGGAGGAGTACGAAGTGACGAGTGGAGATGGGCTCGCCGACGCGACGTACGACGAACTGTACGAGCGCGCCACCGAGGCCGACATCGAGGGCCGCTCCACGATGACGAAAGACGAACTCATCGACGCACTCCGCGAGGACTAACACATGAGCGTGATCGACCCGGGCGACGTCACCGACGAGCTCGCGTTCGGCGCCGAAGCACTCGGACTGTCCGAGACGGACTTCGACAGCCTCGTCCAGCGGCTTATCGACCGCGAAACCCCAAGGGTTGAGGACGCGATCGACGTGTCGCTCGGCACCGAGGCCGTCACCGGGACGGTATCACGGCCCGAATCGGTCCATGAGCACGACTTGCCGCTGCCGAGTCGCCCGGTCCAGTCGGTGACGTCGGTCACGATCGACACCGACCGCGTCGGAGGCGACCCAGTCGGGGCCGAGGACTACGAAGTCCACGAGACGCATCTTGAACTCCTGCCGAGTGCCGAGCGTGAGGCGTGGCCGACCGAGCGCCGGGCCGTCGGAGTCGAGTACACGCACGGCTATCCTGAGCCTGAGACGCCCGAGCCGGTCCGCGGCGCGCTCATCGGTCTCGTCCGGCAGGCGCTCCAGGAGCTGGAGTCGGACGGCGTCGAAAGTGAGTCGATCGACGGCCACTCGGTAACCTACGAGCTCGCCGACACGGTCGTCTCCCGACACCTCTACCGCGCAAAGCGGTTCAACGAACCCGACTACTACGGAGGCGCACAAGTCGTATGAGACAACGCACCAGCCAACGTCTCTCCGACCGGGCGACCATCGAGCGCGATGAACAGACCGGAGAGAACGCACTCGGCGAGCCGATGATGGAGTCGGTGACCGTCGCCGAGGGCGTTCCGTGTTCGTTCTCGCCGCAGTCGACGTCCTTTGTCCGCGAGGACAGCGGCGAGCGCGTCCAGCGCCCAGCAGAGGTGCGATTGCGCGCCGGCGTGGACGTGGCCGAAGGCGATACGGTGACAATCGCGAGCGAGAGCAGCACGTTCGAGGTGCGTGGCGTTCGGCGCGTGCCGGACCACCGCCGTGGGACAGACGTCTACCAGCGCGTGGAGGTCGAGCGCGCATGAGCGCGACCCTCTCGTTTGACGGTGGTGACCTGACGCCGGAGGAGTTCGTCGCCTCGATGGAGGTGCTGTCTGACGTGCTGAACTCAAAGCTGGAGCAGGCGGCCACGGACGTCGGCGAGCTCATTGCCGGCGCGGCCCGAGAGAACGCGCCCGTCGACACGGGCGATCTTCGCTCGCGCATCGAGGCCGTCGTCGAGACCGTCGGCGAGGCGATCGTCCAGGTGCGTGTCGGGACGAACCGCGACGGTGCGGCGGCGCAAGAGTTCGGGACCGATCCCGGACACTTTCCGCCGCCGTCGGAGTTGCGCGACTGGGCGCGTCGTGTGCTCGGCGACCCGAACGCGGCCTACCCCGTCGCACGGAGCATCGCCGAGACAGGACTCGACGCGCAGCCGTTCCTGGGTCCGGCGTTCGAAGAGAATCTCGAACGTGCACTCAACATGATCGTGGAGGCCGTCGACGAGGCGTTCGCGGAGGTGGGGCTCGCGTGAGCGACCCGCTACGTTCCGATGAACTGCAGATCGAGGCGATCGAACGCCTGAAGTCGGCGCTCTCGGTTCCGGCTGAGAATGTCATCCCCGTCGCGATCGCCCAGCAGTCGGACCACCTCGACCCGCGCGTGAGCGTCGGCGCGTCACTCGACTCAACGGCGATGAATAACAAGATGGAGGACGCGAGCGGGACTGTGCGCGTCGTCGTCGACGGCAGCAAAGACTACGTCGCGACGAGTGGCACGCTCGGCCTCTCCCGGCTGCAAGGCGACGTCGTCGACACTCTGACCGAGCACACAGCCACGTTAAGAGCGACCGGGCTCACGGGCGAAGAAGCGGTCGCGTGGAACGAGAACGTCAACCGCTACGTCGGAGTCTCACAGTTTGGCTTCGAGCGAAACGCGGCGCTGCGGTCGCCGTACGATACCGCATCTGACACACAATCATGAGCACCAACGGAACGGTGAGCGGTAAAGTCGTCAACGTCACTGTTGACAGCGAGCAGCTCACCCTCGTCGAGGAGGACAGCATCAGCTACAGCGCAGGCGAGTCGACCAGCGACTTTTCGCCGGCAGCAAAAACAGTCACAGAGACTTTCCACGAGAACGCCAGCCCGACGCTGGAGTTTACGTCGGCGGTCGACAACGCGTCGGACCCGCCTGCGGGGTGGACGGCGCTCGGCATCTTCGATCCCGACACGGGCGACTATCAGGTCTCGGGCAACCGCCGCGTCTCGAACGTGACCGTCGAGTGGCTCGACGCCGACGGTGGCTCGGTCGAGACCGGGCTCGACATCGCAGACGCGACCGTCGAGTTCAGTGGGCTTGACGGCCAGAGCCCACCGACCTACGACATCACGCTCCACATCAACGAGAAGCCGACGCTGACGAACGTCTCCGGAACGCAGACCTAAGATAGATGAGCGCAGACCCAGCAGTCGCCGGCAACTACGTGACGAGCGGCGGTGAGGGCGATCCGGAGTTCGTCGCCGAACAGCTCGCCGAGCGCCAGGCCGAGCAGACGGAACGCGACCGGGAGATCGCGACGCACACCGACACAAAGCGCCGCCTTGAGCAGCGCGTCCGAGACCAGCGCCGAACCGTCTCAGTCCTCGGCGAACCCGTGGAGTTTCGTCCGCCTGGTGTTGGCGTCTCCCGCGAGGCGATCCGGCTGCGACAGCGCGCGCTTGATGGCGACGCCGAGGCGGAGGCCGACCTTGTTGACCTCGTTTTCGAGACGCTCGCCGACCATGCGCTCGACGAGGAGATGGACGCTGACTGGTGGGGACAATTCCAACTCGGAACCATCCAGTCGGTCTTTGAAGAGCTCGTCATGAACGATGTAAGCGACGCCGAGCGCGAGCGGATCGAGTCGTTTCGCGACGAGTGACTACGGCATCTCGTACGCGACGATGTGTCAGGCCTACGGGAAGACGATCGACGAGTGGGGCGCGCTGCCTGGAGACGTCCGCCACTTCCACGAGCGAGCGTGGCGCGAAGAACAGGAGCGGCGGTCGGAGAAAGTTAGCGAAACACGACCGGACTAAACCGGCTCGGCGTCGGTGTCGGTCTCCTCCTCGTCAAAGTCTTTCCACGACGCGTGGAGTGCGACTACTGCCCCGACGACGATCATCGGC
>Ga0102942_1001033_pt1 | contig 10718 bp, 12 predicted proteins | sample SalPon2_C_H2O_MG_FD_78171 | JGI IMG/M metagenome (GOLD analysis project Ga0102942, IMG submission 78171) | Salt pond water microbial communities from South San Francisco under conditions of wetland restoration - Salt Pond MetaG R2_C_H2O_MG | ecosystem: Environmental > Aquatic > Non-marine Saline... | reverse complement strand
CTGAACACGTTCGGGAGAGACCCCAAGGTTGACCGCGTCGTAGCCTCGGCGAGTCCATGTTCGACGACTTCGACGCCGACCGGCGTCCCCTCGTCCTGATCTGGGAGGTGACGCGGGCGTGCGGGCTCGCCTGCCGTCACTGTCGGGCGAACGCGAAGCCGGAACGGCACCCCGACGAACTGACGACCGCGGAGGGGAAGCGGCTCCTCGACGACGCGGCGCGGTTCGGGGACGGGCAACTGGTCGTCCTGTCCGGCGGCGACCCGCTCGCCCGGGACGACCTCCTCGAACTGGTGTCGTACGGCGACGACCGGGGGCACCGCATGACGATCACGCCGAGCGGGACGGCGTCGCTGACGCCGGACCGCGTCGAGGCCCTCGCCGACGCGGGGATCCAGCGGATCGCGCTCAGCGTCGACGGCGCGACCCGAGAGAGCCACGACCGGTTCCGCGGCGAGGAGAGCTTCGAGGACACGATGACCGCGGCGCGGGCGGCCCGGGAGGCGGGGCTCCCGCTGCAGATCAACACGACGGTCTGCGCCGACACCGTCGACGAACTCCCGGCGATCAGCGACCGAGTGCGCGGGCTGGGCGCGGTGCTGTGGAGCGTCTTCTTCCTCGTGCCCGTCGGTCGCGGTCGGATCTTGGACCCCGTCTCTCCCGAGCGCGCCGAAGGGGTGATGGAGTGGCTCCACGAGGTCGACGAGGCGGAACGGTTCGGCGTCAAGACCACCGAAGCGCCCTTCTACCGCCGAGTCGGTCTCCAGAGCGCGGGCGACGGCGCCGGGGCCCGCCGAGGGGGGATCACGGCGGGGCGCGGCTTCGCGTTCGTCAGTCACACCGGGGAGACGTACCCGTCGGGATTCCTGCCGAAGTCCGCGGGCAACGTCAGAGACCGGTCAGTCGTCGACGTCTATCGTGACTCGGCGCTGTTCGAGTCGCTCCGCGATCCGGACGGGTTCGCGGGGAAGTGCGGCGCCTGCGAGTTCCGTCAGGTCTGCGGCGGAAGCCGTTCTCGGGCGTTCGCGGCGACCGGCGACCCGACCGGAAGCGACCCGCTCTGCCCGTACGTCCCGGAGGGATACGACGGCGACCTGCCGGCGACGCTGAGAGACGACGGCCCGGGCGTTCCCGACGCGGCGGACTGAGTCGCGGCGCGGACGGACCCGGCGACGCGACTCCCATCCTGCCACGGCGTCAGCCGAGGGGCAGGAGGCCGCCGTCGTCGTCGGAGGTGTTACCGTCGTCGGTAGTGTTGTCGTCGGTGCTACTCCCGTCGTCGGTGCTACTCCCGTCGTCGGTGCTACTCCCGTCGTCGGCGCCACTCCCGTCGTCGGCGCCACTCCCGTCGTCGGTCGAGTTCCCGTCGTCCGTCTCGTTGCCCCCGTCCGAAGCCGTTCCGTCGTCCGTCCCGGAACCGCCGTCGTCGCCGCTTCCGTCGGCGTCGTCACCGTCGCGCACGTCGTCGCCCTCGTCGAAGACGTCGGTCTCGATCCGCTCTTCGTAGGTCAGTTCGTCGAGGGGGACCGTGACCTCTCCGCCGGTCGGGAGCTCGATGACGGCGTAGAACTCGATGGTGAGGTCGCTCACTTGGTGGCCGTGGACGTCCTCGTCGAGGTGCGTGACCCACCACTCGTCGAGGTGACGGTTCTGGAGTCCCGTCGTGAACTCGATCCGCTCGGTGCCTCGCGAGGGGATCACGTACCCCTGTTCTGTCTGGCCCGACGCCATCTCGACCCCGTTCATCGTTACGTCGTACCCGATCTCGGTGACCACGTACGGTTCGAGGTTCGGGTTGTAGACGGCGAACGCCATGTCGATGGGCGTCTCGGACTCGCTCACGCTCCCCCACTCGGCCCGCGTCTCGTCGACGTACAGAACCGGGTCGTCGACCAGCGCGCTGTCGGCGTTCACCGGTCGCGTCTCGTTCGAGTCGAACGCGCCCAGCAGGTCGGTCCGTATCTCCCGACTCCGACCGAACTCGACGGTCCGACCGAGCAGGTCCGAGGTGACGCTCGCGTCGATGCCGACCGTCGTCCGCTCGCCGTTGCGGACGTGGCTGACCCACCACGGCGGGACGGCCTCGTTTTGCAGATCCGTCTCCAGGGGGACGGTCGAGTTCCCGGTGCCGACGGATACCCCCTCTCGGCCGCCCTGCGCCATCTCGATCTCGTTCATCGACACGGTGTAGTTCACCGAGACGCCGTTGAGCCCGATCCCCACGGGGTTCGGGTTCGACACCACCAGATCCGTCCGGACTTCGGTCGTCTCGTTCGTCACGTCACCGAACGTGTTATCGACGGCGGCGACGCTCGGAACGCCGAGCATCCCGAGGGCGAACGCGCCCCCGACGCCGCCGCCGACGAGCAACAGTCCCACGAGCACGACCCTGAGTTTCGAACTCGTGAGCGCGCCGAGCGCGTCTCCGGCCTTCATACACCGGCCGAATCGATCGGCTCCTAAAGCCCCACCGCTTTCGGGAGTCGCCTACAGCACGTCGCCGATACGCACGGGCTCGCCGTCCAGCTCCGGGTCCTTGGCGACGATCTGTAACACCTCGTGGTCGGTGACGTCGCGGAACCCCTTCCCGGTCGCCTCCTCGATCAGGTCCTTCTCCAACTCGAACTCGGTCCCCTCGTAGACGACGTCGACGCCGTCGTCGGTAAACGTCAGATCCGTGCTCATGCCGGCGATACTCCTTGGGAAGGCATAAGCGGCACGCACGGCCCGCGGTCGACGGTCGCGTGCTCGTTCTCGACGCCGACGGGTCCGCCGAACGGAAAACGAGGACGTCACCGCCTCAGCCGGTACGACACGCGGCGTCGTAGCCGGACTCACAGAGCCGTTCCAGCGTCTCGCAGGCCTGTTCGTTGCCGCTCGCGCAGAGGCGCCGGGCGATGGCGGCCGTCGCGACGGGGTCGGCGCCGTCGTCGGACTCCTCGGCTTCGCCGGTCCGGCCGGAGGCCTCTCTGTCGGCGCGATTCGCTCGGTCCCGGCGACCGCTTCGCGTCAGGCGATCCAGACGGGGCGTTCGCTCGCGTTTCCGTGCCATACCGTATCACTACGGCTGATCGAAAATAACTCTGAACCGGGTGTGCGAACGGTATGCACACCGACGGTCGGCGACCGCCGTCGGGCGCCCCCGCGCCGCGGAAACTGCCTCCCGCGGGAGGGGAGCGACGCTCAGTCGTCGTCGTCGTCTTTCATCTCGGAGAGGCGCCCGACGAGGTCGTCGGTGGAGGCGCCGCCCTCGATGGAGACCTCGCCGTCGTGGTCGTGCTCGTGGACGTTCACGGCTTCTTCGGCGTCGGTGTCAACGTCCTGGTCCTTCTGCTCGCTCTCGTCGTACGATCCGAATCCCATACTCCTCGCTCCCGTGCCGGACTCAAAAGGGTAGTGACCTGCGTGCGCCACGCGTGAGAGCCACACGCGGGGTTCGAGCGCGCCCACGCGTCATCGCTCCGTCAGACGCCCCACACGGTTTATAAGCGCGGAGGGAGTTCTCCCGGTGTGTCGCTGCGAGGAGACGGCCCGATAGAGGAGCTCGCGGTCCCGTCCGGGACGACCGTCGAGGAGCACGACCTCGTCGTCGACGGCGACGTGCTCGTGGGCGGCCAGTCGACGGTGGAGTTCGGCCTCCGCGGTCGCAACGTCGCCATCGGCGAGCGCGTCCACGTCGGTAACGACATCGAAGCCGAGGGCGACTGCCGACTCGACACGTGGTGTTCCGTCGACGGCAACGTCCTCGTCGGCGAGGACGCGTACCTCGGCGAGCGGGTGACCGTCACCGGTCGCCTGATGGTCTCGGGCGACCTCGACATCGGCGACGACGTGTCGATCGAGGAGGGGTTCGAGGCGAACGGCTGGATCGTCATCCGGAACCCCGTGCCCACCATCGTCTTCTACTTCCTCGTCCTCTCGCAGCTCTTGCGCGTCGGCGAGACCGACGCGGCGGACGAACTCGCCGAGGCGCTCGCCGACGGCGACGACGTCCGCGACCCCCTGTTCATCCCGCGCGGCGCCGAGATATCCGACGACGCGTGGCGCGTCTCGACGCCCGCGACCGTCGGCGACGACTGCCGCATCCACGGCAACCTGCGGGCGGAGTCCGTCCACGTCGGCGAGCGGAACGAGGTGTTCGGCTCGCTTCGCGCCCGCGAGGGCGTGACCGTCGGCGCCGACACGATCATCCACGGCGACGTCACCACCCGCGGCGGAACGGTCACGATAGAGGCCGGCGCGCGGGTGCTCGGCGACGTCTCCGCCGGCGACCTCGTCGTCCACGACGGGGCCGAGATCGACGGCGCGCTCCGCGCCCGCGGCGAGATGAAACTGGTCCAAGAAGCGGAAGGAAAAGAGGCTGACGACGCGGAGGGAGGTGAGGAGGCTGACGACGCGGAGGGAGGTGAGGAGGCTGACGACGCGGAGGAGGATGAAGAGGCGTCGCCCGCCGAGGACGAGGCGACGGAAGCCGAAGGGACGGACGACGCGGACGGAGAGGAGGCGGACGACGCGGACGGAAGTGAATCGAGCGACGACGCGGACACCGACGATTCAGCCTCCGACGATCCGGACGCGGACGGCGAGGAGGCGGACGACGCGGACGGCGAGGAGCCCGCCGAACCCCTCCCGGTCGCGGAGGCGGAGGCGGTCGCCGACGGCTCGACCGACGAGCGCGACTCGGAGACGGAGGACGATGAGCGAGACGAAGAGAGCGATTCCGACGCGGCCGAGACGTCCGGCGGGCGCGACGCGGAAGCGACGTAGTCGGCGTCGACGGATTTTCGGTCGCCGCTGTTACCGCTCCGCGGCGGCGCCGACGAAGACGTCGTCGTGGAGTCGTCGCGAGACGACGTCCGCGAGCGTGCGAAGGTTCTCAGTGTCCTCGCGGTTGTACGACACCAGCGTGTCGAGCGCGTCCTCGTCGCCGCGCTCGTACTCGCGCCAGAGTCGGACGGCGTCCCGACCCGACAGGTCCGGGCGGTCGCGGTCGATCCCGATCTGCTTTTCGATCGGTTTCAGCCCGCCGGAGAGCCCGATCCGCTTACACGGGTACATCAGGTCGAGGTGAGGCGTGTCGACGTCGATGCCGAAGGAGGTCTCCAGGAACGGCACGTCGAACCGCGCGCCGTTGAACGTCGCGAGCAGGCTGGCGTCGGCGAACTGCTCCCGGAGGCGGTCGGCGGTGAGGTCGTCGCCGGCGACGAGCGTCGTCGTCTCCCCGTCGCGGTGGAAACTGACGGTCGTCACCCGGTCGCGGTGCTCGTCCAGGCCGGTCGTCTCGATGTCGAAGAAGCAGGTCTCGTCGCGGAAGTTCTCGTAGAGCCGCCAGCGCTCCCCGCTCGGGAACGCGCGGTCGAAGTAGGCCGCGTCGCCGTCGTCGAGGTGCGTCAGCGCCTCGGCGATGAACGACTCGATCCGGTCGGCGGTGGTCGAGCCGACGCCCGCGACGTCGACCGCGGTGTCGAACGCCGCCCACGACGTGACGCCCTCGCCCCACAGCCGACGCTCCGTCGTCTCGCCCACTCCCTCGACCGGGATGAAGCTGTTCTCGATTCGCATACCGGACCGCGGCGGCGCGCGGGCAAAAACCCGACGGGAAGCGAGGGGCCGAGGGGTCGACCGCGGTTTAAATATCGGCGGCGCCTACGCCCGGTATCAATGTGCGGTCGCTATACGCTCTTCACCCCCGTCGCGGACCTCGAAACGCGGTTCGACGCCGATTTCGACGGCGTCGAGCCCAGCTACAACTGCGCGCCCGGACAGGACCTGCCGGTGATCGCCGACGGCGCCCCCGGCCGCGCGACCCGGATGGAGTGGGGGCTCACGCCCTCGTGGGCCGACGAGTCGTTCGACCTCATCAACGCCCGCGCCGAGACGGTGCGCGAGAAGCGAAGCTTCGCCGACGCCTTCGAGCGGCGGCGGTGTCTCGTCCCCGCCGACGGGTTTTACGAGTGGGTCGACGGGGGCGGCCCGGACGGGGACCGCGGCGGCTCCGGAAAGACGCCCTACAGAGTGGCGTTCGAGGACGACCGCCCGTTCGCGATGGCGGGCCTCTACGAGCGGTGGGAGCCGCCGGAGCCGGAGACGACGCAGACCGGCCTCGACGCGTTCGGCGGGGGGTCCGGAGCGGGGTCCGACGCCGACGACGCCGGACCGGTGGAGACGTTCACGGTCGTCACGACCGAGCCGAACGGGCTCGTCGCCGACCTCCATCACCGGATGGCGGTGATACTGGACCCGGCCGAGGAGGAGACGTGGCTCCGCGGCGACCCCGACGAGGCCGCCGCGCTGTTGGACCCGTACCCGGCCGACGAGCTGACCGCGTACCCGGTGTCGACGCGGGTGAACTCCCCGGCCGTCGACGCGCCGGAGCTGATCGAGCCGGTCGGCTGAGCGGTCTCCCGGCCGGCGTCGACGCGGCGCGTGAGGACGCGGAGCCCGGAGCGACGGGCCGCGGTGACGCGGTCACCCCGCCAGCGCGATGTCCAGGTACAGCATGATGATGACGCCCGCCATGAGCCCGATGGTCGCCACGCGCTCGTAGCCGCTCCGGTGCGTCTCCGGGATGATCTCGTCCGAGATGACGAACAGCATCGCCCCCGCGGCGAACCCCATCGCGTACGGTAAGAGCGGCGCGACCGCCGCGACGGCGACGGCTCCGAGCACCGCCAACGGTATCTCGACGACGCCGGCGCGTATCCCCGCGAACGCGGCGTAGAGCCGACGGTCGAGGCCGGCGTTTATCGCCGCCACGGAGACGGCCAGCCCCTCCGGGATGTTCTGGATACCGATCGCGAGCATCAGCGACAGCGCGCTCCCGAGTTGCGCCGGGTCTCCGGCGGCCGCGCCGAACCCGACGCCGACCGCGAGCCCCTCGGGCATGTTGTGCAGCGTGATGGCGAGGATGAACAGGACGACTCCGGTCAGTCGCTCGTCGCTGACAGCCAGCGTCTCGTCCGGGTTCGCCGCGTCGGTCCGACGGCGGCCGGTCAGGAGGAAGTGCGCGTGGGGGATCAGCGCGTCGGCACGGTCGAGGAACAGCGCGCCGAGGCCCACGCCGACGAGCGTCGGGACCGGGTCGCCACCGGAGTACTGCTCGATGCCGGGAAGGATGAGGCTGGTGAACGCGGCCGCGAGCATGACGCCGGCCGCGAAGCCGAGCATGCCGTTGAGGGCCCGCTCGGACGGATTTCTCCAGACGAGGATGAGCGACGCGCCGAGGAGGTTCATCGCGGCGATGACGACGCCGCCGACCAGCGCCTGCGTCAGCGGGGACGTCCCCGCGACTCGGACGAACGCCTCGGTGACCTCGAGCGCCATCGTCTACCGGTGTATCAGATCCCGCTTATAAATATCCACCGAGGGACCGAGAGAGTCGGTCTCCGTCGGCTCTGCGACGGTCGGAGCAATATTTTAGTTCCTGTCGGATGAACGAGGTATGAATGCCCTCCCCCCTCCAAGCAGGTCCTCCCGGCGGTGCGGAGCTGATCGTCCTCCTCTTCCTCGTCGCGGCGCTGGCCGTGCCGTGGGCGCTCGCGTCGCTGCTCGTCTACTTGGACGCGACGGACCGGGACAGTCGCCACGCCGTCGCGTGGACGATCGGCGCGTTTCTCGGCGGCGTGGTCGTCTGGGTCCTCTACTTCGCGGTCCGCGACGAGGTCGGTCCGAGCGGGTCGATCGTGAACGGCGGCCCGTGAGCGCGGTCCGAGGCGACCGCGGTCGGCCGGGCCGGCCGGCTCAGCGGGCGACGAGGTCCACCACGGTCTCGTCGTCGACGACGACGTTGTACGCGCCCTCGTCGTCGTTCCAGAGGACGAGGCCGTTCTCGACGAAGACGACCGCGCCGTAGTCGGCCGCTCTGAGGTCCTCGTTGAGGACCGTCTCGCGCGTGCAGACGAGGTAGTGGTCGACCGTCTGCGAGCCGTCGCCGACGCGGTACAGCGCGTTGTCGCCCTCGCTGAGGTCGTGGCTCAGCTTCACCGCGAGGTAGTTCACGCGGTCGGTGACGTGGTCCTCGGAGTTCGCCATCCGCGCGCAGCGGCCGTCGCTCGCTCGGACGTCCGCGCGTCGTCGCCCGTCGGGCCGAAGGATCGCGTAGGCGAACTGGACGTCGACGTTGACGAACTCACCGGGCTCGTCGGTCGCGTCGCGCTCGGTCGTCTCGTCGAGCCGGCGCTGGAAGGCGGGGACCGCGAGGTCGTCGGCGACGTCGAACGACCACCCGCCGTCCGAGGGCGTCGCGCCCGGCCAGAGCCGGAGCGTGGGCGAGTAGGTCTCCACGCCCGACTCGGGGGTCGCCACCGACCGCTCGATGTCCCGGAGGCCCATCGCCGTGTTGCGGTCGGCGGGGGCGAAGGCGACGACGCTCCCGTCGGCGGCGAGCCGGTCGAGCGCGGCCTCGACGACCGGGACCGGCTCCGCGATCTCCGAGAGGACGTTCCCGAAGACGACGAGGTCGAAGGGGCCGTCCGGGGCGTCCGGTTCGTCGGCGTCCGCCTCCGCCGGTCCGCCGTCGGTTCCGAGGAACGACTCCGCCGTCGTCTCGTGGATCGTCGGTCGGAAGTTGCGGCCGGTCTCGTCGAGCAGTCGGTCGAGCACGTCGGCCGCGGTGCTCGGCTCGACGGCGTGATAGTCGACGACTGCGTCGTCGGGGAGGTAGTCGTGGAGCCCGAGCGCCGGACCGCCGACGCCGGCGCCCACGTCGAGGACGCGAAGCGTCCGGTCGAGCAGGCCGTTCTCCGTGAGGTCGTCGAGGACGTACCCGATCGTCGCGTAGTAGGCCGGGAGGTGGTAGATCGCGTAGCCGAGCGCCGCGACCCGGTCGTACGCCACGTCGTTCTCGTAGAGGTAGTCGGTTTTCAAGCGGCGAACCGCCTCGCGGAGCGTCTCGCCCGAGTCGCCGCGGTGCCAGTTCGCGCCGAACTCCGCGACGAGGAGGTCTTCGACGGCGAACGAGTAGGCGTCGGGGAGCGCGGTCGGCGCCCAGCCGGGGTCGGGGATCGGCCCCTCCGGGACCGGCTCGAAACACCCGTCCTCGCGCTCGCGGAGTCGGAGGTCGAACGCCTCCTCGCGGAGCGTCTCGCGCACGACCGCCGGGTGCGGCGTCCTCTCGATGTACTCCGCGATCTCCTCGGGGTCGATCGGTCTGACGTTACGCAGGTAGTTGGCGTTGTTTCGAACCGCGTCTCTGTCTATCATGTATTCACTCGTCGCGTACCGCTCACTCGTGTCGCTCCCGGCCCTCGCGGTCGCCGCGGGCCGCCTCGTACAGGTCGGCGAACGCCTCCGGGTCCGCGTCGGCTATCTCGCGGGCCGCGGCCGCCACGTCGTCGGCGCCGTCGAAGGCGCGCTGGATCTCGGCGTACACCTCGGGCGCCCCCTCGGTGACCGTGTCGGCGACCTCGTCGAGCGCGGCGGAGACGGGCGTGTGGAACTCCTCGCGGACGTCGTCGCCCGCGAGGCGCCACGCGAGCACCGCGGCGTGCGCGCCGGCCTGCACCGTCTCCATCGATCGGTCGTGCTCGCCCGCCGTGGTCCGGAACACCTCGTTGCCGCCCGCCTCGATCGCGGCCGAGATCCCCTCGACGACCGGTCCGCCCTCGTCGACCACGCAGGCGACGTTGCCCGGGACGCGCGGCGGAGCGAAGAGCGGGTGGTAGCTCGCGCGTTCGAGGTCCGGGGCGTGCTCGCGCATCGCCGCGACCGCGTCGGTCATCTCGCCGGAGACGTCCAGTATCGCCCGTTCGGCGCGGGGCGCGTACGCCGCGACGGCCGCGGGCACCGCCGACATCGGCACCGCGAGACACACCGCGTCGTGCGTCGTGTCGCCGTCGGCCGGGACCGCGGTCGCGTCTCTGGAGGCCGCGGCGTCGCGGGCGACCTCGGGGTCGCGGTCGGCGAACGCGACGGTCGCGTCTATCGGCGACTCGTCGGCCGACGCCGTGTCGGCGATCCACCGGCCGATCTCGCCCGCGCCCACGACGAGTAGATCCATCGGTTGGCAGAACGGAGGGGGTGCGAGGCTTAAAAAGGCTCGACTCGCGCGGCCGCGGGACGATCCACTCGCACGGCTCCGCTACTCCGAGACCGGCCCCTCAGCGCTCCGAAGGCCGAGGGGACCACCGCCGGGCGCGAGCGCTCGGACGGCGGGGAACAGCGCCAGCGCGATGGCGAGTTCGAGGCCGCCGACCGCGAGGAACGCGGGCGCGTAGCCGAACGCGCCGGTGGCGACGCCGCCGACGAGGAAGCCGGCGAGGAAGCCGAGCGAGCCGAACACGTTGAACAGCCCCATCGCCGCGCCGCGGGCCTCGGGGTCGACGAGGTCGGTGACGAGCGCCATCGTCGCCGGCGCCATCAGCGCCCCGCACACCCCGACGAGGGCCATCAGTCCGGCCGCGATCGGATACGTCGGAGCGACGCCGACGCCGACCGTGACGACGCCGTACGCGACCGACCCGACGACGATGGGGAGGAAGCGACCCACCCGGTCGGAGAGCGACCCGAGCGGCGACTGCAGGAGCGCGAACGGGACGAAGAAGAGCGCGAGCGTCGCCCCCGCGCCGGCGGCCGAGAGCCCGAAGGTGGCGGGGTCCTGGAAGTAGTAGACGCCCACCAGCGCGAAGAACCCGGCCGTGAGGCGGTCGACGAAGCCGAACGCCAGCGGCACGAGGAGTCCGCGAGTCGACCGCGCCTGCGCGAGCACGTCGCGGAAGCCG
>Ga0102942_1001032_pt1 | contig 10722 bp, 12 predicted proteins | sample SalPon2_C_H2O_MG_FD_78171 | JGI IMG/M metagenome (GOLD analysis project Ga0102942, IMG submission 78171) | Salt pond water microbial communities from South San Francisco under conditions of wetland restoration - Salt Pond MetaG R2_C_H2O_MG | ecosystem: Environmental > Aquatic > Non-marine Saline... | reverse complement strand
TTCGACGGTCCCAGCTGGTTCACGTTCTTCGAGCGCCTGTAAGAGCTCATCATCAGTGAAATCTGGGGTGTATTGTCCTGTCTCTGGGTCGCGACGATCCTCGTCCACGGCAGAATGTATATGTGCTTGGCTCTGTTGAAATCCTTAGAAATTGATATATCCTGACCGGGGAGTGGTCAGTACGGCCAGTGCTTCACTCGCCCGGTGGCAACAGAAGTGAGATCAGCTTATAAGATAAGACCGAGTGAGACCCACAAATGCGACTCCGTCACTCTCTGTCGCTCTTCTTTCGTGCCCTCCTCGCGGTGGGGCTATTGTCGGTTGTCTTCCTCGCTGTCATCTTCACATTGGCGGCTCTCCCGACCGTACTAATTCTCGAAGTTCTGGGCGATGGTGGAGCGGCGACGACAACAGAACTCAACCGCGCCGTCCTTGTCGGCGCCGCGCTCGCGCTGGTAATCGCCGGTCCCGGCGTTGCGTGGACCCTTGTTCGCGGAGTGCGCCGGGAGCGGCGGGCGCTGCTCGCCGACTCCCGACCGGCCGAGTCGGAGAATGGCGAAGACGCGGTCTCCACAGCCTGTCGTCGCCTCGCCGCCCGCTTCGACGTGCCGGAACCAAGTGTCCGCGTCCGGTCGACAGCGACTCCGCTCGCATACACCACCTACCGTCCGGAGGATCCGCAGGTTTCTATCGGCGGCGGCAAGCCGACGATCGTCGTGAGCGAGGGCCTCCTCACCGCGCTGTCGTCCGCTGAGCGCGACGCGGTGCTCGCACACGAAATCGCTCACCTCGCCAACGGCGACCTCGATCTCACGGCGGGGCTGCTCGTCCCGGTCCACGCGGCCGAGGAGTTGTACGACGGTCCGGACGCGGTTGGCCTTGACCCGGTCGGGAGGGCCTTTGCCACGACGGCCGCCATCGGGTTCGGCATCTTCTCGCGCGGCCGGGAACTTGCGGCCGACCGCGCAGCGGCCGCGGCGACGGGGGATCCGGCCTCACTCGCAACCGCGCTCGAACAACTCGACGACACGAACGGGAGGACGCGACCGACAGCTGACCTCCGCGATCACATTGCGGCGACGGGCGCAGTGAACGTACTCCCGATCGAGAGGGACTCGGTAGCTGGTCGGCTCGGCGCGACGCATCCCTCGACTGCGACTCGCGTAGAGCGGCTCCGTCGGTTGGTCGCTCTCGAGTGAGAACCAGTCCGAAGCCGTGCGAAACTGTCTGAATAATAGGATTTCAACAAAGCCAGCGAACGAGCAACTGTTCGACCACCAGTGCGTTGTAGACATGCTCAATAGAGACATCTGACCCAAAAGTTACGCCTGAAGCTTCCATAGCAGAATGATATGATAAGTTCCGAAACATCAGTGCGTACTCCCAGCAAGGAGCAACGGTTCGCCGTACTGATGATCGCCCTCTCAGTAATCATCTTCCTCGCGCTTTGGCGGTCCGAGCGCCACTGAGGGTTTGTCACCGCCCGGATCAACTCACGAGGAAACCGGCGGATCGTTTGTCGCAATCTCTCCAACGGTTAGCTACTGAGATTATCAACTTGCTTACTCATAATATCGGGTGCGCCAATGGCGCGTGTAACTACCTCTTGTGTGCGTTCAATTTGGGGCCTGCCGGATGCGTTGACCGTCGTGTCAACTTGCGTTCTGTACACAACAGGGTACCGACGAACTTTCAGACAATTGTCACTAGTCGACTGGCCGATACAGAAGGTACAGGTCACCACTCATGGCGTCGGTACGGCGCAAACCACTTGAGCGCGGCTACCAGCCGACACCGCCCACTCTCGCCGCTGGATCATTTACGCATTGAGACCGTAAGGTGTCGCATGGCGACAGTTGACGCGGACAATATAATGGTCATCGCTGGGATACTGCTCAGCGCGCTCGCGTTCGTGGAAATCTACTCAATCTGGAAAAAGACGCGGCGAAGCGAGCGGAGCGATGACGGCTCTCATGCGGCGGAGGGGGCCGGAAAACAGAACCGAGATCCGTCGGTATCGGATGGGTGACTTAGCTGGTAGTGTTCAGATAATAGTTGTTGGTAATACGATTTCTTTATTCAGTCTGCCCCGCGAATATTTGTCGGGCGATTCTTCGTCGTTCATGGATTGACTCACGAGCGTAATCAGTTCTTTTCCTCTGATTCCTGATACTGTTCGCCGAGAGGCTTCAGCCGCAGTTCTCCGAAGCCGTATCGGGAGTGAGACCCGACTCGTCGGAGACCGTTCTTCGCGGTCTCCACCGGGCGGTCTCCGAGGTACTTCACGACCTGCCCGTGGTCCACCGTCTCCAACCTGAATACCTCGCGCTGTTCGAGGAGTTTCTCTTCACGGAGTCGGAGATCCCCCCGGTTCTCCGCCCACCACCACGGGATGGAACGGTCGTCCGCGTCGGGATACTCCGTCTCCACCACGAACGGCGTCACGAGTTCGATCAGGTACGTCTCCGCGCCTTCGAGCCGTGAGTAATCGAGTTCGTCAAAGTCCACCATTTGCGTATCCTTCAGCTGAACCTCGCCGTAGCCGTAGTTTCGCTTGCCACCGAACTGAAGGCCCTCAAGCACGTCCTCGCCGAGCGGGAGTACCGCCGGGTCATCAGAGTGGAGGTAGGCGTGAACGTACCACTTCGTCGTCTGCTGCTGTTTTCGCTGGTCTTCCCGGCGACCCATGATGGTCTCGTTGGCGAGTGCCGGATGGCCGCCCTGAACGCGCAGATCATGCGTGTTCAGCGCGTCCCGAGCACGGGTATCTAACAGCCACGGGTGTACCGCTTCCCGTTGGAGGAAGAGGTCGTCGTAGGCTTTCACGTTGAGGAGACCACTTCCGAGGTACGGGCGGATGCCCGACTGCGTGTGTTCCTCGGGGAACGTACCGAACTGGCCGGGGACGAACACACCGTGACTGGCTGATAGCGCCCCGTGCGTCTCGGGATCGAGGTGCTGACCGAGGGCGTGTAGGATGGCGTTCCCGCTCACGTAGTACGGGTGACCGATGTAGTCCATCCGCAGCTCCCACAGGACTTGCTGAACCGCCGTCATCGGCCAGGCCTCCAATTCTCGAAGTCTTCGATGTATTGGAGTGCTGTACTCCACGACTGAATCCGCCGAAGGTTGGCATCGAGCGTCATGTCGTACTTGTCCCGGTCGGTATCGAGCGGGTGCGCGGTCAGTCGGTTCCACGCTGACGCCCACGACCGCCACGGGCGACTCCCGAGCCGTGCCGACGGATTCCCCTCTGCGTTCACGTCGATCCGGAGCGCGAAGCGGTCGTCGTCGAAGACGGTCCTGAACGGGACGACGTCTCCTGCCGAATCAACGACGAGCCGAAGGTTGCCGAAGTCGTGGTCCGCGCGGTAGTTGTCCAAGAGAGCCGCCACGAGCAGCGTGTGGAACTTCAGCGAGGTGTAAGGGTGATACACCGACTCGTTGAACGCGGCGGCTACGTCCGACGAGAGCCACCGTTCGTGCGCAGCGTGTGCGTCCTCGATGCCGATGAGGTCCGACACCCCGCTTCTGATGGTCTCCCGAGAGAACTCACCGGGGTCGTAGGCGGTCTCGCCGGTCAGCAGCGAGAGCCGGTAGTGATCGTCGTGGGTCGGGACCGTCTGCTCTTGCTTCTGCTGAGGGCGCGAGAGCGCCGCCGCATCGCCGTCTGCGCCCTTCGGAACCGTCTGGTTCACGGCGACACCAGCGAACTCCTCACGAGCGTCGTCGTGGCTCTCGCCAGTGAACTTGTGGGCGTCGTGGCGGAAGGCCGTGAGCATCTCGCCGGTCATACTGCTTCCACGCGCTCTGCGAGCGCCTCCTGAAACTCCGGCAGGTACTCGTTCTCCCACTCCTCGTCTTTCTCATCCATCTTGTTCGTGTTGCCCTTCCCCCGGTCGAAGACGCGACGGAGTTCGTGTTCCTCGTAGAGTGGATTCACCAGCTCGCAGTCCACGATCCCGCCGCCAAAGTTTCGAGCGCCGCCGAGCTGGTGAAGGAAGTCCGTTTGGTGGTCATCGAGGAATTCGATAGCCTCGGCGAGCAGCGCCGCGAACTCGGGTTTTGTTTCCCGGAAGGAGAGGTGCCACGAGCCGTCAAGATTCCCGACAGCGTCAATCTCGGTGTTCCGGAGCGGTTCGCGGTTGTCTTCCTCGTTCCGGGAGACGATGTTTCGGTTGAGCCGCCGGTAGTGACCTTCGGCCTGCCCTCGCGTGTAGTCCACGCTTGAACGAACCGGCGAGAATTTGATGGGCCGCCGCATCACCTTCCCTGGACGATTCCCGAATCCGCCGAAGAGGTCAAGAATCACGCAGCCGTTGCCGTCGTCGTCTTCGAGGCAGGCACCTTTCTCGTGGTAGCCAGCATCGAGATCACGGTTGTAGACGCCGTCCTTCCGAAAGTTAGCATTGGATTCGCCGGGGTGGCAGGCGGTACTGCCTCGCTCCTGAACGACCTTTTCCGTCCCGTGGCGAAGCCACCCTGAGAGACTGAACGCGGGGATAATCCCGCCAATCTGGTTCTGTGGATCGTCGTCCTCGTAGTTCCCGTTCGAGGCGTGGTGCCGGTCGGTCATGATGCTGTCTCCGACCACCAGCAAATCTGTGCGGATTCGTACGAAAACGTCACGTTCGATGTCTTCAATCATGGATTGTGGAATCAGTGTGCATCAAGCGCCGCTTCGACCGCCTCTGTTGAGGGATACGGGACGCCACCGATCTTGTACTCGTGGTAGGTTTCACCGTCCTCGATCCGGACGATGCGAGCCGTCACGCGGGAATCATCAGTATTCATCGTCCGCCTCCAACGCTTCGAGCTTCTGAAGGGCCTCCCGCAGCTCCTCTTTCGCGGAGACGATGTCCACGCCTTCGGAGCTGATGAGCGCGTTCCGGGCGGGAATGAGGTGGCTGTTCCACACTCCCGAAGCCTTCCACTCCACCGTTTCGTGTAGCTCCTCTTCCACCGTCTCCGATGCGTCTGCCTCAGTGTTCTCGGACGAAACCACAACGCCGACTGCGACGGCGGCAGCACCCAAGAACTGACGGCGAGCTATGTCACCGGCGCTGGGATGGTTCTGATCGGGCGTTTCATCGGTCGTGACGGAGGTTTGAAGTCCGTCGGTGTCGGATTCCTTCATGCTTCCTTGCGGAAGCGCGGTCGGGCGTGGTCCTAACACGCCCCGGCCATCTTCTGACCGGTGTCCCGCGCTTCTTATTGCCAAGTATGGGAATCCCCTCACTTAATCTTTTGCCAATTATGGGAAGGTTGCCTAATATGGGAGTTTTACAAATGAGGGAACACTACCATATATAGGAATGGCACCAAAAACCCCCAATCAAGGAATGTCACGACGGAGAGCGATGCTCACGGACACTGAGCGCGAGTTGTTGGACGCTGACGAGAAGTCAGACCGCTACTACCAAGCAGTTTCGCGCATCAGGCGGAAGATCAACGAAGAACTGACCAAAGACACCCGTCTTCTCGAAGAGAACCATCCTGAACTCCTCGAAGAACTCCGCGAAGTCGTCTGCGAGGACGACTGAGTCTGGGGGTGAAGAGATTAGATCTGCTGAATCCTAAGGTTTTGACAGGTTCTAGCAGCGTGCTGTATAGAGCACATATATTCAGCAAGGTCCGAAGGTCAGTTCAAAAAAGAATATATTTTAAATGATAATTCAATCTTCATGACTCAACGTCATATGAATCCCGGTGGTTCCTCGCGGCCGGAATTCTCCCTTGTAACAGATTTTCGCACGAACTACATCACGCCATTGGTTGATTTGGTCTTCGGTCATCTCATTTCGATCCTCTTCTGACAATGTCTCCTCTCCGGGTTCTATTTCTATCTCTAACGGGGCTTCGGACAGGTTAGGTTCAACAATTTGCTCAGAGTTATCAAACAGCAATACAGCCACAGGTTCCTCATAATTGATTGATATGACTGGGACCCCTGCATAACTTCCGGCTTGGTTCTCAAAGATTCGTTCGTCTGGTGGGACAAACGGATCGTATTTAGAGTCGTCTCTAAATACTCGATCTGTAATACTGAGCGAAGTCAGAATGGCTTCCACACCCCTTGAATCGGTATATTCCTGAATTCGCTGAGTAACTTGGTCATTCGAGTTTATTTGTACAGACTCAAATACCAATTCCTCAAGCACGAGCTTCGAGAACTTCTCAATGATCGGATTCGAGTACCGCTGAATCGACTCCACTATTGGAATTGCATCAGCTGACACCAACTTTCGTCTAGGAACTCTCAAATCGGCGAGATGATGGCTTTCATCTCCAACTTCTCCTACTGTAATCAATGACTGCGTAGACATCACATTCCGAAGCGTGCATTTCTCGTCGAAACTCTTCTTAACAGATGCGCAGAATTCCTCTTTCCTCGATTCATCAAGTTCCTGACTACGAATTGTCTCTCTCATATCATCCCGATACTGCTCAGCCGCATCCTCATGTAAACGGACGAGTGTATCAGAGAGTGTATCGGTATCGTGGGAGTCGGAAGTAAGAAATTCCACAAGAGATTCATCTTTCAATCGGTTGAACCCCTCCCTCAGTCTCTCGGACTCATTCGTGACTTGACGTACAGCAGGGATTGGCGTCTCTCGTTCGGACTCCTGATCAGTAACCCAATCGGATTCACTACCCACACGGAGAAGCTCGGCACAATAGAAATCCCAAAGCCACGAGTGGACAGACATTGAAGTAAACGCAGCACCCATTTCTTCTTCAAGTGCTTCATCTAAATTCCACTGTTCCCAGTATCCAAGTTCACCATTATCCGGCCGCTTAATCATCGTATAATAGGTTTCAGCAATATCCTCTATTGAGGAGCGCTCAGATTGAGTTACAGCAGCAATCTCAGAATACGTCTCCCGTGTCATCTGATCATTCCTGAGAAGACGGAACGCCCAGGCAGAGAGAACAAACGTCATTACCGAGATCTCGGAACGAACCTTTTCTCCGTACTCAAATTTTGTTTCTCTCAATCTTGATTCATATCGCGCTCTTGAGCTACTGTAGTAACCGTCTGAATTAACCATCTCATACGGGTAGAAGTCCGTAAACCTCGACGCGAGATGGGTGTAGCTCTCTTCATCAGAATACTCAACCATCGCTCGAAGCAATTCGATCTTCCTTTTCGAGCTATTGCTGTAGTCACCTGAATCAGCCATCTCATACGGGTAGAAATCCGTAAATCTCGTTACAAGATGTGAGTAGCTCTTTTCATCAGAATACTCAACCATCGTTCGAAGCAACTCGATTGCTTGTGAGAATGCTTGTTTCCAAACCTCATACCGATCTTCCAGTTGCTGCTCCGTTTCGCTTGTCTTGAGTTCATCAAGAGGTTGATCAAGTAGGATCGAATAGCGGCGGACGAAGAATCGTTTCAGGTCGAAGATCATTTCTCCGGACTGCTGCTCCAATACATAACACCGATTAAGATCAGAAAGTAAATCGATGTACAGAGAATTGAAATCGCGCTGTTTTGCGCCTCTTGCTGCACTCACGATCGCACTAAGAACCTCTCGTCGATAATCATATGACTCGTTGAGCAACGAATCATACAACGATCGAAGTCCATTGCGGAGTACCCGCTGAATTGTACGATCATTATCTTCATTGACGGTGTCTGCTAGTGCTTCACGCTCTGAGAGATAGTCTTCTACAATCTCAGAATAGTCAGCAAGGTAATCAACGAAACTGTCCTTCTTATCCTGATTTGCAGCAGACAGACAACGGTCGGTGATATACCCAACAAGGGTCTGTAACTCCGGCTCGTCGCTAGTCATCGTGTTGTTTTCACCATGTTCCGAATCTTCCTCAGAAGCTCCTCTTCTGTACTATCTGGTATCTGCCCTTCATATGCGAATATTTCATCATTACGGGTATATCTCTGACCAAGCTCCGGTAACTGTTTCAATTGTACGCCAGCATCGCTCGCGGTATCGAATAGATCCTCTAGCTGTTTCTCGTGAATGTCGGTTACTTCGCCCAGTGCTTCTACTTCCTTTGCGGTAAAGAAATGCTCATCCGTTTGCCCAAAAGTGGCTACAGGCCCACGGGGATATTTTTCTCCAATCTGCTCTGAAATGATTTCAAACCATGGTGGATGAGTTGGTTTTTTCAGTTGTTTCTGTATCTGTACTCTGATTTCGTTCTTCACACGATTGTCGAGCGGCCTACTCGTCATTTCATTATATATTGTGAAGTAGATCATGAGCACTGCGACAATACTTGCTATGAAAAGTACTCCTGCTGTCCCTATATAATATATTTCGTCATTTTCTTGCGCATATAATGTAAGCCACCCCATGACTGCGATCCCGGATATTAAAAATACAATCAAATGTGACGCCCATGTATATCTAATGTTTGTTTCGATAAGCGATGGTTTGGAATGTCTATCTGTGAGATAATCCCAGTAGAAGACCAATACAACAAAGCTGAACCCAGTGATTGTCGCGTACACTTGCCAAGAGGCCCGGAGTAACCCCGCTCCAGATGTAGGAGTAATGTTCCAGAGTGGGATTTGGAACCGGGAATATTGCGTCAGTTGAAATCCAACTAACCCCATAGCTAAGGCGGGAATACTTCCGGTGAGGGGATGTCTTCGAAGAAGTGATAATGTGACAGTCCTTCGATCTCGTTTCCAAGCTGAGCGGGTTGACTCTTCGACTGCGACCACCCGAGATTGTAACCAAATTGAAGACGGACCCAAGAACTGCTTTTGCGAATATTTGTAGATACCGAGTACTACCAAAGCTAAGTAAGAGATACTTAATAGAGGTCTGAGAAAAAATATAGTGAGAATTAAACCACATAAAAGTATGACAGGCACACTACTAATAAGGAGTGTAGCCTTTCGTCGTGGGGTCCATTCAGGCATGTGATAGTGGAATTCTTTTTGTGGTTGATACATATGTTTTGGCCTCTTTAATGCTAATTAGAGAATGAGGTATCTGAGCAATCAAGATCTTTCTCCGTACTGTATATACACATTTCTTGTCACATTTGTTTTATAACTTTGTGGTATATAGTATTATAATTGAAGTAGCATCACTAGGACATTCAAGCAAATGGGTGGACCACCAGAAGTTCCAAGTGGGTATACTAAACCAACGGCTCTGTCTCGAAGCCGTCTGAGTCGCGTGGCATGGAGCTTTTCACTGATTGTGGTTTCTCTTTTGATTTACGCGCCAGGAATTAGGCAGAGCATGTTCGTGACTCCTTTATCCACGATAACAAGATTCACTACTTTCGCAACCGCCAACCAGTTTCTATACATTGGGCTTTGTTGAAATCCTCAGAAAGTTATATATTCGTCTCGTAATTCCACGAGATGAAGGCCCTCCCGGAGTCGCAGATTCTCCGGTTTACTGAGAAGGCAATTCAGCTGGCACGCCGAGCTGTCTCTCGATACTCCTCAAAATTTTCTAAACACCGCTATACACTGCCGCAGCACGTTGTTCTGCTGTGTCTCAAAGTTCGGAAGAACACGACCTACCGTGGTTTGCTCGACGAGTTGATCGAAATGCCACGTATTCGTCGCGCCCTCGGGTTCGCTGAACTTCCTACGCCATCAACGCTCTGTAAGGCATTCAATCGGCTTGATATGGCTGTCTGGCGTGTCTTATTGACTCTCTCAGCAACGCTACTTCCGACAAGCGGAGTCGTTGGAGTTGATGCGTCAAGATTCGACCGCAGTCACGCTTCGAAACATTACACGAAACGAGCCGAACCCACGATTCAACAGCTCAAAGTGACGCTATTGGTCGATACGGAGGTGAATTCGATTCTCGATTTACACGTAACGACGACATGAAAACACGATAGCCAGATCGCTCCGTCTTTGATCAAACGCAACCCCGAGACCATCGACATTCTGCTCGGTGACAAGGGTTACGACGACCAAAAAAATCAGGCGACTTGCCCGGCAACACGAGGTTCGGCCACTGATTAAGCATCGTGAGTTCACGTCACTCCACCGAGCATGGAACACGCGCTTAGACACTGATCTCTACGGCCAGCGGAGTCAATCCGAGACTGTCAATTCCACGCTCAAGCGAAAATACGGTGCGTTCGTCCGATCACGGCGATGGTGGAAACAATTCCGTGAGCTCACCATCGCCTGTCTCATTCATAACGTTGATCGGTCACTCTAACCGGGAGATAAACTATCAATGTTGTACTCAGAGACCGAAGTGTGCGTCTCGCTCAACAACTGTGTATCCCTGAGCTGTGAGCGCATCGTCGCGGTACCGATTTGCGACTAAATGCTGTGGGATGCGTCGTAAGCCAACGCGACGCTTCGAGGTATATTCTACTTCGATGATAGTATCTTCCTTCGTGTTACTGACTCTCGAAGTGTACATTCCCCATGGTTTGTCGTTTATCATGACTTCTGATTCAACTACATAATCTCCGTTTGGTGTGGTCTCTGTTTGAGTGTGGACGGCTACTTCAACAGAGCGCAGTCCGAAAAGATACGAGACGGGATATATTGCCACATCCCCATCTGAAGTGACCCCATCGGCTAAACCCCACTGAAGTGCGAGTCCGGGTGGTATCGGGCCAGTAAACTCATCAGTGACTGTTTCTAGATCGCTGTCTGTCCGGAGTCGGAATGGGTCGCGTTACCTTTGGCGTGAATTGTGGTAGACTGCGAAGGCTTCGAGCCAATTTTGAGCCGTCTCTAGCGCGACATTGCTG
>Ga0102942_1001030_pt1 | contig 10725 bp, 10 predicted proteins | sample SalPon2_C_H2O_MG_FD_78171 | JGI IMG/M metagenome (GOLD analysis project Ga0102942, IMG submission 78171) | Salt pond water microbial communities from South San Francisco under conditions of wetland restoration - Salt Pond MetaG R2_C_H2O_MG | ecosystem: Environmental > Aquatic > Non-marine Saline... | reverse complement strand
GAGTATCTCCGTACGCGCGGTGTCCGTGAGGACGCCGAGGTCGTGATGACAAAGCCCGGGTCGGAGGTGTTCGGCACGGGGCCGAAGGCACCGTATCAAGAGCAGATCGAACGTATCTGGGAGGATCGCGACATCACGTTCGTATCCGAATTCACCGTCTCCGAGGTCGACTACGAACAGCAGACGGTCCACTCGCAAGAGGGTGACGCCTTGGAGTACGACCTGTACGCGCCTGTTCCGCCGCAGTACGGGCATGAGTTCGTCGTCGACAACTCACCGTTGACCGACGGTGGCGAATACGTCTCCGTCGATGACCACACGCTCCAACACGAGAGGTATCCGACCGTGTTCGCGCTCGGCGACAACGCCGATGTGCCGACCTCGCGGACGGCCTCGGCCGCGCGCAAACAGTCGCACGTCGTCGTGGACAACGTCGAGCGGTACCTCAACGACCGGTCGCTTGTATCCGATTACGACGGATACACCGCCTGTCCGATTCTCGTCGAGAAGGGAAAGGCGATGATCGCGGAGTTCGATTACGAGGGTCCCATCTCCGCACCGGTCGTGAGTCGGCTCAATTGGATCCTCGATATCAACGTGATCCCGTCGCTGTACTGGAACGTCTGGATGCGCGGATACGACCCGGTCCCGTGAGCCCATGAGTGAGACATCATCCGACGTGGACGCGTCCGCGACCGACGCCGACGTGGACGAACTGGCCGCCCGAGTCGACGCGCAGGCCGACGACCTGATCGCGCTGTTGGACTTACTCGCCGTCGTTCGGGGGCTGAGCGACGATCTCGTGCCGGAACTGCGAACGGCCGCGGCGGAGAACCGCGAGCCGCTGGCCGACCTGCGAACGGCTCTCGAAAACGAGGAGACCAGACGACTGGTCGAGCGAGTGGGCGACAACGCCGATTCGCTGGCTGACCTCCTCGATCTAGTGGTCGTCGTACAGGACCTCTCGACGGAGCTCGTCCCCGAGTTGCGAACCGTCGCCGCCGAGAACCGCGGGGAGATCGCACAGCTCCGCATGGCGTTCGAGCGTGAGGAGACGCTGATCCTGTTGCGCCGGATCGGCCACAACACCGACACGTTTCTCGACCTGCTGTCGACGCTCGAAGTCGCGACCGACGCGCTCGCGGACGTTGCTCCCGAAGACGGGGCGGCCGCTGCGGCTGCGCGCGAAGACGTGCGCCGGCTCGCTACGGCGTTCGATCGGGCGGAGTCCGTCGACGCACTCGTCGCGCTCGGCGAGAACATGGAGACCGTCCGCGGACTGCTCGCGCTCGTTGAGGGGTTCGGCGACGCTGCCGACCGCAGTACCGATGAGTACTATCAGCTCGGGACACGGTTGGGACAGGCCGCCGACCTGGCCGAACGCGCGGCCGACCCGCAGATCGTCGAGACGATCGATGCCGGTTCGAGCGCGTTTACCGACGAGACGGCCGACCGACGAGTCGGCCTGTTCGGATTGGTGTCGGCGCTTCGCAACGACGACGTTCAGCGGACGCTCGGCACCCTCATCGAAGCGGCCGAGCGCGTCGGTCAAACGCGAGACACCGGCCGGTCGGAGTGAAACCAGTGGCCCCTCTTTCAGCAGTGGGCGACTCTCTCCACCGGAGAGAACGAGCCCACTGCGGGAGCGTGCCTGAGACACCTCGCTACCGGAATCATCGCGACCACCCGGATTCCGATTGCGGACCGTTCGAGAAGTGCTGCCCGCCCGGAATCGCGACGCCGTCGGGGTCGGTGCCGCCGACTCAGATGTCTCCGGTGAAGACCCGTACGTCACCTTCGGTGGTGAGGCCGACGTCGATGGTCGCTTCGAGTTCGTTCTGGTTCGTGCACCCTTCGAGCGCGCCGTAGAGGTGTGTGTAGAGCTCCGGCCGACAGTACGCGATCTTGATGCCGGCCTCGTCTCCGTGTGCGTACACGCTGGCGACCAAGTCGTCGAAGCTCGTCCCCGGGGAGACGGAGAACTGGACCGGCGACCGAACCGTCCGAACGAGTTCGAGCGTCCGGCGCGCCTTCTCGACGTTCTGTTCTGCCGCCCGTTCGATGGCGCTGATGTTCGAGTCGGTCGTCCCGAGTTGGTTCGCCACTTCCTGTTGGGTGTGTCCCCGTTCTCGGAGTTCGAGCACCTCGACCTGCCGTTCGGTCAGTGTCGTCGAGTCGGCAGCGACCATGTGGGTCAAACAGATGTGTTTGAGATAAGCTTTTCTCCGAAACGCATCTCCTCCCGGTATGGTGACTGACCGGCGTTCGTCGAGGCGGGAGTTTCTCGTGACCGCCGGGACGGCCGTCGTCGCCGGTAGCGCTGGCTGTACGGGTGGACGGGGTCGCGACGGCAGTCGGTCGCCGACGGTCGCCGTCCTCGCGGCCGGTAGCCTCCAGAACGCGATCGCGAACGGGCTCGAACCCGCCGTGGACGTTCCGGTCGAGGTCGAGGCGCACGGCTCGGCGACGGTCGCTCGAATGATCGACGAGGGGCAGCGTGACCCGGACATCGTCTCCGTCGCCGACGTGGCACTGTTCGAACGCCCCTTATCGCCGCCGTGGTACTCGGTGTTCGCAAGCAACTCGATCGTCGTTGCGTACAACCCGGACACGGTCGGCGGGGAGCGCGTCGCAGCGGCCGGAGCCGAGCGGTGGTACGAGCCGATGGCCGAGGGGGGCGTGCGGATCGGCCGAACCGACCCCGATCAAGACCCGCTCGGATATCGAACGCTCTTCGCGCTCGAACTCGCCTCGCGGTACTACGACGACGTCACGGATCTCGGAGCGCAGATCCTCCGGCGAGACCAAATCTATCCCGAGACATCGCTGATCAGCCAGTTCGAGACCGGGTCGATCGACGCGGCGTTCGCCTACCGGAGCATGGCCGTCGAGCGCGGCTACGAGTACATCGAGCTGCCGGCGCAGATCAACTTGAGTGACCCGCGGTACGCCGAGGAGTGGTACTCGCAACCGTCGTACACCCTCCCGAGCGGTCAGGAAGTCCGGGGGGGACTCATCAGCTACGGATCGACCGTGCGACACGTGAGCGACGCTGCGATGGCGGTGTTCGACGTTCACACGACCGGGAGGTACCTCGAAGACCACGGGTTCCTCCTGCGCGAGGAGTTTCCCGAGTACACTGGCGAGGTGCCTCGGCGCGTCAGCCGGACGGCAGGCCGATCCGGCGAGAACCGGTCCCGGCTCGATCGCCCCGGAGAATCGCTATCGGCTGCGGTCTCGGATATCACCGTTCTGGTTTGAATGACTGCAGAGACACACTCAGACCGGTCGGAAACGAGCGCTCTCGGGCTCGACTGGCTCGACGTGTCGCTTCTCGGCGGCGGCGTGTTGCTCCTGTACTACGTCGTCCCGTTGGTGTCGCTGTTTCTCGCGGTGCCGGCCGGAGACGTCCTCTCCCGGATGGGCGATCCGCCCGTCGTGGACTCGGCGACCACGTCGGTGCTTTCGGCGTCGATCAGCACGGGCCTCGCCACGCTGTTCGGGCTGCCGCTCGCGTACTGGCTCGCGCGCACCGACGGACCGGTGGCGAAGGCCGCCCTCGCGGCCGTGGTCCTTCCGCTGGTGCTCCCACCGACGGTCGGCGGGATCGTGTTGCTCACCGTGTTCGGGCCGGGGTCGCCCCTCGGCGAGGCCGCGACCGCCGCCGGGTTTCCGCTCACGCGATCGCTTGCCGGGGTGGTGCTCGCCCAGACGTTCGTCGCGTCACCGTTCGTGGTGGTGACGGCGAAGGCGGCGTTCGAGGGCGTGGACCGGACGCTCGAACACGCCTCTCGGTCGCTCGGAAAGAGTCGGCTGACGACCGCTCGCAACGTGACGCTACCGCTCGCCGGGCCGGGGATTCTCGCCGGGGTGACGCTCGCGTTCGCGCGAGCGATAGGCGAGTTCGGCGCGACGATGATGATGGCGTATTACCCCCGAACGATGCCGGTCCAGATCTGGGTGTCGTTCGTCGAACTCGGCTTGGACAACGCCTATCCGGTGGCGATTCTGTTGGTGCTGATCGCCGCGACGGCGCTCGTGCTCCTCAACACCGTCGCCTCGAACCCATGGGACTGACACTCGAACTCTCGCGGGTGCACAAAGCCTACGACCAGTTCGACTTCGGCCCGCTGGACCTGCGGGTCGACGACGAAGTGCTCGCCGTCCTCGGCCCGTCCGGCAGCGGGAAGACGACGCTGCTCTCGGCGATCGCCGGGATCACGGCCCCCGACGCGGGGTCGATCCGGCTCGACGGGCGGGAGCTGGTCGGGCTGCCGCTCGAAGACCGGCGCGTGGGGATGGTCTTTCAGGAGGGGGCGCTTTTCCCGCACATGACCGCCCGCGAGAACATCGAGTACGCGGCTGCGAAGAGCGGCCGGGCGGGGGAGCTCGCGGCGCTCCTCGAAGTGGACGACGTACTCGATAGAACCCCATCGGCGCTCTCCGGCGGCGAGCGCCAGCGGGTCGCCCTCGCGCGGACGCTCGCGACCGATCCGGACGTGCTGCTCCTCGACGAGCCGCTGTCGAGTCTCGATGCCCCGATCCGGACCCGGCTGCGGGACGAACTGCACGGTCTGTTCGACTCGCTCGATATCCCGGTGTTGTACGTCACACACGATCAGCGGACGGCGACGGCGCTCGGAGACCGGATCGCCATCGTTCGAGACGGCGGCCTCGAACAGGTCGGGACGCCGTCGGCGGTGCTCACTCGCCCGACGAACCGATTCGTCGCTAACTTCACCGGAAACGAAAACCTCCTCGAAGGGACGGTGGCCGAGAAACAGTCGGACGGTGTGCGAGTCCGAGTCGGCGACTGCGACTTCCGGACAACTGCGTCGGCCCCCGACACGTCGACCGTGACGGTCTGTATCCACCCGTCGCGGATGGCCGTCGAGGCCCCGAACGGCGCGAGCGGAGACTCCACGGCCAACGCCGTTTCCGGGACGGTGTGCCGGTGGTTGAACGAGGGGAGCGCGTACCGGCTCGACGTCGATGTCGGGACGGCACAGCCGCTCGCCGTGAACGTGCCTCCGACGACGTTCGAACGCCTGTCGCTGGAAACCGGATCGGATGTCCGGATACTGGTCCCGCGGGAATCGATCCACCTGATCCCGGACGGCGCGTAAGGGATTCGTCCACGCCGGCGTGCGCGGCCGACGGACCGTAAGCGATTACGCCGACGGGCGCGTGCCGGCGGGGTATGGAGACGGAATCGGAAACACGGCGGAACGAGACGGGATCCGATCGACGCGGACGCGACGTGGTGGTCGTCGGTGGCGGCGTCGCAGGGCTCTCCGCGGCCGTGTTCACGGCGCGACACGGGCTGGACACGCTCGTCGTCGACGCCGGCGGGTCAGTCCTCAGGCGGAACGCCAGACTGGAGAACTTCCCGGGGTTCCCGGGCGGCGTCGACGCCCGACGGCTGCTCGATCTCCTCGGCGAACAGGTCGACACGGCCGGAGCCGACCGGATCGACGGGCGGGTCACGCGGGTGGAGCGTCTCGACGCGCCGCCCGAAGACGGTGACGGTGGCGCGCGTCGGTTCGCGGTCGAGACCGAGTCGGGCGATCGGTTCGCGGCGGCTCACGTCGTGGCCGCGAGCAAGAACGGGGTGGGGTACCTCACAGACCTCGCTGGCGTCGACGTCCTCGACCGCGGGAAAGCGTATCTCGACGCAGACGAACGGGGGCGGACCGGCGTCGAGGGGCTGTACGCGGCCGGTCGGCTCGCGCGAAAGCCGCATCAGGCGGCGGTGTGTGCGGGCCACGGCGCGGAGGTCGGCGTGACGCTTCTCGAAGACGCCGACCGACCGTTCTACCACGACTGGGTCGCGCCGGACGGGTACTTCACCGACCGCGGACGGGACCTGCCGCCGGGCTGCGAGGAGATCGATGCCACCGAGCGACGGGAGCGAGCGGCGGACGGCCGCGAGACGATGCAATCGTCGTTTGCGGACCCGCACCCAGACCCGCAGGAGACACATCCGAGCCTCGAAGAATAGGGACAGCGTCGCCGTCTCCGCCGCCGCACGGCGACAAGGCGGTGCCAAAGGTTAATACGATTTCGAGTCAATACTCCCGCAGATGCAGCTTCGAGACGCCCTCGACGACTACAAGCGCACCGCCGGGCACGAGACGCGATTCCCCGGCGAGCGGCGGACCGTGTCCGGCCGGTTCTCCGGCGGTGACGGCCGTCTCGTCCACGTCGACGGCGACGGCGAACTCCGCGACTTCGGCTATCCGCTGACGGGACGGACGGGCCTCGTCCGGGCGCGGTTCGGGCTCTCGGTCGGCGGCGAGGTCGTCTGGTTCGACGCGGGCGACACGAGCCAGCGGTACGTCGGCGACGCGCCGCTTGTGGAGACCGTCCACGAGGTCGACGGCGCGACCGTGACCCGCCACGACGCGACGCTCGGCAACGCTCACGTCACGCGCGCGACTCTGGCCGTCGACACCGACGGAGACCTCGCGGCGGAGGACTGTTCTCTCGTCGTGTACGCCCGGTTCGCGCCAGACGGGCGGGACGAACGCGTCGGTCAGCTTCGGTACGAGGACGCGGTCGAGGTGTACCACGCCGACGAACACGACTTCCTCGCGAGCGCCACGGATTTCACCGACCTGCGCGGACAGCTTCCGGCGACCTTCGAGGAGGTCCTCGACGACGCGCCGACGAACCTGCCGCGCGACCGCGACGGCACGCACTACGACGAGGAACGGCTCTCGGGGGAAGTCGTCGTCGACGTCCCGTTCGACGACGGGGTCGCGGCCGTCGGGTCGCTCCTGACCGACCGGGCCGAGACGAGCCGCGAGGCGGCACGCGATCGGCTCTCGACGCTCCTCGACGACGCGGTCGCCGTCGGGTCCGACCCCGAACATCGGCTCGTCGAGGACGCGCGAGAGACGGTTCCGACGGTCTCGGAGGCGGTCCCCGCTCGCGAGTCGGTGGTCGCGGACCTCCGCGTGCTCGCGCTTCTCTCGGCCGAGTCCGGGCTCCGGATCGCCGGGCCCGACTTCGACCCGCACTACCAGCACTCGGGCGGGTACGGCTACACGTGGTTCCGCGACGACGCCGAGATTTCGACGTTCGTCTTGGACGCCGACGACCGGCTCGGGCTCGGGCTCGACGACTGGCACGCGCGGTCGGCCGCGATGTACGTCGACGCTCAGCGGCCCGACGGGTCGTGGCCGCACCGCGTGTGGCCGCGGAACGGGGCGCTCGCTCCCGGCTGGGCGAACGCGCGCATCGAGGACGGACCGGACACGGACTATCAGGCCGACCAGACGGGGAGCGTCATCACGTTCTTAGCGAGGGCGCGCGCCGGCGGCGTCGATGTCGACGGCCTCGACCGGACGCTCGTAGCCGCACTCGCGGGGCTCGACGAGACGCTCGCTCCGGACGGTCGCCCGGTCGTCTGTCAGAACGCGTGGGAGGACTCGATCGGCCGGTTCGGACACACCGCGGCGACGTTCCTGGAGGCGTACAGCGAGCTCGCGCGCCACGGTGAGGGACTCGACGCGGCGGTGCTCGACGGGGACGCCGAGCCGCCGGACGGAGATCCGTCGGACACGGATCTGCCGACTGACCCCGCCGCCCACGCCGCCGCGCAGGCCGAGCGGGTCTTCGACGCGCTCGACGACCTGTGGGTGCCCGATCGGGGATGTTACGCTCTCCGCGAGACCGCTCGAGGGGAGATCGACGACCGGCTCGACTCGTCGACGCTGGCGTTGGCGAGCGCGCACCGCTCGTTCGACGCCGTCGGCGAGATCGATGCGGAGCGGCTCGACCGGCTGGTCGCACACGTCGAGCGCGTGGTCGACGGGCTCGCACACGAGACGGACGCCGTGTCAGGGTTGATACGCTACGAGGGCGACGGCTGGCGGCGCGCGGGCCAGCGTTCGGAGAAGGTGTGGACCGTCTCGACGGCGTGGGGCGCGAACGCCTGTGCCGAACTCGCCGCGCTGCTGGAGGCCCACGACGACCCGCGGGCCGACGAGATGTTCGCCCGCGCGAGGGAGCTGCTCGCGTGCGTCTCGCCGGGCGGGTCACTCTGTGCGCCGACGGGGTACCTCCCGGAGCAGTTCTTCGACGACGGGACGGCCGACAGCGCGACTCCGCTCGGGTGGCCACACGCGATCCGGCTCGCGACGGTCGCGCTGCTCGCCGACGCCGACCGCCTGTCGCCGTCGCCGATCACCGCCGACTGATCGCTGCTGCGACTGATCGCCGCCGCCGGACTCACGTCGCGTCCGCGATCACGGCCCCGCCAGTCTGCTGGACGACGTAGTAGACGATGATCGCGGCGGTGACGAGCGGTTCGGCGAACGGCAGCGAGACCAGAAGCGCGATCCCGAGGTTCTTGAGGTTGGTGGTGAACCACAGCGCGAACCCCCGGTCCCGCCCGATGCCGAGCGCGCGCTGACACCCGGCCGTGAGCGCCACACCGAGACAGAAGAGGAGGACGGCGACGCCGACGACGCCGAGCAGCGCTCGCGCGTCGATACCGAAGACGCCGACGCCGGCGACCGCCGTGTAGATCAAGAGGAGTATCGCGAGCGTCGAGGAGCGCTCTACCGTCTCGGTCGACAGCGCGTCGGTCGGCACGATCGCGGTGAGGAGCACGCCGCCGCCGACGATCACCGCGAGATCGGTGAGGATCGATGTCGTGGGGACGGCGATCCGCGACCCGACGAGCCGGGTGAGCACGAGCGGCGTCGCCACGGGCGCGACGAGTAGCGACGCGATCGAGCCCATCGTCGCCAACTGCGCGTCGCCGCCGGCGAGCCGCGTCCAGATGATCGCGCTCCCGGCGGTGGCGGGGACCGAGAGCGCGATGGCGAACCCGATCACGGCCGCGTCCGAGAGCGCGAGTTCGACGAGCCGTATCCCCGCGAGCGGCAACACGACGTACGAGAGGAAAAGCGAGAGGCCGACGATCGCGGCGTACGACGAGTAGTCGATCGACCCGAACCGGACGCCCCGGAGAGACGTGAACACGAGGAAGACGACGAGCGGCGTGATGAGCGGGTCGAAATACGGCGACAGCTGCGGGGCGGCGACGCCGACGCCCGCCGCTCCGAGCACGAGCAGCACGTTCGAGAATCGCGCGAGTGCGGTTCGGATCATCGGGTGTCCCAGTCCGACTCACTGTGACGGGGACGAAAATATACCTGCTGGTGGCGCGCGCAGACTCCCGGGAACGCCGACGGCTCCGCCGATCACAACTGGTGCTGCCGGCGCTCAGCAACCGCCTACTCCGCGACCGTCGCCTCGAACTTCTCGCGCACCGTCTCCATCTTCGGCTTCGCGTGGAAGGTGCAGTAGGCGTCGTTGGGGTTCTTCGCGAAGTAGTCTTGGTGGTGCTCTTCGGCGCGGTAGAACGTCTCCAGCGGTTCGATTTCGGTGACTACGTCGTCGTCGTACGCCGAGTCGAGCGCGTCGACGTACGCCTCGGCGACCTCCCGCTGCGTCTCGTCGTGAGTGAGGACGATCGACCGGTACTGACTCCCCACGTCCGGTCCCTGCCGGTTGAGCTGGGTCGGGTCGTGGATCTCGAAGAACGCCTCCAGTACGTCCTCGTAGGCGATAACGGCCGGATCGAACTCGACTTGCACGACCTCGGCGTGGCCGGTGCTTCCCGAGCAGACCGCCTCGTAGGTGGGGTCGTCGACGTGGCCGCCGGCGTATCCGGAGGTGACCGATTCGACGCCGGCGAGCTGTTCGAGCGCCGCCTCCGTACACCAGAAGCATCCGCCGCCGAGCGTCGCCGTCTCGCGTGTCTCGGACATGGCAGACGATAGGGTGCGGAGACGTATGAATAGTGTGCGTCCGGCGACTGTGCTCTCGGGAGCCGCGCGTCCGCGTCCGGCGCTACTGGACCTCGTAGACGACGTTGACAGACACCCGCACGCTCACGTCGCCGGTTTCGATGCCCGTCGACGCGCCGCCGGCGTCGCTCTCGGCCAGTGCCGCGGTATCGGCGACCCGGTACGGCGACACGCCGGACCCGCCGGTCGAGACGGCGTGAACGCCCTCGATCGTCAGGTCGCTCTCGTTCGCGAGGACGTCGGCGTCAGCGCGGGCGTTGTCCATCGCGTTCTGGAGCGCCCGCTCGCGCACTTCGGCCTCGCGCTCGTCGCTCAGACCGAACTGGATCCGCTGGACCTCGTCCGCACCGGAGCCGATCGCAACGTCGATGACCTCGCCGACTGCGTCGACTTCGTCGAGTTCGATCGCATACTGGTGAACTCCCTGGTACTGCTCGCGCTCGGGGTTCTCACGCGACTCGTACGTCTCGCGCACGTCGTAGCGAACGGTCCGAATGCTGTCCTCCGCGAGCCCCCACTCTGTCAGGCCCGCACGCAGCGAGTCGTCGGCGGCCGCGAGGTCGTCACGGACCGCCTGTGCGTCCGATCCCGACGCGGTGACCGCCACGCGGATCGTCGCGCGGTCGGGGTTCGCCGCCGATTCGCCGTCTGCTGCCACGTCGATACGCCCGTCGAGGGTCGCTTGGTCGCCGGTACCGCTGCCAGGCCCACCGGTCGATCCCGCGAGTCCCGAACAGCCCGCCAGCGCGACGAGCAGCGTCACGCCGACGATCATAGTGAGTCGTCTGTCCATACGAGAGGGCACGTCGCATACCGCCAAGAAGCCGCCGATGAGACAAAGGACCGTTTGTGTTACCCGCCGCGACCGGGGGCGTCCCGGTCGTCAGCGCCGTTTTGGTCG
>Ga0102942_1001029_pt1 | contig 10726 bp, 6 predicted proteins | sample SalPon2_C_H2O_MG_FD_78171 | JGI IMG/M metagenome (GOLD analysis project Ga0102942, IMG submission 78171) | Salt pond water microbial communities from South San Francisco under conditions of wetland restoration - Salt Pond MetaG R2_C_H2O_MG | ecosystem: Environmental > Aquatic > Non-marine Saline... | reverse complement strand
GTCACGGGGGAAAGCGAACTCACGAGCCTGCTCGGGGACGGGTTGGCGCTCTCGGACGGCTCGTTGGTAGCCGACCTGCAGCAGGTCGGGTCGGGGACGGGCGTCTTGAGCGGCGTCAGTGCCGACGGAATCACGTATCGCTCGCTGTCGGCCAGCGATGGCGTGTCGCTCTCGTCGGGAAGCGGTACGATCAGCGTCGGGCTTGCAGACACAGAGACCGAGACGACCACGACGTTCGCGGAACCGGAGGTGACAGTACAGCGTTCACAGACGACGGCCGTGGATGGCGGCGCGATCACACTCCCGAGTTTTGCGACCGTGGCAAGACCCACTGATAACAACACTGCGTCAGACAACCTAGCGTACGGTCTACGAATCAAAGCCAAAAGAGAGCTCCCAGAGGGGATTAGAGTCACGATGAGCAGTACCACGACCGGTGCTTCCGACGTCTATCTCACCGACACTGATGGGAACACGCTCGCCAGTCGGTCCTTTCCCGGCCCGGGTATGCCGGTGACTATCGACTACACGCTGTCCGCAAACACCAGGTATTACGTTTTCGTCTTCGACGACGACAATTATTACGACATCGGAGAGTACATTAATCCGAGCTATCCGTACAACTCAGACAGTTTGACAATCGAGACTGGGGCCTATATCGAAAACAACGGGACTGTCGTTGACAGCCCCGGATTGGCCTTTGCCATCGCGGACGTGACGCCGGTATCCAGCAGTAGCGGGTCGGCGACTGTCGAGTGGGACGAACCCGCCTCTGTCTCGCGGTGGGAGACCGCGGCGTTTCAGGCCGATGGGGCCGTCGACGTGTACGTTCAGACGAGTAGCGACGGTGGGACTTCATGGTCGGAGTGGTCGACGAACCCCATCGCACCCGGGACGGACCTCTCTGCGATTCCTCCCGACGACCGTGTGCGGTTCAGAGTCGAACTGTCCCGGGACGACGAATCGAACGTGCCCCGACTGACGAAGCTAACCCGCCAGTGGAGGCCCTGACGATGAGCGATATCGAAGACAGACTTGAGCGACTCGAATCGCTCGTCGACCGACAACAAGAGCGGATCGACCAACAGCAAGAGACCATCCGAGAACAACGTGACCGGATCAGGGAGTTAGAAACCGAGCCAACCGAGAACGTCGAGGATGGCTCCACGACACTCGACCGCCGCGACGCGCTGAAAGCCGGCGGCTTGCTCGCGCTACTGTTCGGCGGTGTCGGGACTGCCAGCGCGAATCCGCAGGGGCAAGTCGGGACCAGTTCGGACCCACTACAGGCGCTGTACACGGCGGAACTGAACGGCCCGCTCACAGACGGCAACCCACTGGATTCGCTGCTCGGCAGTGGCCTCACGATTCAGGACGGCAACCTCACGACAGTCACCGACGTGGCGGAACTTGCCGTCACGAGTTTTGCCGTCACCGACAAAGAACTCACTGATACCTTTTCGGTCGACGTCGACGTCGAGGAGACCGCTGGCGTACAGACTGACACGCTACGGGTCACCCTCGAAGTCGTCGGGTCCGGCAGAACCACCATCTACGAGGAGACCTATAGCCCGAACGAACTCACCGGTGAGTCGACGACCGTCACGTTCGGTTCGGACGGCGACACGGCGAAACTGGGGCCGTTCGATCCCGGCGACTACACTGTGACGGTTACTGCCGAGGCCGTGAACGCGGCATCGGCGACGGCGACTGACTCCTTCGTCGTGCCGAACCCCTTCGCCGGCGGCAGCGGGACCGAGGACGATCCCTATCGAATCGAAACCTGGACCCAACTCGATGCAGTTCGCGATCAAAAGGCGAGTGCGTTCGTCCTTGACGGGGACCTCAACGAGTCGACGACGGGCTACGACCACGTCGCGTCGGCGTCGGCCAACGGCGGCGAGGGCTTCCGACCGATCGGACGCGACACCGACCCGGACTCGGGCGAATACGAGGGCACGCCGTTTACCGGATCGTTCGACGGGAACGGCCACACGATTTCGGGGCTGACGATCGACACCGGCAGTCTCCAGTATCTTGGTCTGTTCGGAAAGCTGTCTAATGCGTCCGTGAGTGACCTCTCTCTCGAAGCGGTCGACATCACATGCCGGGAGAGAGATGAAATCGCGAGTCAATACACCGCCGGACTTGCCGCGGAGAACGAGAGTGGAACGATCGAGCGGGCGTCGGTAGCCGGCAATATCAATAGTCGAGGGGGCGCTCTGGTTGCAGGAGGCCTCGTCGGACAGAATACTGGGGAGATCGTCGAATCATCCGCAAGCGGCACGTTCACTGGTGATATTTCTTCTTCTACGGGTGGACTCGTCGGCCGAAACGAGGGGAAGATTTCGAACTCGTCCGCAAGCGGGCGCGTCAAAAACGGGCGCTACGTCGGCGGACTCGTCGGTCTCGACCGTGGGACGGTCACGAACTCTTCGGCGGATGCGACCGTCTCTTCGACAGGCAATTTCACACAGTACGGCTCCAATTACGCCGCCGGACTCGTCGGGTTCAATGAAAAAGGGACGGTCGAAGATTCGCACGCTGTCGTAGAGGTGAAAATGACGAAGCCACCCGACACTTTTGACACGGCAAGAGGGGCTGGGTTCGTCGGGCGGAACGAGGCGACAGTCAAACGGTCGTATGCGACAGGGTCCGTGCGCGCCCGGGGTACAACCGGAGGACTCGTCGGAATCAACAGTTCTTCTGGGACTGTTACTGATTCGTACGCGACGAGTTCCACGACAAGCGACGCATTGGCGGGTGGACTTGCTGGGGCTAACGAGGGATCGATTTCGAACTCGTACGCGGTTGGCGATGCCAACGCGTCTGGTACCGAGGCCCATACGGGGGGTATCGCAGGGGGACTCGTCGCCGACAATACTGGAACGGTCGAACAGTCGTACGCGACGGGGACGGTCAGCGGTGAGTATCACGAGGGCGGGCTCGTCGGACGTGACAGTTACGACTCCGGAACCGTTGCGAGTTCCTACTGGGACACCGCCTCGACCGGGCAGTTGAACAGCGTCGGCGGCGGCACGGGCCTGACGACCGGTCAGATGCAGGGGTTGGAAGCACAGAACAATATGTCTGACCTGGATTTCTCGACAGTTTGGGCGACCGTCGACGCTGAAAACGATGTCGATATCTCGGCGGACGACTACCCTGTCCTGCAGGCGTTGGATCGTGCGACACAACTGGAGGTCCGAGGATGAGGGCCGACCTTCAGAAGGGACTCGACCGACTCGAATCGCTCGACCGCCAGCGATGTGGCGCGGTCGGGAGCGACGTTTCTATCGAGGTGACAGTATGACCGAAGACACCAACGAATCCACCGAGGAGACAGCGGCACAGCACGACGACCAGACCGTCGACACCACCGACGCGTCGACGCTCTCCCGGCGGGCCGCACTGGCGGGCCTGGGACTGGCCGGACTGTTCGGCCTCGGTACTGGAACCGCCAGTGCGGACCCACAGGGACAGGTCGGAACTGCGAGCGATCCGTTGACGAAGCTCTACGCCGACGCCGTTAACGCGACGGACGTCACTGTAGATAGCCTGCAGTTGGCCGACGGATCGGCTGGCACGCCGTCGCTTTCGTTCTCCGGCGACGCGGACACGGGGCTGTACCGACCGGGATCGGGAGCGGTGGCGGTGAGTTCGGACGGGACGGACGGGCTGACCGTCGACGGGGCGGACGGCAGGTTGGACTGCCACAGCAACGACGTCGTGAACGCTGGCGCCGTTTCCGGATCCAAGTTCGAAACGGACCAGATCGAAGGGTTGGGTGGCTCCGTACGGTTGATGTCCGACCTCGAAGCCAAGGGGAAGCGCATCAGTGGACTGGACAGGATCGAGACGGACTGGATCCGCAGCGGCATCGGCGGACTGACGCTGACGTCGAACGGTCGGCGCGCTCTGTTACTGGCAGAACCCGACCAGGTCGTCGCGGACGACGTGGTCGGGTCGGATCATCCGACGCCGAACCTGATCGGGGGTCACGCGACGAACGACACGGACGGCCAGGAAGTGGTCGGCGCGACGGTCGGTGGCGGCGGCCGCGACGGGAACGAGAACGTGGTCTCGTCCGACTACGCGACCGTCGGCGGCGGCGAGGGCAATACGGCGAGCGGAGAGGGGGCGACCGTTCCCGGTGGAGAGTCGAACACGGCGAGCGGCGATCACTCGTTCGCGACCGGGCAGTTCGCCGAGGCGGCAGATCGCAACGCGTTCGTCTGGAACGACGGCAGCGGTGGCAGTGCCAGTACCGGAAGCGACTCGGACCCGTTTTCCTCTTCGACGACGGTGACGAGTGAACCGGGAGAGCCAGTCGGGAGTAACACGTTCACGGTCAAAGCGAGCAACGGCGTCCGCCTCGTCACCGGTGACGATACGACGAGCCTCGACTACGACCCGGATTACGCCTGGATAAGCAGGTCCGGAGACGTACGCGCAACCGGCGGCGTGGACGTAGACGGGAGCGTCAACGCAGGCAAGGAAGTGGTCGCAGGCGACTACGTTTCGGGGCAGAAGCTGTACACAACTGACATCGCCCCGGGGTCCGGGACTGCTGATGTCGGCGTCCAGTCGGACGGTCAGCTCGTCGACATCTCCTCTTCCAGCGCCCGGTACAAGACGAACGTCGAACCACTGGAGACCGGCGGATCGGGTGTGCTTGATCTCGAACCGAAGTCTTTCGAGTACGAGGAGACCGGGGAACCAGACATCGGCTTCCTCGCCGAGGAGGTCGACGACGCAGTTCCCGACCTGGTCCTCTACGACGACGAAGGCCGGCCCGACGGCGTCAAGTACCATCGGCTGGGCGTGTACCTCCTTCCGGAGATCGGTCGAAACCGCGAGCGACTGACCGACCACGAGGACAAACTCGACGACGCGACCAACCAGATCGACGACATCCGCGAGGAGAACGACTGGTTGCGCGAGCGGATCGCAGACCTCGAAGCCGAGAACGAGCAGTTACGCGAGCGCCTCGAGGCCGTCGAGGAACGCCTCGGAATGGACGCCACGGCGGGCCAGCAGGAGGTGGTCGATGACTGACCGCCCACTGGCCACGGACGGTGCGATCGTGGCTGGCCTGCACTGGGAACGGCGTCGACACGACCATCCGACCACGATCACGGAGGACACCCAATGAGCAACAGATCCCTACGAACTGACCGTACAGCCACGCGACTGCTCCACGTCGCGGCGGCCTGCATTGCTGTCGGCCTGCTGGTGGCCGCAGGCGTCGGCACCGCCGTCGCCCAGGTCTCGGTCACCGACGGAACGGTCTTCGAGGCGGGCGACGACGGGCCGACCGTCGAGGTCACCGAGAATCTGACTCTCGACAGCCCCGTCGACTATCCCGACGCCCACACGGTCGACCTCTCGCCGAACGCCACCTTCGAGAGCGACGGTGCGACGAACGTCACCGTCGACTCGATCGACGGCGAGTGGACGAATCTCACGACCCACGACGTCGCAGCCGGGCTGACGGTCGATCCCACCGACAAACAGGCGGTCACGATCGAGGGCGACACCGTCTCCACGGTGGCGTTCCGTGACGTCGACCCCGCGAGCGGGCCGGCGGATCTCACCTACGATGCCGACGGCGAACTCGACGTGACGGTCGAGACCCTCCCGGCGGACGCGACGGTCTACGCCGTCGCCCTCGACGAACGCGAGCGGCTCGACGACGCGACGACCGACGGCTCCGGGACCGCGACGCTCGCGCTTCCGGCGGGCGAAGACCGACGCGTCGACATCCGGACTGTGCGCCTGCCGACCGTCGATAACGCGTCGGCGACGCCGGTCGACGAGACTGTCGGGCCGACGCCTACCTTGGAACTCGACGTCGCCAGCGCGGCGTTTCCCTACGATAGCCTCGAAGCGAACGTCACCCTCGACGGCGAGCAGATCGCGAATCAGACGCTAACCGAGAACGGCACGGTGACAGTAGCGCCCGCCCGTCTCGACCGTGGCGAGCGCTACGCGTGGAACGTGACCGTCACCGACTCGTTCGGCCGCGAGGTTGACAGCGAGACGTTCGAATTTTCGGTTTCGACGCCCGCTTCGGGCGGCGGTTCCTCCGCGAGTGCTGATGGAGACGTCCGGAGCGTCCGCATCCAGGAGGATGACCTCTCAGCTACTGTGGCCGTCACGGAGGCCAACGGCGTCGCCACGTCCTCGTTGGACGTGAGTGCCGGAGCGGATTCGACCGTCGATCTCGAGTTCGAGAACGACGACTCGGGCGAGCAGACCACACTCCAACGTCTGGCGATCCAGACCGGATCGGAAATCGAGGGCGAACTCACGATCCGGCAGGGGCCGTCCGCTGGAGCGGTCGGAGGCGACGACGTCGAACCATTAAAAACGGCTACCGACGCTGAGCCGGCCGCATACCTGTCCGTCGAGACTGACTTCGACGAGGCTGTCGAGTCGGCGACGTTCGAGGTGCGAGTCCCCGCCGGGCGGTTCGACAATCGAGCGGCAACTGATGTGACGGTCTATCACTACGTCGACAGCGAATGGGTACCACTTGAAACTACGCTGGTCGACGACTCTGAGGGTTCCGACACCTTCGAGGCGACGTCGAATGGACTCTCGGTGTTTGCCGTCGGCGTCGGCTCGGTTGAAGCTAGTAACAGGGCGAACACAGCAACCGAAACTAACAATCCAGCCGAAAACGGTGGCAGATCCAACACAGCCACGGAAACGAACACAGCAGCCCAAGACATCGGCGCAACGAACACGACCGTTGACACGGCAAGCGAAGAAAGTCCTGGGTTTGGAGTGATAACCGCGGTACTAGCACTGCTGGCCGGTGCGCTCCTCCTCTCCCGGCAACGATGATCATCCCCTCCCAGGTACGGTCGGCTGTTCATCGTGCGACGTTCCAGATTTTCGAGGCGGAGTCTCCGAGCGAATCGAGGCCATCACAGACCTGCCAGTGGTTTGAATAGAACCAACGTGGGTGCGCGTGAACTCAATTATCAACGGTGGTCGGCGTCGGAGTCGCCGGACTCACTCCCGCGGCAAACGGCGAAATCCTCTCCTCACAGAAAGGTACTATTTCTGTCTCTCCCGGGTGGATGTGGGACTCGCCTACTCGACAACTACCGTGCCGCGTTCGAAGACGGCACCGGCGACGTGATTCGCGAGGAGACCATCCCCGTGTCTTCGTGGATGCTGCACGAGAGAACGCCCAGCAGGCGTCTGGTGAACGTATCGTGCAGAGCGACTCGGTAGCAGCAAAGCCCGCCGTCGACAACCTGCGAACGGTTTTCGACGCTCAATCCGACTTACGGACGGCTGCCGACCGGTACGTGGGCGTGCGAGCAACCGAAATCAAGAATCATCTCCAGGAGAAGCGCCACGAGAAGACCGCTCGGGCGCTGGATTGATACTGACGGACACCAGAACGGACACACGACGCAGGAGGCGCACGCCGTTCGACGGCGCGAACGGTGGAACACTCGCAAATCGGCGTCGTGTGAGTTCGTCCATCAGTATGAGGATCGGACATGCGAGCAGCAGACATCAACTCTCATAGTGTTGGATCGCCATATTCGCGACCGAAATGAAACTCCCCGTGGGAATCACGACCCTTCAGCTCTCACGAAAGGGCGTCTACCTACTGGTCCTGGCGGTCGCCCTCGTCGGGGCTGGCGGGTACAGCTACGTCCAGCAGGGACAGGCTGTCGGCGACGCAATCACCGTCCAGGCAACGGTCGACAGCGCACAAGTGGAGCGGATAGATAGCCGGCGAAGCATCGATTACGAGCCGGAGATCGAGTACACGTACCGGTATCGGGGCGAGACGTACACGAGCGAGCAGGTGTTCCCGGGACCGACGATCCGAACCTATTCGGACCGGTCGAACGCGGAGTCCATCGTTCGATCGTACGAGCCGGGGACGGCGGTCCGAGCGTACGTGCGTCCATCGGATCCGAGCAACGCGTTCCTGATCAGGGAGCGAACGCCGTGGCCGACGCGAGCGCTCGCCGTCGGTGGGGTCCTGCTCGGCCTCGTCGTACTCGCCGGACTGGGCGAGAAACGTCCGGGCCGACACGAGCTCCGCCCGGAACGCGAGGTGCGCTCGCCGCCGTCCCAAACATGGGTCGAGCGCAACGACGAGCGGCTCCGTCGGCTGTCGAAACGGGCACTCCTCGTCTGCTTCGTAGCCTTCTGGCTTTCGATGGTCGGGTTGGCGTTCGGCATCCTGAGCCTGAGCGGGGGGTCGGCACGGTCGGTGCAGGCTGACCTGCTTGGACCGGTCGGCCTCCCCCTGCTTGCAGGGGCTGGCTTCTGGGTCGGTATGGTCCTCTCGCTGTGTCTGTACGGTCTCCAGTCGTTCAGTCGGTACCGACGGCTCCGGCGACGGCTCCCCGAGCCGAAACCGCCGAGTCCGTTCAGACATCCGAGTCGGCTCGTCACGATACTCGGGACGGAGGGCGAGGAGTTGCCCGAGTACGGCCGGCGCGTCCGCGTGACCGGCTGGACGTTCCTGTTCGCAATCGGGATGACTGCCGTCCTCGTACAACTCCTCTACACGGCGAGCTGAGACGCATCTGGGCGGCCGTCTCCCGTGGATTCGCCGGATCGAACAGTTATCCGAACGGTGTGTGCCCGTCGATTCAAGACGCCCTGCGAGCGGCGGCCGCCGACAGGAGCAAGAACGAACGCAGCCCGAGTTACCACACGGCGACGCCGAACCCCCCGAGTTCGATAGCCCGGCGTATTCGCTGACCGCCAACGGCCAGCCATACCGACGAGCCGTCGATCATCAACTACCACAACCCGACGGCACGGCGCCGTGGGAGGCCTCGCCGTTTGCCGCGAGGAGGGGGTGGTCACTTTCGGCTGACTCATCGGGTTTTGACGTCCAGAAACTCTCCGGAGTCACTGGAAACGAATATGACGATGTGCGTCTCTACGGTTGCCATCGATCCGTTCACGGATGATCTCGGGATTGCTCACGAACAGAATCGAAGCCCGTCCCTTCTCCTCGAGCATCGGTACTGTGTCGTCGGTCAGGGCCATCGACACGGTTCCACTGTCCAGCCAGAGCGGGCTGTCGAACGGCCCTCGCTCGACTGAGACCGTCTTGATCTCGTCGTATGGAACCGACCACTGCGGCTCTTCGAGACGCCGGTCGTACGCGACGACGGCGGAGTCGTAGAACCGATACTCGGTTTCGCCGAACGCCAACTCCATGTGAACTGTGCTCAACAGCCAGAACACGTTAGCCGAGACGACCATGCCGACGATGACTACCTGGAACGTCTGCGACCCGTTAGCGGCGGCGAGCGTTCCCGGAACGAACACGAACAGGAATCCCATCACCCGAAGACCCACTCCGGGGTCGCTGAAGCGGCCATCGACGACGCCGCCGGTCGTGAACGCATTGAGAAATCCCGCCGCAGCAACCGACCGTGCAACTGGCTCGGTCGTCTCGCGTGGCTGCCCATCCGGTGTTGAGCGCAGAGCGGGCGTAGCAGGTGATCGCTCATCCGAAAGTAGCGACGCAGCGCGACTGAGCGTGTCACTTCGACCCGACGACGGGCGAGACGCGTGAATCCCATAGCCGATACGGAGCAGTATCAACACAGCGACAGCGAAAACAACTGTGTTCATCCCCTCCGGTTCCGCTGATACGCTGGTAGTAAAGTCGGCCACGATGTATAGTATTGGCGCGTACACGAGCACTACCAGCAGTCTCTTTCTGGCGAGGCCCCCGGTTTCGCGAGCGTTTTCGACGCCGTTTCGGTCGATGTGGTCCGTGTAGATCAGCCACGATTTCGTCGCTGCTGCGACTACCGCTCCCGCGAGTACGAGCGGCGTCATCGGATCGATCCAGAACCGATCGGGGATACTCACAACGAGCACGACGCCCGTGCTGAGAGCCGAAGCAGCCAGTATCGACAGAGTGAATAACACCGTCGGAAGGCTTCGCAGGTGTATCGGCGGCAGAGATGCGGAGATATCCAGCGTGCCGCGTTTGCATTGGAGCAGCCGGAACGGCGGGACGGCCTTCGGCGGATCAACCACCGCCGTCTCGCCCTCAACAAGCTGCCGTACCACCGTTCGGGCGATCACGAAAGCGAGGTCGATCCAGTAGACGACGCCAACAGCCACAAGCGAGAGCGCACCGTACACCGAAACCGTCGCTACTGCCACCGCTTCGACACAGAGCGTCGCGAGAATGACTCGCCAGTGTCGTTCCATTTGAATGTACAGATTTTTGACACAAAATGATACGTTCAGTGCAAACCCATTCTTTCGGTGCTGGCTAGTGGAGCGAAACCCAATAGTTTATTCTTGATGCCATGAGATGAGTTGAATGCAATTGTTTCTATTTCAGGAACGCGGAGTTTGTCGAGAACGGTATCAATCGCCGCTGTTAACCCGTCGAGGGAGCCAAAGAATCGGTTGTTAAGAGCCGGTCGAAGCTGTCCCCAGCATTCTTCGACCGGATGCAAATCCAGTGAATACGGCGGTAATGTCACGAAGGCGAGATCTTCACGGGCCGTCAGGTACGTGACGGCTGACGCCTGCAAATACGGCGCTCCGTCAAACACGACAACCCTACAGAACGCTTGAAACTGCTCTATTGAAAATGGACGACAGCGCGGTGATTCGTTGATTTTGCCGGGCCCTTCCCAACTATATTTCTTGCACTGAGTGACGAAAAATTATCAGTTGGAATTATTCCGCGGGTCCCGTG
>Ga0102942_1001028_pt1 | contig 10733 bp, 8 predicted proteins | sample SalPon2_C_H2O_MG_FD_78171 | JGI IMG/M metagenome (GOLD analysis project Ga0102942, IMG submission 78171) | Salt pond water microbial communities from South San Francisco under conditions of wetland restoration - Salt Pond MetaG R2_C_H2O_MG | ecosystem: Environmental > Aquatic > Non-marine Saline... | reverse complement strand
TCTGGCATCATGACATCAAGGATGACCGCTTTCGGTAGCGAATCCGAGCACTCTTGTAAGCACTCCCATGCCTCCCGGCCATCTTTTACCGTCTCTACGTCGAACTCCCCATTAAGACTAACATCGATCATCTCTCTGATGTCTTCGTCGTCGTCAGCAGCCAGAATTTTCGCAGGCATACTAGCAGCGTGTCCGTCCCTTTTGCTTATATTGATCGACATACGAAAATCCCCTCGATTATTGCGTTTTTCAGTTGTCAGCCACCTCGATATCCCACGAGAGTGTCTCGCAAGAAATATTTAACCAGTTAGACAGTCAAGTTTCTCTAACTGTGCTCGGTACTACTAACGAACTGGACGATGCAATCCGCGTCCTCTACGTGAACTCCGATCCCGCGTTCGCGGAGTTGGTTCAAACTAAGCTCCAACAGACGAGTACCGAGATCGACTGTATACCCGCCGACGGTATCGACGAAACACTGCACAATCTTGGTGCGGACCAGATCGACTGTATCGTAACGGCGTACTCGATCGAAGATTCAGATGGCATCGGGCTCACGGAGTTGATTCGCCAGCAGAACGATGATATCCCAATAATCCTCTTTACTGGACAAGGTAGTGAGAAAATCGCGAGCGAAGCGACTCGTGCTGGCGTCTCGGACTACATCCCAGTCCGATCGGAGCGTGATAACTTCACACTGCTTGCGGCCCGCATTCGAACGCTCACAAAGGCTGCTCGCAAACGCACGGAGGCCGAGCAGACGAAGCGTCGCTTCCGAAGAACGCTCGAACGCGCAACTGACGCGATTTACGCCGTCGATAGTGACTGGCGCATCGAGTATATGAACGAAAAAATGGCCGAGCGGGTCGGCCGTGACCTGGACGCGGTCGTCGGAGAAACTATCTGGGAAGAGTTCCCGTCGATCGTCGGGACGGAACTCGAAGAGAGATATCGAACGGCGATGGAGACTGGTGAGCCGGTATCATTCGAACAGCGTCTGGGAGAGCCATTCGACTACTGGGTCGAAGTGCGCGCCTTCCCGGACGAGGACGGACTCACGATTTTTTCCCGGGACATCACTGACGAACGCGAGCGGCAACGGGAATTGGAACGAAACGAAGCCATCTGTCAGAACATCCAAGACGTCGTATTCGTCCTCAACCAAGACGGAATCGTTCGATTTGCAAATCCAGCCGCGGCACGGGTGCTGGGAGACACACAATCCAATCCCATCGAGGGCGAGCAACTCAGCACCCTCGTCGGGAATCGCGTTCTGGAATCGGACGCAGAGGCGTTTATTCGTGCGGTCGATGAAACGCTACGCGAGACGCGATCAGACGGCGGCATCGCCGCGTCTTCCGACACTGACCTCCGGATCAACGTGGCGACGCCTACGGGGCAGCGAACGTTCAACGTTCGACTCACGCCGTTTCAGGCCAGTGAGCGTCCACAAGTGATGATCGTTGCCCGGGACATCACAAGTCAATATGAGATTAGACAGAAACTCGAACGCCAGCAGTTCTTGTTCGACCGCGTCCAGATGGTTGCAGACATCGGAGTCTGGGAATTCTTCCCATCGAGCGGCGAACTCGAGTGGTCTGATGGGGTCCGCCAGATCCACGGTGTCGACGAGGATTACGAGCCACTACTTGATGACGCACTTGAGTTCTATCACCCTGACGACAGAGAGACCATTACCGCAGCAGTTGACCAAGCAATCGAAGACGGGGAACCGTACGATCTCGACCTCCGGATCTTACGAGCCGACGGAGAGGTGCGTGATGTTCGGGCGTGGGGAGAATACGTCGATGACACACAGCGCGGCGATTCAGCACTTCGGGGTGTTTTTCAGGACATTACGGAACGAAAGGCAGAACGCCGTGAGTATCGAGAGCTCGCGGAGGAATACGAGGCGTTGCTCGAAACATCCGGGGACGCAATATTCTTGCTTGACGTCGATACCGCTGATGAGGATCCATCATACGAGTTTGTTCGACTTAGCGCTGGATACGAGACACAGACCGGACTTTCAACTGAGGAAGTTCGCGGCGAGACACCGCAGGAGGTGTTCGGCGACGAACAGGGTGCTGAACTAGAAGCCAATTACACTCGCTGCGTCAATCAAGATGCCCCGATCTCGTATCGCGAAGAACTCGACGTCGGTGACGATGCACGATTCTGGGAGACCAGCCTCGCACCGGTTGTTGTCGATGGAGAGACCGTTCGAATTGTGGGCATCGCTCGAAACGTCACCAAGCAGGTCGAACGAGAGCGCAAACTCGAGGCAACGAACCAGCGACTGGAATCACTCATCGATGCCACGCCACTCACCGTCATGGAGATCAACACCGATGGCAACGTCATCCGCTGGAACGACGAGGCTCAAAATATGTTCGGCTGGTCGCGCGAAGAGGTGCTTGGTGAGTTCAATCCGATGGTTCCGGACGAGCAGCAGGAAGAGTTTGCCTCACACCGACAGCGCGTCCTGAACGGGGGGCGAATCCGGGCGAAAGAGATACGGCGGGAGACAAAAGACGGAGACAAACTGGACCTGCTCCTGTCGGTCGCGCCGATTACAGGCCCCGATGGGGAAGTCACGAGTATCCTCGCCGTCTTAGAGGACATCACCGAACAGAAAGAGTTGGAAGCCCGCCTTCGATCACTTCAGGAGACCGCACAGCAGCTGAGCGGCGCTGAATCGAGCGACGAGATCGGGGCGATTGCCGTCGATGCCGCGACCGAGATACTCGACTTCGATATCACCGGTATCTGGGAGTACGACGGGCGAGAGGACGCGCTCGTCCCGATTACGGAAACGTCCGCAGCACGAGACCTGTTTGGCGATTCCCCTCGGTTCGCTCCCGGGGACGGCCTTGCTTGGGACGCGTTTGAGTCCGGAGAAACCCGGGTATACGATGATGTCCAGGCCGAGGGGCAACCCCACAATCCGAACACAGAGATTCGGAGTGAAATTCTCGTTCCACTGGGTGAGTATGGGCTCATGTCGACGGGGTCAGTTTCCACGCGGGTTTTTTCTGAGACGGACGTCGATCTGTTCCGGATTCTCGGTGCGACTGTCGAGGCAGCACTCGCACGAGCGAGTAGGGAGGAAGAACTACATCGACAGAACGAGCGACTCGACCAGTTCGCGAGCGTCGTTGCCCACGACCTTCGGAACCCGCTCTCCGCCGCGATGGGATTCCTCGAAATCGCAGAGGAGACCGGGAACGCGGAGCACTTCGAGAAAGTAGAATCCGCACACGACCGAATTGAACGGCTCATCGAGGACCTTCTGACGCTGGCACGTGGGGAGACGACGATCGAGAATGCAGAGGAGATCGACCTCGAGAGTATTACGACGGAGGCGTGGGGATACGTCGACACTGGGGAGGCAACGCTTACAGTTGCAGATGGAGTTCCGACAGTCACCGGCGATGCAGGGCGGCTGACCCAGCTCTTCGAGAATCTGTTCCGGAATGCGGTCGAGCACGGTGGTGCCGACATCACGGTTACCGTGGGTCGACTGGATGAGAACGATGAGTTCTACATTGAGGACGACGGCAACGGGATTCCCTCGGAAAGGCGAGATGAAGTGTTCAAGCACGGCGTCACGTCCAGTGAGGGGGGTACCGGATTCGGGCTCTCAATCGTGGCCGACATCGCGAAGGCACACGGCTGGACGGTTTCGGTGACAGACGGAACCGATGGCGGGGCACGGTTCGAGTTCAAACGGTCCAAATAACCACCCGTTGTCAGTGATCAAACTGATCCTGCAGCCTATGCATTGAAAACTCCAGTCTCAACTACTGATGTTGCACTGTACCCGAGTCGTAAGCACGCCGAAGAGTGGATGCAGGAGGCCGACGAGCAGGGGTATGGCAGTCGGTCGAAGTATCTCTACGAACTGATACAAGAGGCGCGTGCTGCTCGTCAAGAAGGGTTCCTCGCGTACAGTCAGAACGAGTCGAAGGTCGAGGAACTACAATTGCAGGTCGAGCAGTTGCAGGGCGACCTCGAAGACGCTCGTAACTCCAATCTCGGTAAAATCGATATCGAACACGAAGAGTTCGTCACCGCGTTCCTCACCGATCGCTACCAGGAGTTCGAGAGCATCCTGAAGGAGGTCACGGGGAGTGGCGTCCTCACGGGCATCGTCAAAGATGCTGTCGAGGAGCAACTGTTCGACCTCGCGGAGGAGGACAAGGTCGAATACAAACAGGGGTATGGGTGGCGTCTCACTCACGACGACGCTGACACGGAGGTCGTCGAGGTATGACGGGCACGACCCGCGAGAAGATCTACGAGAACGAGCACGGCGCAGTCAACGACTTCATCGAACGCAAGCAGGCGATGGGACGCAGTCGCCGGACGCTCAATGCCTACTCGCGCACCCTCAAATCGTTCTTCCACGAGGAGTTCCCCGACCTCGCACCCGAAGACGTCGAAGTGCGTCACATCGAGGACTACGTCGGGGAGCTCGCTGCCCGCGACCTCTCACAGAACACGAAGCGCCGATACCTCGAATCGCTGTCGTCGTTCTACGGGTGGGCGATGAAGCGTCCACGGTTCGAGAACATCACCGGCAATCCAGCGGCAGTCGTGCTTGAAGAAATCCCGCAGAAGTACCGTGAGCGTCCCGACTGCGCAACATGGGAGAACGCGAAGAACATCATCCACAACATCGCTGACCCGCGCAACAAGGCGATCGCCGTTATCCTCGCAAAGACGGGTTGCCGGATTCGGGAGGCGCTCGAAATCGAACAAGACGACCTGATGCTCGACGACGGTTTCATTCGCCTCCGTGAGCGCAAGGGTGGCAGTCAGACCGTCGTGCCCGTGGACGAAGAAGTGAAACACGCCATCAAGCGGTATCGCCTCGTTCGTCCAGACAATGACTCCGAGTATCTGTTTCTGAGTATTCAGGGCAACCGTATGCAGACGACGCAAGTACAGCGGGCAGTTCGTGATGCTGCGGTCAGAGCGGGCGTGATGGAGGAGGGCGAAACGCGCTTTCATAAGAAGTTCACTCCCCACACCTTCCGGACGGTGTTCACCACGCTGATGCGGAATCAGGGGATGAAGGACCACATCCTCCAGCACATCCGGGGAGACGCCAACAATCGAACGATGGACGTCTACACCCGCGTCGATCGTGACGACGCTCGACAGGAATATCTCGAGTGCATCAAATCACTTGACCTGTAGTCGACCCCTCGTAGAGCACTTCGCGGAGACGACAGAGACGCGGTCGTGTAGCGAGTCGATGGTGCAGGCAGGTATGTTCTATCAGATATTCACCGAACCGCAGAGACGACCCAATGTCTTCGGTCTCTGGGGAGGGGTGGTCACGATGTGACGAGCCTTCTACAAAATTCTGCGTGAAGTCCTGCTTAACGAGGTTCCTTCGGTGACTCCGCGGTCGCCGGTACACTTGCTTCGGAGTCTGTATCATCCCCGTAGAAACAAGCACCCAACGCCCTACCCTTCGATTCCGAAATCTTGTCTAACGGCGAAATGAATACTCTCCTTCTCGCTGTGAGACCTGTCTGAGCACTAGTTGCCGGTACTGCCGTCATGTCAGTTTCGCAGAGATCGAAGAGCAAGGTGGTGTGCTTGCGTTCGTTACTATCGGCCCCCATGTTCCATCGTCTCGTCTCCGCTATCGCTTAGACTGTAAGTGTCTTCGTAAGAACAGGTATCATCTATTTAATAATGAGTGGGAAGACAGGTGTGTGAGAAGATATCGTTGTTATACCCTCTCAACGGAGTCAATTACCTCTCGTCTATTGGCACAGCATACAGCTAAAAAAGCTAACTATGTATATAGTTAGTAAAAAACTCGCTTCGACCGTGTATAGATGATGGTGAAATCAAAGGATGCTAACCGCCACAAAATAACCTACAGACATTATCTAACCTGTTTTGATTATGTATCGGTCAGCGAGTATTCCCTTACGGAATGAGATGGGTTCTTGTCTGATTTAGAGAGGAGAATAAGAACATAAGTCCAATAATGGGCTCAATAGCCGTCATACTTCCAAATATCTGTCTTAAGGAGCAGATGAAGCCCTTTGCCCGGCAAGTCTCGGTCGTGGAGCTTCGGTGGACCCGTCGTGCGGTGGTTGTTCGCCGGAAAGCTCTGCAGGAGATCTCGAAGATGTCGAAAACCAAGTCCCACGACGGACGAAACGCACAGCAAACAGAATCTGAACCGGAGGCTCCGTTTGACGACGACCTTCGGGAAAGCACCCGCCATATCCCGTCGGAGGTGTTGTCGTTGGACTTCTCGGCGCAGTCCGAGGAGGAACTCGGAGATATGTACGAGTCGATCCGGTCGACGAGCTCACCAAAGGACCATACACTCGCGGAGATGTACGAGTCAGCACAGTCAACGGGTTCAGTCAAAGAACTCGATCAGGCTCGGCAGCGAGCCCTCCGAGGCTACACTGACGAGGAGTTCGCGGAGATGTATGAGGCGGCGAGGACGACGTACACGGGCAACCAGGCAGACCGCGCACGGGACCGGGCCCTACGAGGCCACACAGACCAGGAGTTCGCTCGCCGTTACAACCAACTGAGGGGCGGACCGGTCGGGCTCGAGGACGTTAATCTGGTCGCAGCACCCGACGAATTGGCGATTCCGCCATCCTGGAAGTATTATAACCTGCGGAAGGTCATCTCCGAGGAGTTCGGCAATGAGGGCTGGACGGTGATGAAGCCGCTTCTGGCGACCCACGCAACGCTCCTGCTCGATGATATCGAATCGTCCCGAGCGATGATGATCGAGGGGCAGTCGGGCGTCGGCAAAACGATGCTGCTCAAGACGTTCGGGGGACTCAACGAGCATTTCTGTCGGCGTTCAGATGTTACTCCCGCCTCCTTCGTGAGCGCGGGGGGTTCAAATCCCGACGACGACTCAGCGAACAATGACCTGCTTCCGCTGCTTGAGGGCCGTACGCTCGCCGTGAGGGACGCGCAAACCCTATTCACGGGCAGTGAGCAGACCGTTGAGAGCAGATGGCGAAAGATGGCGCGAATGATGGACGGTGACGGTTATTACCGCCAGACTGCGACCGGTGGCAAGGTCGGGTACGATGATATTCGGTTCAATTTCATCGGTGCGACGACGCCTCTGAGCCCGCGGGCGTGGAGGATGATGGGTAATGTCGGCCAGCGTCTCCTTTTCATTGAATGGCCCGAAGAGGACTACGACGGGGACTGGTTACGCTCGGTTGTTGAGGGAGGTGAACGCCAGCCCATCGAGCGTGGACGTGCCACCATTCAAGAGTTCCTACAAGACCTGTGGGGGTACCATGGCGGCACTGAGAGCGTTACGTGGGCTAACGAACCGATGGACAACGACGTTAAAATTCCACTCGAGCGCCTCGCAAGAATCGTCGCTCACGCCCGCGGTTCGCTTCAGGACGGGAGAGCGAATATCGAGGCCCCAAAGCGAATCGGGAACCTCCTACACGACCTCGCCCGCGGTCACGCGCTCATCTACGGGCGCACCCATCTTGAACTCGAAGACCTCGAAGTGTGTGGACAGGTTGCCTTGAGTACGATGCCGGCGAAGCGGCGAGGAATCGTTCGGGCACTCCTCGACCCGAACAGAGGAGCACTCACGGCGAGCGATGTAGAGGGCATTCTGGGTGTGAGCCGTCCGACAGCCCGCGACCGCATCGACGAAGTAGCGGCACTAGGCCTCGGGGAAGTCGTCGAGGAAACCGGACGCGGTGGGTCTACGAAGGCAGTGCAGGCGACCCCCGAGTTCAGTTGGCCGGACGCTCTGGCGTTCCCCGACTTCTGACACTCTCGCGGTCACGATTTTTTCTAAGCGACTCGTGAAGCTGTAAACAGAGTGAATACACCCCACATATCGCAGTGAAATCGCCAATGAATCCCTCTCTCAGGAAACGCAGGGGGTTGCCTCCACAGAACTATGGTAGTCGATAATTTTTACAGCTTCGAGACTGCTGATTCCGATTCATTAAGGCCGAACGATTTGGTCTAATATCAGAGTTAGATAATATTGCTGATGAGTCCATATGGACAAATGAGGCCCTTATTATCCACTAAGGGAAAATCCGCTACAAAATCATAATATATCTGAGTAAAATATTTCCGCGCTGGTCACTTACGCCGATACGCAATGAGTTTGGATCTGTATGAGCAGTTCGAGCGGCGGACTTCGGTGGACTCGCAGAAAGAATCCGGTGACGCGCTGGGATCATACTGTCCCATGATTACCGACCGTCTGTTGCGACACCTGAAACGGGTGGCTGACGTGGGGAACATTGACGGGTGGATGGATTATCTCGACCCGAACCTCAACTACTACGAGAACAAAGCGAGACTGAAAGAAGAAGCCGGCGCTACTGGGTTTAATTCTCCGTTCAAATCAGAACGGGAGCAGTGGCGTTCGAAAATGGAGGCGAGACAGGAAGATTATGAAGAGCAACACGAGGAGGAGCCTGAACCGGCGAAGAGTTCACCCAGTAGTACAGGAAGCCGCCCGGAACCAGAGAGCGAGTTGGGTAAATGGGCAGTCGAGCATGCTGAGGACAGGCCACGAGCGGGTGATGCCGGAGAGGAAATGTTTCTTAAATTGAAAGAAGAGCGAACGTGGGAAGAGCAGCAATGGAACTGGAAATACTGACGAACTCAATCCCAAACCAGTTCGTGTAGATTCTGAGTCGTATGATCTCGCTTCTTGATAGGTGACTGACCGTCTCTGTGGTTCCTCGCTTGTTCCGATGTATCCCTCGGGGCGTCCTGTTGCTCCCGCTTCACGACTCCGTCTCTTCGGTCTACGATGAGAGACAGTCGTTCGTTACTCGGATTCGTCGGATTCGAGGTCTTCAGCATCGACCTCGCCCTCAAGATACTGCTCTCCGGTTTCCGTGATTCGATAGACGCCGTTCCCGAGATGCTGGAGCATACCGTAGCCGGTGAGCTTACGACAACGTTCCCCGATATACTGCCGACTGAACCGGACGTCTCCGCTATCAGCCATACCTTTCGGTGTGTCTGTCTCGACCTCTGATAGACGTTCGAGGATACGCTCGTCGCAAATAGTCATCCAACGAGCGGAGTATCGCATAGCGGACATCGAAGCGATAGTGCGATACTTACGTCGAAAAAATGAAATAACATCTAAAGTAGTCTACTTCGACTTGAGTAAGCTATAACTTCTTACTGCTCGGAGGGTTGCCTAAGAACACTCTCAGATGACGCTTTCCCAGCAGTTACTCGAAGAGCAGGAAGTCGCCTACGAGGCGGAGGAGGACCAATATGCCGAAGAGATAGAGCGCCTCGAAACGCTACCTCCGTCGTTCGCGGATGGGTCGTGGTCGATAGAGGACATGGAGTGGATTGTCCGATGGAAGAGCAGTCGCAGTATCGGGTACTTCGAGCGCAACGACCCTGTCGAGGTTCAAGAGCAGGTCAGCAAGGCAACCGAGGCGAATAGCGTCACCGAGAAGGTAAATACCCTCACTGAACTCGACGGAGTACAGGTTCGAATGGCGTCGGCAATCTTGTTGTTCGTGAATCCAGACCGCTTCACTGTTCTTGACTGGCGTGCTTGGGACGTGCTGCACGAGAACGGGTACTTGCCCGACGAAATGCCTGACGACCCGACTGTTGAAGATTATTTACTGTATCTCGGGGCTTGCTGGGCGATAGCGAACGAGTATGATGTGAGCCTCCGAACGCTCGATATGGCACTGTGGGCACTCGGCGGCGACGAGTAAAGCATCGCTGGCGATTAAATACTGTCAGGAGAAATACTACACCGTATGGACGATCCCGAACGGCCTGAGCGACCCGGCCCCGACGCTGATGCCGCCGAAATAGCGGAGTGGATGGAGGAGGATTTCGGGTGGGCCGTTGCTGAGGGAGCCGCGAACGCTGGTGATGAAGACGAGCACGAGGTCGTCAAGGTCGAGATACTCAATCACGAGCGGGGCGAGGTTGTCGGGACGATAGATACGGACGGGAATCTCGAAACGGAGAGCAACGCATTACGCGAGGTCTCGCAGGAGTATCTGGAGGAAGGTGTCCCCGTGCTTGTCCCCACGACCTACGAGAACGAGGACGGTGAAACGGTTCACGCCGACGCTGAGGTGATGGTCGAGCCGGGAACCACGGGATTCGTACGGGCCTTCGTTGACGAACTCCCGAGTCCGTTCGACTGCGACACAGAGGTGCTCACGGACCTGCCGGTTCACGACGAAGAGTAACGGAACAGCGACTTCTCGGCATACGCTATTCCGGAAATCGGGACTCGTGGCAATCAGAATTTCCCGTTTTCAGAGCAAGACCTGTTCTGCGACTAGTTCGTCGTCTCGTCAAGAGATACGCGTCTGGCGACAAAAATAACGCTTCCAGTACTCACCAACTTATCCCATCCTATTTGTATCAGAGGATCCAAAAAATAGAACTAATGAGACAATGGGCCCGTCGTGAGTTCATTCAGTTCGTGACGGTTGGGACCACAGCGGGAATCGCAGGCTGCAACGCTCTTCCGGGATCCGATCCGACTCAAAAGGATTCGAGCACTCCCGAGGAAGACGGACTACCCGGAAGAAATGCAGAGGAGGGCGTGCCAGTCTCGGGGAACGTTGTCGGAATCTATGGGAGCGCGATTTCGGACGCGACGATAGACGTGATCGTGCCGAAGAAGGGCGTTGTGGATAGCACGACGACCGACCAACAGGGTCGCTTCGAGG
>Ga0102942_1001021_pt1 | contig 10769 bp, 12 predicted proteins | sample SalPon2_C_H2O_MG_FD_78171 | JGI IMG/M metagenome (GOLD analysis project Ga0102942, IMG submission 78171) | Salt pond water microbial communities from South San Francisco under conditions of wetland restoration - Salt Pond MetaG R2_C_H2O_MG | ecosystem: Environmental > Aquatic > Non-marine Saline... | reverse complement strand
TCGCCCCGGTTCATGATGGCGACGCGATCACAGACCGACTCGACGTGATAGAGGTTGTGCGCGCTGAAGAGGACGGTCTTGCCCGCATCCCGGAGTTCGCGGACGAACTCGAGGACGTAGTTGGTCGTCAGCGGATCGAGTCCGCTGGCGGGTTCGTCGTAGATCAGCACGTCGGGGTCGTTCACCAGCGACCGCGCGATGGCGACTTTGCGTTTCATTCCCTTGGACACGTCGCCGAGGCGTCTGTCGCGGTGGTCGAGTTCGAGGCGGTCGAGCGTCCCCTCGATCCGTTCGGTCGCCGCGTCCGCGGGCACGTCGTAGAGGTCGGCGAAGAAGTCGAGATAGGAGCGGGCGGTCATGTCCTCGTAGAGCGGTGACTCCTCGGGGAGAAAGCCCAAGGATCGGCGCATCTCGGGATCGCTGGCGTCGAAGCCGGCGACGGTGGCCGACCCCGCGCTCGGATCGACGAGGCCGGCGATCATCTTCAGCGTCGTCGTCTTGCCCGCGCCGTTCGGACCGACGATCCCGAAGATTTCGCCGCGGTCCACGTCGAACGTGCTGCCGACGACGGCGGGAAAATCGCCGTAGGTCTTACCGAGGCCCTCGACCTGGATCATCTAGTCGGAGCGAGGGCAGGTGGGGGGTTAAACGCACGGCTCGCAGAATCACTCGTGATAGGGAGTCGTACGGGTTATCGCAACTCAGTCCCGGTGGTTCGCCAGCCCGTCTCGGCGAACAGCCAGTAAACCGCCACAATGATCCGTATCAGGGTCCGGCAACGACCTCGATCCGGTCTCGGAGCCAGTCGGCGGCCGCGTCGACGGCGGCGGGGTCGGTGCCGGTCAGCTTGATCCGGTTGCGCGCCTCGGTGCTCGGGTAGCTCCCGACGGTCACCTCGAACCGGTCGCGGACCCCCGCGATGGCCTCGACCATCGACCCCTCCGGCTGGGGAGTGTAGAGCGTCGCCGACACCGCGTCGCCGTCGAACTCGCCCGCCACGAGGTCGAACAGCGCCTGCACCTCCGCCGGGACGCCGGGGAAGGCGTAGACGTTCTCGAGGACGCAGCCGGGACACAGGCCTTCGGGATTCACCAGGGGACGGCTCCCCTCGGGCAGGGCCGCCCACGCGTCCACGTCGATGTCGAGGTCGTGGGCCTCCACGAGGTCGGGATTCCGATTTCGGTAGGCCGCGACCGTCTCGATCACGTCCTCGCGGACTGCGGGGTGGACGACGAGTTCGCGGCCGAAGGCGTCCGCGATGGCGTCCGCCGTCACGTCGTCGTGGGTGCCGCCGAGGCCGCCGGTGACGATGACGGCGTCGAAAATCTCGCGCCACTCCTCGACGGTCCCGCGGATCAGCGCGCGGTCGTCGGGGATGGTGAGGATGCGGGTAACCGTCGCGCCAGCGTCGGTCAACTGGCCCGCGAGCCACGTCGCGTTCGTGTTCTGTGTGTCCCCCGCGAGCACCTCGTCGCCGACGGTGAGGATGGCGACTTCCATCGGCGGATACGAGGCGGGGAGCGTAGAAAAGGGGTCGGTCTCGAACGATACGCGGGACGTGATCCGCGGCCGTCGCGGGCGGTTCGTTCCGGCAATCGTGGCGGCCCGTCCCGTGTCCGATCAGTCGTACTCGTAGAAGCCCTTGCCCGTCTTCCGACCCAGATCACCCGCGTCGACCTTCCGCTTGAGCAGGTAGGGTGGCTTGTAGCGGTCGCCGAGCTCTGCTTCGAGCGTCTGGCTGGCGTCGAGACACACGTCGAGGCCAATGTGGTCGGCGAGTTCGAGCGGGCCCATCGGGACGTTCGTGCCGAGTTTCAGCCCCGCGTCCATATCGGCCTTGCTGGCGACGCCCTCGTCGTAGGCGCGGATGCCCTCGTTGATCCACGGCATCAGCACGCGGTTGACGACGAAGCCGGGTTTGTCGTCGGACTCCCACGTCGTCTTGCCGAAGTCCTCGGCGAGGGTGTGCGAGCACTCGACGGCGTCGTCGCTCGTTTTCTCGCCGACGACGAGTTCGAGGCCCTCCATGATCGGCGCGGGGTTCATGAAGTGGAGGCCGACGACGAGTTCGGGCCGCTCAGTCGCCGACGCGATGGTCGTGATCGAGAGCGTGGAGGTGTTGGTCGCGAGCACCACGTCGTCGTCGACGGCGGCGTCCAGATCCGCGAAGATGTCCTGCTTGATGTCCATGTTCTCCACCGCGGCCTCGATGACGTAGTCACAGTCGCCGAGGTCGTCGAGGTCGGTCGTCCCGGTGATCCGCTCGACGGCCGCGTCGGCCTCCTCGCGCGAGAGTTGCTCTTTCTCGACGAACCGGGAGAGGCTGTCGTCGATGCGGTCGAAGCCGTCGGCGACGAGTTCGTCCTCGATGTCACGCATCACCACGTCGTAGCCGGCCGTGGCAGCCACCTGTGCGATTCCGCTACCCATCGTCCCGGCGCCGACGACCCCGACGGTGTCGATCTGATCGAATCCTCGCATGGTCGTGCTTGCGCGGTGGTGGATTGTAAGAGTAGCGAAGGGGGTCGTGATCGGGGCGGATCGCGGTGCTACCGGACCAGATACCCGCCGTCGATGACGACCGACGAACCCGTCATATACCACGAGGCGTCGGCGGCGAGAAACACGACCAGCGGGGCGATATCGGCCGGCCGCGCCATCTCGTCGAGGAGCATCTCGTCGAACCACGTCTCGGCCATATCCGGTTCCGCCGCCAGCACCTCATCGACCATTTCGGTGCGGACGTAGCCGGGATTGACGTTGTTGACCCGGATGTCGTGCGCGGCCAGTTCGGACGCGAGCTGATATTTCAGACCCTCCAGCCCCGCCTTCGAGGCGTTGTACGAGACCTGTGGCTGTGGGTGATTCGCCATGAACGCCGAAATCGACGAGACGTTGATGATCGAGCCACCGTCGCTGTCGGCCATCGCCCGCGCGGCGAACTTCGCGCAGGTGAACGCGCCGGTGAGGTTGACGTCGACGACGCGGCTCCACTCCTCAGCCGACATCTCCATCGCCGGGGAGTTGACCGTGATCCCGGCATTGTTTACGAGGATGTCGACGCCGCCGAACGCCGAGACCGTCGCTGTGACGAGCGAGTGCACCTCGTCCTCGTCGGTGACGTCGACTGAAATCGCCCGCGTGTCGGCACCGGTGGCCTCGGCGATTTCGGCCGCGGTCCGTGCGCCCGCGTCCCCGTCCCGATTGGCGACGACGACGTTGGCCCCTGCCTCCGCAAGGGCGTCCGAGATGCCACGGCCGATGCCACGGTTTCCCCCTGTCACGATCGCTGTCTTCCCGTCCAGCCGGAAGCGATCCAACAGCGACATACGTCACCGTCAGGCGCTCCGCGCCTAAATGTGGTGGTGCAACTCCCGGCGCGGCGTCGAACGATTCATCCGCCCACCGGCCCATCTATACGACCGTGCCCAGTCCGGATTTCGACGACTTCGAACACGACGCGCACATGCGCGAGACCTTCGATTTGGCCCGCGAGGCCGCCGCCCGCGGCGACGAACCGTTCGGCTCCGTACTCGTTCGCGACGACGCCGTCGTCATGCGCGAGTCGAACCGCATCAACACGGCGGACGACGTTCGTCGCCACCCCGAACTCCACCTCGCGTACCGCGCGTGCCGTGAGTTCGATCCGGAGGAGCGCGCCGAGACGGTCATGTACACCAGCACGGAGCCGTGTCCGATGTGTGCCGGCGGGATGCGAACCGCCGGTCTCGGGCGGGTCGTCTACAGCGTGAGCGGCGAGGAAGTGGCGGCGTTCACCGGCCGTGAGCCGACTGTCCGCTCGGCGGCGATTCTGGACGGCGTGACCGAAGTGGTCGGCCCCGTGCTGAACGACGAGGGGCGGGCGGTTCACCGCGAGTTCGGCTGGGACGGGCGCTGACGGCCGCCCCGTCGCCGCCGACCACACGCTTTATGTGTGATTTCGCCGGTACGTCTACACACATGATCCCCGGAGCTGACGACGCGATCACCCGCGACGGCAAGGCGTTGATTCTCGCGTACGACCACGGCCTCGAACACGGACCGGTCGACTTCGAACCGGTGCCGGCGACGACCGATCCGTCGACGGTGTTCGACGTGGGAACCCACGACGCGGTGACGGCCGTCGCCGTCCAGAAAGGCGTCGCCGAGGCGTACTACCCGTCCTACGAGGACGACGTGACCCTCCTGGCGAAGCTCAACGGGACGAGCAACCTCTGGATGGGCGAACCCGACTCCGCGGTCAACTGGTCGGTCGACTACGCGGCCGAAGTCGGCGCCGACGCCATCGGCTTCACGCTCTACGGTGGCTCGAACAACGAAGTCGAGATGGCCGAGGAGTTCCGCAAGGCCCAGGAGAAAGCCCGCGAACACGACATGGGCGTCGTGATGTGGTCCTACCCGCGCGGGCAGGGACTGAAAGACGACACGAGCCCGGATACCATCGCCTACGCCACCCGCCTCGGCCTCGAACTCGGCGCCGACATCGCGAAGGTGAAATATCCGGGCTCGGCGGACGCGATGGAATGGGCCGTCCGGAGCGCGGGCGACATGAACGTGGTCATGAGCGGCGGGTCGAAGACGAGCGACGAGGCGTTCCTCTCGACGGTGCGCGAAGCGATGGACGCCGGTGCCTCCGGTCTGGCGGTCGGGCGAAACGTCTTCCAGCGTGAGAACCCCGAGGCGATCCTCGACGGCCTCGAGGCGGTCATCTTCGACGACGCCACGGTCGACGAGGCGCTGTCGGCCACCGCGGGCCTCGAAGCGAGCGACTGATGACCGACACCGTCGCGGCGATCCGTGCGGCCGTCGCGGGCGCGGCCCCCGAGATTCGGGCGGGGCTCCCCGGCCGCCGCGAGAAGGCGGACGCGGAGAACCCCTCCGGCGAGCGCCGCCTGGCGGCCGACGAGTACGCCGACGAACTGCTCGAAGCACGGCTGGGCGGCGTCGACGGCGTCGGCGCCTACGCCAGCGAGGAGCGCGAGGGCGTCGTGGATACGGGCGAGGGCTACTCGGTCGCCGTCGACCCCCTCGACGGCTCCTCGAACCTCGAACCCAACAACGTCATGGGCACTATCGTCGGCGTCTACGACGCCCCGCTCCCGGCGAGCGGGCGTGAGTTGGTCGCCGCGGGCTACGTCCTCTATGGCCCGATCACCACGATGGCCTTCGCCCGCGATGGCTCGGTGACCGAGTATCTGATCGAGGACGGCGAGACGGCCGTGCTGAACGAGGACGTACGCCTCCCCGACGACCCGACGGTGTACGGCTTCGGCGGGCGTGTCCCCGACTGGCCCGACGACTTCGCCGCCTACGTCGACGAAATCGAGTCGGAGCTGAAACTCCGATACGGCGGGGCGATGATCGGCGACGTGAACCAGGTGCTCACCTACGGCGGCGTGTTCGCCTACCCGGCGCTCCGGTCGGCGCCCGAGGGGAAACTCCGCCTCCAGTTCGAGTGTAATCCCGTCGGCTACGTCGTCGAGTGTGCCGGCGGCCGGAGTTCGGACGGGTCGGGGTCGGTCCTCGACATCGAACCGGACGGGCTCCACGAGCGCACGCCGGTCTACCTCGGCAACGCCGACCTGATCGACCGACTGGACGCCGCGCTCGACTGATCGGGCGGTGGGCGCACGATAATCGGTCATTTACTCCCCGTATGCGCCTCATACTCACGGGGACGTTCGTCTATACGTCGTGTATGTCGACCGACACGGCGCAGTCTCGAACACAAGAGACGACCTGGCCCGCCGTCGGCGGTGACGGCCTCGACGCCATTGCCACCCTGACCACGACGTACGCCACGTGGCTCTGGGTCGCCGCGATGGCGACCCTCGTCGCCGACAGCGCCCTCACCGTCTACGGCCTCCGCCTCGGCCTGACCGAGGTCAACCCCGTCGCCGCCGGCCTCATCGCCGACGTGGGCGTCGTCGGCGCGCTTGCGCTCCTGAAAGCCGGGGCCGTCGCCGTCGCCGTCGTCGGCTGGGTGGTCATGCCCGCGGACTACCGTGGGCTGGTCCCCGCCGGCCTCGCGCTCCCGTGGGCGTTCGCGTCGGTCGTGAACGTCGTGGCGGTCGGCCTCGCCCTGTCCGTTTGAACGGCGCCCACCCGACCGCTCGGGGAGGGGAACCGCTCCGAACGTTCATCTCCCCGGCAGCCCTCGACCCCCTATGGCCCGCCGAACCGTCCTGTTCTCGCCCGGCGACCGTCCCGACATGTGCCGGAAGGCGCCGGCGTCCGGCGCCGACACGGTCGTCTTCGACCTCGAAGACGCCGTAGCGCCGTCCCGGAAAGCCGGGGCCCGGGCGGCCGTCGCCGACCTCCTCGCCGACGAACCGTTCGATCCCGGGGTCGAGGTGGCGGTCCGGGTCGCCGCCGACCCCGACGTGGCGGGGGTGGATCTCGACGCCCTCGCCGACGCCGGCCGCCTCGACGCGGTGGTGGTCCCGAAAGCCGACGCCGAGACAGTGCCACGGGTGGCCGACGCCCTCGACGCCCGCGGTCTGTCGGCGCCGATCCTCGCCCTGATCGAGACGGCGATGGGCGTCCTCGACGCCCGCGACGTGGCGGCGACGTCCGCCGTCGACGCGCTCTGTTTCGGCGCGGAGGACCTCGCGGCCGACCTCGGCGCCACCCGAACCGAGGAGGGGACCGAGGTGCTCTACGCCCGCGAACGCGTCGTGGTGGCGGCGCGGGCGGCGGGCATCGAGGCGGTAGACACGGTCTATACCGACCTCGACGACCACGAGGGGTTGCGCGTGGAAACCCGGTTCGCGGCGACGCTCGGCTACGACGGGAAGATGGTCGTCCACCCCGAGCAGGTAGCGGTGGTTCACGACGCCCTCGCGCCCGCCCCCGACGAGGTGGCGTGGGCGGAGCGAGTGTTGGCGGCGCGGGAGGAGGCGGACCGCGAGGCCCGCGGCGTCTTCGAAGTCGACGGCGAGATGATCGACGCGCCGCTGATCGCGCGCGCCGAACGCATCCTTGATCGGGTGCCCGACGGCGGGTGATCGGTGTCGAAAAGTCTGTATTCCCGGAGGGTGAACCGGAAGAGGAATGGCGGACATCAACCCGTTCGAGAGTCTTCAGGAACAGATCGACGATGCGGCCGCCTACTCCGAGGTCGACGACGACGTGATCGAGCGGCTCAAACGGCCGGAGCGGGTGCTGTCGACGACGCTCTCGGTCGATATGGACGACGGCTCGATCGAACAGTTTCGGGCCTACCGCTCGCAGTTCAACGGCGACCGGGGGCCGTACAAGGGGGGTATCCGCTATCACCCGAACGTCACTCGCGACGAGGTGAAGGCGCTCTCGGGCTGGATGGTGTACAAGTGCGCCGTCGTCGACATCCCCTACGGCGGTGCGAAGGGGGGCATTGCGTTCGATCCCCGCGGCTACTCGGCGAACGAGCTCGAACGGATCACGCGCGCATTCGCGGTCGAACTCCGCCCGATCATCGGCGCGGACCGCGACATCCCGGCACCCGACGTGAACACGGGGCAACGGGAGATGAACTGGATCAAGGACACCTACGAGACGCTGGAGCGGACGACCGAACCCGGCGTGGTCACGGGGAAGGCACCGTCCTCGGGGGGGAGCGCCGGCCGCGTCGAGGCGACCGGCCGATCCGTGATGCTCACCGCGCGCGAGGCTTTCTCCTACCTCGACCGCAGCATCGAGGGTGCGACGGTCGCAGTGCAGGGCTTCGGCAACGCCGGATCGGTCGCGGCGAAGTTGCTGGAAGGTATCGGCGCGACGGTCGTCGCCGTCAGCGACTCGCAGGGCGGCGTCTACTGCGGCGACGGCCTCGACACCGCGGCGGTCAAGACGCACAAACGCGAGACGGGATCGGTCGTCGGCTACGAGGGCGCGGACGAGGAACTGACGAACGAGGAACTGTTGACGGCGGACGTGGACCTGCTGGTGCCGGCCGCACTCGAAAACGCGGTTACGGCGGACATCGCCCGCGACGTGCGGGCCGACGTGATCGTCGAGGCGGCCAACGGCCCGCTGACGCCGAACGCCGACGACGTGCTCACCGAGCGCGACGTCTACGTCTTCCCCGACGTGTTGGCGAACGCGGGCGGCGTCACCGTCTCCTACTTCGAGTGGGTGCAGAACCGCCAGCGGTTCTCGTGGACCGAGGAACGCGTCAACGACGAACTCGAACGGATCATCACGGAGGCGTTCGACCGCCTCGTCCGGACGTTCGACGAGTACGACGTGCCGAACTTCCGGACGGCGGCCTACGTCGTCGCCATCGAGCGGGTGGCGAGGGCGTTCGGCGACAGTGGGAACTGGCCGTAGGGCGGTCGGCGGTGGTGCGTGCGAACGCACCGGCTGACAGCCCCGGTCGTCGCGACACGCGACGCCTCGGTCCCGAGGGATTCAAGACGCCACGGGTGGCTCACACACGTAATGTTGCAGGACCACCTCATCAGTGCGGCCCACCTCTCACGGGACGACATCGAGGCGGTGCTCGACCACGCGGCGGCGGTCGATACCGACCCCGACCTCGTCCGTGGTCGCCACGACGGCCGCGTCCTCGCGCTCTGTTTTTTCGAGCCGAGCACGCGGACGAAGATGAGCTTCGAGTCGGCGATGAAACGCCTCGGCGGCGAAACGATCGATATGGGCTCGGTCGAATCCTCGTCGGTCAAGAAAGGCGAGAGCCTCGCGGACACGGTGCGGGTGATCGAGGGCTACGCCGACGCCATCGTCCTCCGGCATCCGAGCGAGGGGTCGGCGAAACTCGCCTCGGAGTTCGTCGACGTGCCGCTGGTCAACGCGGGTGACGGCGCCGGGCAACATCCGAGTCAGACGTTGCTCGACCTCTACACCATCCGCGAGAACGCGGGACTGGACGACATCACGGTCGGGATCATGGGCGACCTGAAATACGGCCGAACGGTGCACTCGCTGGCCCACGCGCTCACAAACTTCGACGTGCGCCAGCAGTTCATCAGCCCCGAGAGCCTGCGCCTGCCGCGGAACGTGCGCTACGACCTGCACGAAGCGGGCGCACAGGTGCGCGAGCACACCGACCTCGCGGAGGTGCTCCCCGAACTCGACGTGCTCTACGTCACCCGCATCCAGCGCGAGCGTTTCCCCGAAGAACGGGAGTACCGCGAAGTCGCCGGCGAGTACCGCATCGACAACGAGGTGCTTGCGGTCGCGTCCGACGACCTGACCGTGATGCACCCGCTCCCGCGCGTCGACGAAATCGCGCCCGAGGTGGACGAGACGGCGCGCGCGAAATACTTCGAGCAGGCCCACAACGGCGTGCCCGTTCGGATGGCGCTGCTCGATATCCTGCTTGGAGGACACGCATGACCGACAAGGAACTCCGCGTCAGCAAGATTCGCGACGGCACCGTCATCGACCACGTCACCGGCGGTCAGGCGCTCAACGTCCTCGCCATCCTCGGCATCGACGGCAGCGGGGGCGAGAGCGTCAGCATCGGGATGAACGTCCCCAGCGACAAACTGGGGCGAAAGGACGTGGTGAAAGTGGAGGGACGCGAACTCAGCCAGTCCGAGGTGGACGTGCTCTCCCTGATCGCCCCGGAGGCGACCATCAACATCATCCGGGATTTCGAGGTGGTCGATAAGAACCGCGTGGAGCGAACCGAGTCGGTGACGGGCATTCTCGTCTGTCCCAACCACAACTGCATCACGAACGCCGACGAGCCCGTCCGGACGGCGTTCGAGGTGCTCGAAAACGGCGTCAGGTGTACGTACTGCGACACCATCATCCGCGAGGGCGACGTGGCCGAACACATCGACACCCGCGGGGCGGGCGAAACCGCTTTGTGACCGGTGGTCCAACGGAAGGGTATGTCAGGGAAGACGAAGTTCATCCTGGTGCTCGCACTGATCGCAATCGGCTACGTTCTCATGTCCGGCGACAAGGAGCCGGTGGAAGTCGACGTCGAGGAGTAGCCGCGCCCTCCAACCGTCATTCTTAGGCGCCCGCCCGCCTACCGACGGGTATGTACGGCGTCGTCACGCGAAACGCCGAGGAACTGGAGTGGTCGGCGTTCGACGCCGGCTTCTACGAGGTGAAAGACGTGACCGGCCGCGCTGCGGCACCGCTCTCGACGGGCGTCAACATGGTCTCGCTGTTCGGCGACAACGCCGCCGTCGGCGACGATCAGAGCCTCGCCGCCGTCGACGCCGAGGGCCGCCCCGCGACGCGGGACCGACCCTACTTCGACTGGTCGTCAGTCTGTCCGACCCACGACCGCTACCGCGAGGGGTTACTCGAAATCGTCGACGACTGCGTCGCCGAACGGGCCGACCTCCGCCTCGACGACGTGGGCTTCCCCCGCGACGGCTACTGTCGGTGTGAGCGGTGTGACCGTCGCTTCGCCGAGAGCGAGTTCGACGACCGCGTGGACTGGCGCGCGTCGGTCGTCACCGACTTCGTCTCGACCATCCGGGAGCGCGTCCCCGGCGACCTGTATCTCACCCTGTATCCCGACCCCTACCCCGGGCACCTCCGCGCTCGCAGCGGCGTCGATATCGAGGCGCTCGCCCCGATGGTCGAGGAGTTCGTCGTCCCCATCTACGACACCGCGTACGGGACGACCTACTGGCTCGAGACCCTTGCGAAGGGGTTCGAGAGCCGGCTAGCCGACCTCGACACCCGCCTCGGGATCGAACTCTACGCCGTCGAGGTGGACATCGACGCCCTCGCGCACGCGACGGAGGTGGCGGAGGCGTACGCCGACGGCGTCTACTTCGGCTACGACGCGAGCAACGCCGCGG
>Ga0102942_1001020_pt1 | contig 10772 bp, 13 predicted proteins | sample SalPon2_C_H2O_MG_FD_78171 | JGI IMG/M metagenome (GOLD analysis project Ga0102942, IMG submission 78171) | Salt pond water microbial communities from South San Francisco under conditions of wetland restoration - Salt Pond MetaG R2_C_H2O_MG | ecosystem: Environmental > Aquatic > Non-marine Saline... | reverse complement strand
CTAACTTTTGCAAAAACCTTACTCTAAGGCCTTCATTCTTTCATCTATCTCACTGATCAACATATAGATATCTCTGCCTTCAAGATCTTTTGCTCTCTCGATGCCTACTATTTCATCATCTATTTCGGTTTCTTCGAACTCTAATTGCTCAATTTCAAGAATGTTATAATCAGCTATATCTCTAACATAGGTCTCAAATTGATCTCTTGAACTCCAGACAGGATCCGGAAACCGATCTTCCTTAGCTTTCAATCCGGTATCGGGCATATATGTATCGCCGTGAGGAAAAACATCTTGAACCTGTTCAGCCATATAAACATCGTCCGGAACTTTCTCAGAGGTTATAAACTGGCATAGAATAGGCCTGTAAAACTCCCAGTCTCCTTCCTCCTCGATATAATCTGGAAAATCTTCTTCAGAACTCATCTCCTACCCCGAATATTTTTCAAGGCCTCAACCCTCTTATACGGAATCTTAATCCTTCCCAGATAATATTTTTCAGACCTTGAACCATGACAGTCACTGCCTCCAGTCTTAACTAAACCATACTTTTCAGCCAACTCAGAGGCCTTACTTTCCCCAAAGTTTACAGTATATGAGTCCATATCTCTTTTTTCCTCATATGTATACTCTACTTCGATCCCATCAAGGCCTTGTTTCTTCAATTTCCTTACTTTTTCCTCAGCGTTTTCTCTATCTAGGCTTCTACCGGGATGTGCCAGGCTTGTAACTCCTCCATTCCTGTGAACTCTTTTGATTACTTCTTCGGCATCTATCTGGTCTACAGAGACGTATTCATCTTCTGATTCTCCGATATAATCCTCGAAGGCCTCTCGTCGAGAACTCACTATGTTCTTATCCACTAAAGTCTCTGCCAGATGAGGTCTTCCCACGTTTCCATCTGCTTTCTCAAGCACATCTTCAACATCAATCTCAAAATTATATGAACTATTAAGATTTTGAACAAATTTTTTGATTCTCTCAACTCTTCTCTCCGAGAGTTCTTCCAATAGCTCTCTGAAATCTTCTTTTTCAGGGTCTATAAAGTAGGCCAGAATCTCGATCTTCGTACCATCTATTTTAGACTTGATCTCGGCGCCCGAGATCACTTCGATGCCGTTTTCAGCTTCAAATCTTTTCTCTATGAGGCCTTCATTCACTTTATCATGGTCTGTTATCGCTATACAGTCAAGTCCTTTTTTCCTGGCGTCTTCAATCCTTTTCTCCAAGGTATCTGTACCGTCGCTGGCTACTGTATGCATATGCAGATCTGCGTGTCTCACACCTAACTTTTCCGGGTCAGGAATTTAAACTGTAAGTAATACAAGGTATTATGGCTTTCCTATGTGTGGACATCGGAGGCACAAATACCTTGATAGGTATAGGAGACTCCGAGTTCCAGATTATTGATAAAATTGAGACAGAGAAATTCCTGAAAAACGTAGAAAAATATATAGATCAGGCTATCTCAGCTACAGATTACACGGTAAACCAGATACAGAAAGTTGCTATAGCTGCTGCAGGACCTATAGATAGGGAAGAAAAAACTTTCAGGCCTCCTAACTTTTCGGGTCAAGGCCTTGAAGAAGTCGATCTAGGTGATATCTTCGAAGACTTCGGAGAGATTTACATAATAAATGATGGAACTTCCGCAGTACTCGGAGAATATCATTACGGAGATCATGGTGTAGAAAACCTGGTTTACCTGACTATAAGCTCTGGGATAGGAGCGGGGGTTATACTCGAAGGAAATCCTGTACAGGCCTGGAACGGAAATTTTGCAGAAGTAGGTCACATGAAAATAAGTCAAAAACAGGTAGAATGTGGCTGTGGAAAAATAGGTCACTGGGAGGCCTATTCATCCGGAGAGAATCTGCCAAATATGGCAAAAGAACTTTTTGACTTAGATTTTGCGGATGCAAAAGAAGTATTTGAAGCCAGTGAGAAAGGAGATCCGGAGGCAGAAAAAGTGATGGGCCGTATGCATGAAGCCAACGTTACAGGAGTTTCTAACATTGTAAACATGTTTAATCCGGAGAAAATAGTTCTCGGCGGGGCCATACCGCTTAATCATCCGGAGTTAATTCTTGAACCATTGAAAAACAATGTTCCAGCAGAGACGATAAATAAGGCTCCGGAAATAAGCATTTGTGATCTCGGAGAACGATCAGTACTGCATGGCCTTCGTGCAGTGTGTAATGAGGAATTTAAGCCCTCTCAAGATTAAACTCTATACATGGGAGACTTCACAGAACATATCCTGTTCGGCTTCTTTACAGCCTCGATAGTCTCCTTCCTGCTTAAGGCCTATATCTTTCTTAATCCTGTAGAAATGTTAATCTCGGCAGTAATGCTTGTAGTAGGCTCTGTTTTACCTGATATAGACCATAAAAACTCCTACGTTCACAGGGCAGCACAAGGCTTTGCCAGTATAGGTTCAGCTATTCTTTCTCTAGTATTGCTCCCTTTTCCGATTCACATAAACTTTGTATTTGCTTCGGCGATATTTTTGCTAATTTACACTTCTATATCAAACATGAGGATAAAACACAGAGGTTTCACCCACAGCTTTAGCTTCTGCAGTACAGTGTCCTCTCTTACAGTGATTGCCTCTGTTTATATGTATGCATCTCCGGTTCCAGGCCTTGCTGTAGGCCTCGGAATATTGTCACATCTCCTGCTGGATAGAGAATTTAAACTAACCTAAGGTTTTTGCTATAGCTTTCAGTCATAGTTAGGCCTTTTCTTTTTAGAAGAATGTTTATTATTAATTATCTCGATAAAAAATAGTGGAGAGGAAAATGTAAAGGCACTAAATATTTGATTTATTCTTTGACGTCTGCAACGTCTCCAAGTGTTGCTTTTCTATCGTCTCCGCCATCTCTGTCGTCATAATCGCTTACTTCGGGATTGACATATAGATCTATGTTGAATTTTTTCTCAAGCTTTCCAGCCAGGCTTTTGTCTGGTTTGAGCTGTTCCTGTTCTATCTTCTTTAGAAGTGAAGCTTTCTCGTTTAATTCATCGCTTAGTTCCTGTATGGAGAGTTGTTTTCCTTCTCTAGCTTCCTTTACTTTTTCTCCATAGTTGTTGGCTAGAGACTTTGTGTCTCTCTTGCGAGTAGAGGTCCTGGATTTTTTCTTTTTCTTTTTTACATTACTGGAGGGAGTCTCAACTTTCTCGCCCATATCTGAGCAAGAGCTACATACTTTGAGTTTAGCTCCTTCGATTTTGGTCTTTGTTAAAGAGTCAGCGTCTTTACCGCATAGTTGGCATGATGGCATTTTTGGAATTCACAGAAAGTTGTCTGAAATAGTTGTTTTTCTCATTTGAGATCTAAGTTTGTTTGAAATCTAATTTCCTACTAAACAGTTAAATAATGGCCTGTCCCCAGTATAAAGGTTATCATAACAGAAAAAGTTTTGAACACTCTCAGCAATTTTAGGCCTCAATTGGTTTAATAATTTAAGTAATTGTTTTACCTCCTAGGTGTTTTTAATAGTGAAAGAAAGCTTTGTTCAACTTCTAGAATCAAACTTGCAACACACAGAAGAATTTGAAGATAAATTCGATGATTTACAGGATTCACAAGAGCCTGAGTTTGTAACAGTCTGCTGTAGCGATTCCCGGGTACTTCAAGATCATATGTGGGGCAACCAGCATCCAGGAAAGGTTTTTACCTGTAGTAACATAGGAAACAGGACTTTTCAGCAAACTGAAGATGGTAAAGCTGTATCAGGAGATGTTTTGTATCCAATCGCACATACAGATACAAAAACAGTTATAGTAGTAGGTCATACAGGGTGTGGTGCGGTTACAGCCACGTATAAGGATCTTACTGAAGGCCTGGATGAACCTTCGGGTATCACACATTGTATAGATCTTCTTGAGGACAGATTGGAGGAAGGCCTCGATAAATTGCCTGAGGATTTAACTGATTCACAGGCTGTCAATCATCTCGTAGAATATAATGTAGATAGAGAGGTAGAAGTACTTACTGAGTCTGAGGAGGTTCCTGAAGACGTAGATATAATCGGTGTAGTTTATGATTTCCAGGATATCTACTCTGAAACTCGAGGTAAAGTCCATATTATTAATGTCAACGGCCGGAATTCTGTCGAAGATCTAAAGGAACAGAATCCGGAGATCGAAGATAGGGTAAACCGTCTCTGGGAGCCCTAGTTTTCTTCAACTATTTTTACTTTCTTTTCATCTTCTTCAGTTCCCAGATAGTTAAGTGCGAGACCGAAAATCAGGGTTGAAAACGAAAATGCCAGTAGGCCTACTCCCAAGAATAGAAGAGCCTGTTCAAATCCGGTTCCAGAGCTTTGAGCTGCAGCCTCTGCAGTATCTTTAGATAGTTCTCCCGCATCCACGGCGTTGAATGACCCTACATCACTTGAGGAAGAGGCCTCAGACATTTTACCTGTAAGACTCTGATTTAGATCTTTCCAGACTAGGAAGAGACCTCCGATACCTGATAGAGCAGATGATCCTACAGAAAACTTTACTTTCCGTTCTTTTCCTTTCACTATGGCTTCAGCCTTTTTTGTAGGCCTGTATACTACTCTTCTGCGGCCTTCTTTCTTTTCTTTTTCCAGAAGGCCTGCTTCTGTAAGATTTGTTAGGTGAGAAGAGATCGTGGATTTGCTTTTTCCAAGTTCGTCGCTCAACTTGGTGGTGGTTAATTCGCCTTCAAGCACTTTCTTCAGTATCTTGAGCCTTGTAGGAGAGGACAATGCTCTTATGGATTTGAAATCTAGTTCCATAAAGTGGTTTTTAGTCGAAAATGATTTTTTACTTTAGGCCTTTGTTCGCCTGAATCCGAACGTTTTTCATTAAGTAATGATAATTTCAGATGAAAATCTGCTTTATCAGAACTTGAGAACATGTTTTTCCGGGTTAAATCCCCGTACCTATAAAAAAGAGCCTCGACAAACCATTATTGGTGAATTAACATGGTAGATGTACTAAAGAAGTCTGGCGTTCGTGACGCTGCAGATGGCGTCAACGTTGGAAGCGACTTCTACGATGCTCTAGACGACGAAGTTAAGGACCTAGTCGAGAGAGCAGTAGAAAGAGCTCAGGAAAACGGACGTAAGACAGTAAAAGCAAGAGACGTATAAGTTACGTCTCAAATTAATTTTTTCTCTTTTTGTTTTCTATAATTCTTCTTTACGACGCTCTTGTTCCATAAAGAATTCTTCAGCACGTTCAAGGCCTTCTCTAAGCTCTTTTACAGTTCTGAGGTTTTCCATAGGAAGTCTCCCCAGATCTCCATCGTTAATGTCGATAACTACTTTACCGTCTTTCTCTTTGAATCTGAAAGTCAAGACGTTTTGAGGTCCTTCAGTAAACTCGAAGAGTACTTCTTCATCTGATTCTGTCATACAAAGAAAAATATGTGTCAGAGGTTTTATGGTTTCTGGACAGCTTCTCTGATTTCCGGCATCTCTTGTTCAAGCCAGGAATCTTCTTCACATTCAACTACGACACGAACCACATCTGAGGAGCCGGAAGGCCTTACAAGAACCTCACATCTTCCTGTATCGAACTTGACTCCATCGACTTCGGACAGAACCTCATATTTTTCTTTGATAGAGTTCTTTATTTCTTTCATAGCTTTTTCTTTGTCTTCTACATCAAAGCTGAAACGCTCGAGGCTGTAATCTGGAGTATGTTTTAAGGCCTGTTCTATATCTGTTCCAGCAAGGACAAGGGCAGAAATGATTCCTGAATTATAGGGTACAAAATCTAGGACAGAATAATGGCCGTTTGGCTCTCCTGCGAGCCCTACATTTTCTTCTAGGGCTTTGTCCATTACAAAAGGATCTCCGACTCGGGTATAATAGATATCTTTGTTTCTATCTTCTATTAAGTCCTCAACAGCCTTTGAAGTGTCTACAGAGGCAACTACATCGCTGTCTACGGCTTGAGCCATGATAGAAAAGATTTCATCTCCGGATAAAAACCTATCAGTGTATGCTGTGACTCTATCCCCATCCATATCTGTAGCTAGGCCTAGATCTGCATCCTCTTTTTCTACTTTTTCCTTCAAGTCGTCAAGAAGTTCTGGCTTGGGATTAGGAGGGTCTCTATAAGGCCTATCATGCTCTTTTGAAATATCTATCACTTCGGCACCTATATCTCTAAGAAGTTCTGGTAATAGGCCTGAAGTGGCGCCTCCCATCGTATCTACTACGACGGTTTTGTCTGTTATTTGGTTGCCGAGTTTTGATCCATGAATTCTGATTCTACCTCTGTACCTCTGTTTCATTGTGTCTTCCATCTCAGTAAACTCTCCTTTTCCCTCGGAGAATTCCTTGTTCCTGAAGATTTCCTTTACACGTCCAAGATCTTCATTTACGAATCCATTTCCTTTAGGATACATTAATTTGAAGCCATTGAAATTCAGAGGCATATGAGAGGAGGTAACCTGTATAGATACAGCTCCATGTTCTTTCCCTGAGAAAGCAGTGTAGTCTGTAGGGCCTGTACCTACATCGATTACTTTAACTCCTGTTGAACGAAGGCCTTCGATCAGAGCATCCTTTAGTCTTTTTGAACTCTCTTTATTATCTTTAGATACTACTACCTGGTTTTCAAATTCTTCTTTAGAAAATGTTCCTAATGCTTTACCCAGTCTTTTTGCGAATTCATCGTCTATCTCTTCAGGAAACTTTCCACGTATATCATATCTTTTGAAGACTTTCTCTGGTTTCATTTTTTATCACCTAGAAATGAGATAAGATGGTCTAGAGAGTGTTTTTTACGGTCTAAAACCAGTCCTGGTATCTCTGCTCTATGTATTTCTTTTTCCCTATCGTCCACTAAGAAATCTATATCTCCGACATCTTTTGCCTCGCTCTGTACTACAAATATCTTTTCTACAAATTGATCTGCTCCCGAGGCCTTTATTTTAGCTCTCTGGAACTTTTGTTCTCCTCTTGTCACGATCACAAACTCATGGTCGTCGATCTCTTCGAGCTTTGCCAGATCTTCGTAGAGAAATTGAGAAAGATCTTCTAGTGCCTCGTATACTTTTTCCACATCAACTCCTGAGGCTTCAGCATGTTTTTTTGGAGAATAGCATCCGTCTTCATCGTAGACGTCTGCATCAACGTGGTGAAGACCTGTCTGTTCTTTCAAATATTCGTTAAACTCATCTGTTTTAAATAGCACCCTATCAAAGTCAAGGCCTACTCTCATTTCTCACGCACCTGATCCTGGTCGACATAGAGTGTCTCTCCTCTCTCGACATTTTTGTGTACAACCGTACCTGGACCAACATCTGCGTTGCTTCCTATCTGTATTCCGGGCATAATGGAAACGTTGACCCCTATATCTACGTTATCTCCGATCACTGCGCCCATATATGTTCTGCATGTGTTTTTACTGTAGTCCTTTCCAATTAGATCTGATTCTATTTCAGGCCTTTTTCCGTTTTCTCTGAAATCTCTGTTGGCTGTAACTGTTTCTGCACCGATTTTTGAACTTTCTCCGATAATTGAGTCGCCTATAAACCCTGAATGAATTGAACTAGACGGTAGAAGAACCGAGTTCTTTACTTCGGAGTTTGCACCTATAACAACTTCTTTCTCAACTGCCACGTTGTCTCTTACTATTGCGTTGTTCCCGATTATGGTGTTTTCGCCGATATAAGCAGGTCCCTTGATTACTGCGTTCTCGTAGACTGTGGCTCCGTCTTCAATGATGACGTTTCCTTTAATTTCTGCTGAATCTGCTATCGAGGCCTCTTCTGATATCTTTCGCTGCTTTTTTTCTAGCAGTTCTTCTACAACTGAGAAAAGATCCCACGGGTATTTGATAGAATTAGTCTCTTCATCAATTTTCAGTACGGAGGCTGGAGAGTCTTCCATCTGCTCGCTGAGAGCGTCCTCGTACTGGTACTCCCAGGTCTCAACTTCATCCAAGTACTCAAAGAAAGAGTTATCTAGAAGGTACATTCCTACTACTTTATTGTTGCTGGGAGCTTGCTCTGGTTGTGGCTTTTCCACCAAATCTATAACTTTTCCTTCCTCGTTGATATCGAGTATCCCATATTTTTCAGGTTCTTCAGTAGGCGTTGAGACAAAAACAATGTCAGCATCCTCGTTTTCAGCCTTCTCAATCATAGGTTCGAAGAACTGGGCTGCGTTTGCTCTGTAAGGTGTCAAAACCAGGAATTTTTCATCCAAAAGATCTTGTGCCTGTCTGAGGGCGTTCCCCATTCCGTCAGGACTTTCCTGTACGATGTAATGATCTGCTCTATCCTCAAGATTTTCTTCGATCTCTCTATCAGGGCCTTGTACAATTATTATTTCATCTACCCCTGAATCTTCAAGCTCTTCAATTGTATGTTCAATTATAGGCTTTCCGAGAACTTCTGTAAGGCCTTTGTGCCTGTTATCGCTCAAAGGTTTGAACCTGCTGGATTGCCCTGCTGCAAGAATCACTGCCTTCATGGTAAGAAATATGCCTCTGAACTTCTTAAGTTTCCCCTTACTTGCTTAGTTCTGATAAATCAGTCCTCGCATCCGGAACGAATTTTTTGCCGTAGATTGAGTTGTTCATCTCTATAAAGCTCCTAGCACCGATGAAGGATTCTCTTATGACCGACCCTGACTTCACATCGGATTCTTCCCCGAGAATAAAGTTCTCAAGATGTGTCTGAGGGTCAACTATAGATCTCTCAAACATAAGGCCTTCTTCGATGCTTGCGTCTCTGATCTGACATTCTCTGGTTATAGTTGAGTTTCTTATAACAGTATTAGGTCCGATTACAGAGTTTTCTCCGATAAAGGCCTTTCCTTCAATTACTGTCCCTGCTTTGATTTGTGCTCCATCTTCAATAATGGCTTCTCCGGAAATTTCTGCTTTATCAGATACCTTTGCGTCTTTGATGACGGTTTCATTTATTTCGAAGGATCTCTTGATTTTGTCTGCTTTCCAGAGTTTTTCTGGAGAGTTGATATCGATCCAGTAATCATCTACTAGGTTATATTTAACTTGGTCCTGTAGAGCCAGGTTCTTCACTGCATCAGTCAGTGAGTTCTCATCTTCGTCTGTTTTCTCAAGCTGATCAAAGATATCTGACCTAAAGACATAGATTCCGGTATTTATTAGGTTGTTTTCTGGAGCATCAGGTTTTTCACGTATATCAACGACGTCATCGTTTGTAATACTTAATACACCGAACTTCTCGGGCTTTGATTCGTCTGTACCTAGAAGAGTTACTTTTTTCTCGTTGTTTTCGTGTTTGTCTAGGAGATTGTTTAGATCGCCTTCAGAGACTATAACATCTCCGTTGACAACTATAAAGTCATCTTCAAGGAAATCACACGAACTGATAGCCGAGGCAGTACCATCGACTTCTTCCTGATGAACAATATTGATGTCTGTTCTCTCACCGAATTCCTGTTCAAATTTCTCTTCAAGGTGGTTGGTAACGAGATAAATTTCGTCAACGCCGTTTTCTTTCAAGGCCTCAATATTATGTTTTACAAGTTCTTCGCCCATGACAGGCATTAAAGCAGTAGGTTTAGATTCTGAGAATGGAAAAAGGCCTTCTTTCTTTTTAGCACAAGGAATTACAGCTTTCATATATGGTACTACCCTGCTATAGTATCGCTTTCCTCATGTTCAAGTATCTTTCTATCTTCGACAATCATCCTCTTCAATTTATCCCGAGATTTCTCTAATTCCTCGAAAGAATCTCCGCTAGCAGACTCCTGTACATCAAAAAGAGAATCCATGAACCGATCAACTTCATGCTGGCCTATCTCATCGTTTTCAAGGCCTACAGCATTCAAAACAGCACGTTCAATAACTCTATATAGTTGATCATGTAAAAGAGAAGGAATATCGATCTCTTCACCTGTATCAAGATCAAATAGTTTTTCATGGAGCATATCGCCAGCTAAATTCTGGCTTCCCTGTACAGTAAAGAACCTACACTCTTCATCAAGGAAGGCCTTATTATTTGTTGTCTTGTAATCTGATTTTAGAACTTCATGGTCTGTAACCTTCTTTATTCTTCTCCCTGCTTTTCGTGCGTCTTCACTGAGGCCTATCCAGCTACCGTGAAGCGTAATAGCTGTTCCAGAAGAATGAAGCAATGCTTTTGCCTGTGCCTGTGCAGTATTTTCGCCTATGCTTTCTGTATAGCCTCCTCTGATAGACATGAAATTATCGGAACTCAATGTCTTCGGCATAAAGTATTTAGTATCAGTTGATTCATATTTGAGCTCTTCAGTATCTAACAAATCAAATAAGTAGGCCTCATGTATCATTTTATCAAGAACTGCTCCTCCTTTGATTCCTGATCTTTTGATGGGCTCCAGTATTTTCTGAAGGCCTATGGAGCTCTGTCTAAATATATCAAGTCTATCTATATCTTCTCCTTCTAGTATATTAGCTGTTTTACGTACCACGGGACTTTCTCTTTCTATAAAGTCTACCATATACATTACTCTATGTTCTCTGCTCATCTCCTTTTCGCTGAGGTGTTCCTTCCGGGACATGGAAGGAGGCTTTTCTGCCAGGTGGAAGAAATTGTTCTGAAGAGATCGGTGTATATGTCTTGAGTGGGTCTCTGAAGGCCCAGAGTCATAGATCATTATCTTTCCTTTTTCCTGTTCTGCAGCTTTATACATCTCCTCGACGTCCTGAAAACTCTCTACAAAGATACCGTTTGCCTCGGCGAACTTTTCTGCCTTTTCCAGGTGCTCAAAATCTGTATCGCATATTCCCTTCAACTGGGCGTCAACCTT
>Ga0102942_1001017_pt1 | contig 10797 bp, 19 predicted proteins | sample SalPon2_C_H2O_MG_FD_78171 | JGI IMG/M metagenome (GOLD analysis project Ga0102942, IMG submission 78171) | Salt pond water microbial communities from South San Francisco under conditions of wetland restoration - Salt Pond MetaG R2_C_H2O_MG | ecosystem: Environmental > Aquatic > Non-marine Saline... | reverse complement strand
GTCCGTGAGGTTACGGACGAGGACGAGCTGTCAGACCTTGGTGTTGAGGGCGACGGTACTGTTGACGAAGTTGAGTTCTAGGCTCAACTAACAGAATAGTTTTTTGAGTACAGCTCCTTTTTGGGGAGTACACTGAGACTGTCACAATGACACGCAAACCCCAACAGTTGCGCGCTCCTGTCAGTGTTGAATCCCACGCTCCAGCTCCCACACTAACAGTGTCAGCTGGCAGTCTCAGGCTCTATCCCAAGAAGGGCCTTGGTGGTAGGTAGGCAAACCACAGTAATTATGCCAAGAGTACAAGATTCCAAAGTAATACAGACAAATAAGGCGGAGAGCAGAGACATTAGGGTTATCAATCATACTGATGACCACGTTATCAATGTCTATGACAGTCACAAGACTGCTGAGATAGCGTCATTCTACTACGGTGAGAACCCCGTCAGTGAGGATGAGGCTATTCACAGGGCAGAGGAGTACGCCAATGGGTACGTCGCGGGGCTAAAGGAATGACGTTTGACCCCAGTGATGTCACCTGCCGTGCTGATGAGAAGCTTCCGCGTAGAGTCTGGAAACGGATTAGTGCTGAAGCTACCAGTGTTGTAGTGGAGGAGTAAGATGGATTTTCAGGAGCTTAAGAAACAGAGTGTGAAGAAGGTCTTGCTGAGAGGCAAGTCCGGGCGTGGTAAGACACGAAACGCTGTGGTGATTGCCCTTGAGGTTGCAGAGAGTGGCGGTAGGGTACTCTATGTTGACACTGAGGCTGAGGGCAGTACCACTATGGTCAAAGTCGTTGAGGATAGTGACACCAAGTACACTGAGGAGACTGTCAGTAACATTGAGTACATCCGTGCTGACAGTTACAGTGAGCTTATGGGCGCTATCCACAAGACTGATGGCCAGCAGTCAGAGTTCGACCTTATCGTTGTTGACACGTTGGACCACAAGCATAGCTACGTTCTCAAGCACGTCACTGATGCGAAGCGTGAGAGCGGGGCAGACTGGCAGGAGTACGCCAGCATCTATGCTGAGGAGAAGGAGATAATGGAGCAGATAGGGAAGCCAAGGACGAATTTCTTGGCTACTGTTGACCCGGACTCTGGCAGTATGGACAAGCCAAAGGGCGCACAGACTAATGTTCACGGCTATTTCTCAATAGTGGTGGACATGAAGAAAGACGGTGATGACTGGACTCACAAGATTAGGAACTGGGTTAATCGTGACGACTTGATTAACAAGAAGGTTCCTGACCTTGTTGATGCACTGAGTTCTGAGTTCACCGAGACGATATAGGATACAGAACAATGGTAAGCAATACCGACACCTACGAGAGTATAGAGACGAAAGTAGTCAGAGTGAAAGACGGTATGGGGACGGCTCATACTGTCAAGATTGACCGTTTCAATGGCGAGGACTCGATGGCGATGAGTGACGCTGGCTTTGGTGGTGTCAATCACCAGTTTACTATCTGTGATGGAGGACAGATGGAAGCTCACTATGACCCGTACAAGCTCAGCATTGAAGGGCAGTTGTTGGGGATGAATAAGGCCGCTGATATGCTGGTCAAGTCCCTCCACACTGGCGGCATTATGTGGGAGGAGATTCCCCATGATGACACTCTGTACCTGCATGAGATTGAGGAAATGGACGATGGCTCAGGGTAAGAAAAAGCGCACGTACAAGTTGACTAAGAAGGCCATTGCTATTATCGAGTGGTTTGATGATAATAGCAGGCTGGACAAGAGTGACACGGTGGATAGGGCAGTGAAATACTACTACGCTCAGGTCAAGGCTGGTAACATCGACGACCCTATGGTGAAGGACGAGATTGAGAAGGGTGCTGAGGAGCTGATGGATGATGATGATGACGGTGATAGCGGTGGCCTGTTAGAGCGTATCAGAGGAAAGAAGTAACAATGAAATACGAACCAGTATTCTTTGACATTGAGACTACCGGCCTGAACCCCATGGCTCAGGGCTGGTGGGACAATGTTGAGCATGGCGCACAGGTTACAGCGATAGGAATAGGTTGGATGGACGACTGGCGAGAGGGTCAGTCCATTGAGGATGTGACGTTCAATCAGGAGGTCTACTCAGATGACAGTGAGTACCGGCTTCTTGATAATGTCGCTGATACAATGGAGGCCCGATGCGACTACATGGCTGATGATGATACTGAGCCTGTACTGGTGACGTTCAACGGTCGGCAGTATGACCACCCTTACCTTGGGGCTAGGTTCGCAAGGCTACGTCTAGATGGCTCAGTGTTCAATCATCGGTTCAAGAGGCTGGACATGATGAGGGCTCTCGGGGTTAGGCTTGAGGGCGTTGGTCGTTATCCTAGCGAGGATGACTGCCTTGAGGTTCTTGGCCTTGGTAGTGATGACCCGCACGACGGCAGTGATATGCCGGGCTACTTCGGTGATGGTGACTGGAAGAAGATTCGGGAACACGTCAGGCATGACGTTCTTGAGATGATGAAGTTGTTTGTTGAGACTAAGGCCATGTGTATGGAGGAGTTCTACAATCACTACGACGTTGACAAGGATGCGAACTTTGTTGAGGAGGTAGAGCCATGACATACGATGGCCTTCAGGTTGCCATTCCTGATGAGATGATGTTCAGCATGGACGATGACAGTATCACATATACTGAGTCCTATGAGGCTGATAGCGACGGCCTTGCTGAGGATGTTGCCGAGACTACTGAGGAGCTGGCTATGTTGTACGCCAAGCACCTTGAGGACGAAGATGGGGATAGTATCAATGTTGACGTTGATACGTGGACTGACGGCAAATACGTCAATGTTGAGGTCGTCATTCAGCCCGGCAAGCCTGAGGGTGCTGAGAACATTGGCCTTGCGGCCATAGCTGGCGAGATTATGGCTACTCTGGCAGTGGCAGACCCTCTGATGTGGAATACTGTCGTTAAGGCGACAGAGGGTTCCGCTGAGGATATGTTTGAGGAGCTGGCTAGGATGATGAAGTCTAGAGACTGAAGAACCAAATACCAGACATTATATTTTGGGCATATAGCTCAACTGGATAGAGCGTATCCCTCCTAAGGATAAGGTTCGGGGTTCAAGTCCCTGTATGCCCGTCGGTGAGGGCGCGTAGCTCAAGGGTAGAGCGAGCGGCTCATAACCGCTTGGCTGTGGGTTCAAATCCCATCGTGCCCATCAGGGTGATGGCCTACCATCATAGCAGTGGAGTGATTCAAGAATGGATGAAATTGACAATCCAGATGATGAACAGCCCTTCGGTATAGTGGAAGATGCTCAGGGTGAAGTTGAAGCCGCTGAGATTGTGGTATATGAGTGGACTCTTTACCGCAATGGGAATCCTGAGCGTTCAGGACGTTGTGTTACTACTGAGGTTGATGAAAACACTGTCAAGGTTGTTGGTGCTGGTGATGTTGAACCTCATAGTAACCCTATGACTGGTAGCCACACTGGTATAGACACTTACTACAGTCATGTGTTTGTGCTTGGTCGTCAGGACTCTTTTGAGACTGAGCCAAAGTACAAGATGACTGTCCATCCTGATGATGTTGCGGGCGAGTTCCTGAGCCTATAATTCATAACAATGAAAACCCAAGGACTACTAGAGGAGATACAACAGGCGGCACAGACTATTCAATCACACGCTGGCTACATAGAGGAGCTTAACGGTGACGTTGAGAACACTGATGAGCTTGGTGATGGGGAGGGAGAGTATGAGATGTTGGTCACTCTCTCTATTACGTCACACGAGCGCGGGCGTGAGCAGGCGGAGCAACACTGTAGGAAGGTTGCAGGCTCTTTGAGGAACGACTCTGCTGTTGGCAGGTTCGATATTGCTGATACCAGAGTCCAGAAGATTAGAGGAGAGGCTGAGGAGGAGTAAGACATGAGTGACAGTAAACAGAACAAACGGTATAATGTCGAGAGCGAGAAGGAAAAGGAGCAGAGATTCATCGAGTATCTCATTGACAATGAAGGAGAGGCGATTCTTGTTGATGAGATTGTTGATGAGGTTGACGGAATAGACTTCAATCATGCCACCAAATCCCTGAGTATGAATCTTCCTTATTTCTTTTATAGGGTTGGTTCATTCCACAGGGCAGAGGGCCGATTCTACTATGCTGAGGTAGATTGGCTTGCTGTTGGTTTCGTGTCGATGATGATTTCATTGTCAATCCTGACGTTGGGTTGGGTGGTGTTGTTCGGCCTATGATGTTCAAGGTTATGGAGGTCGGTGATGGTGTTGAGATTGAAGGTCCTACTGGTCCTATCAATGTCTATCTTGAGCCTGTTCAGAATAGTGGTGAGGTTCTGATAAAGGCTCCCGGTGATGACATTGGTAAGAACCAGTGTCGGATTCATGGTAACACCTATCAGCACAAGGACTTAATCAAGAAGTTGCCCTACGGCCATGAGGGTAGCGAATGGACTGGTGAGGTGTGGGCTGTCAACAAGGAGATGACGACAGAGTTGGCCGCTGTCCTGACGATAGCAGGCGTTGACGTTACCATTGAGGGAGGTGCTGTTGCTGAGGACGACGGTTGGGGGCACTTGAGGGAGGAGATTGAGTTGCCCGGTGATGATAACGCCTCTATTCAGGTTATGGTCGGCCCCTCTGGTCCCGGCGACAAGGTTAGTAGGTCATGGGCAGAGGACGCGGCTGAGAAGGGCAACTATGACAGTGTTGAGGAGTTTGCAGAGCAGTTCAACCTTGATGTTGCCTCAGACGAGGAGATGCAGAAGGTTCTTGAGGATGATGACGACGAGGGCGGGGCTGACGTGTTCAGCTCAGAGTAGCCGGGTTTCAACCCGGTAGTGCGGTGTCTTTTTGGTGTGCGAACCCGTACCATGATATATGGTGTTCGGTCAGCACATGAAATTACGTTGGTGGCAGAGGGGAGCTGGAAAGGACAAGCCATTAGATGAGGCTTGGGCTGAGGCTGAGCCTGTCAAGGTCTTAGGCAGGAAAGCGGCTGAGGCTAGATACCACTTCGAGAGTAACAGCGTCCTAATCCGTAAGACTAGAGGCGGAGGGACAGTGGTAGAGGGTGGGTTTGGGACCATAATTCACGATGGTATCCCGAAGTGTTCAGGATGTGCTGAAAGAAAGACGCCGTTCATGCCATGTCGTAACTGTAACGATATGGTTCAGTGTTAGTCCCCTTTTTTCTGGTAACGGTCGGGTTGACCGGCTCAAAAGGGCATAGTTTACGAGTTTACGCCGTGTACGGAGTGTAACCTAACTATGTACCTCTTTGAGACTGAGTGATGGTATTGGGGTCGGGGTTAGTGGGATTCTGGCTGTGGTTACAGTGTTTTGGTGTTGGCTACAGTGGTCCATACTGTAAAACGGGGCGTTCAATCTACCCGGCTTGATGATGGCTGAATATGACAGTTAGAGCCTCTAAGACGGCTGTTTACCGGGGATTTAAGTACCCCCGCCCCCTAAACCAATACGCCCGGTGTTTTACAGTGTCAACGAAAAACGAGTGGTCTGAAAGGACAACAAAAATCTATGATGATGAGGGACGCTCAATGATACCGCTTAGGGTGAGACGTATGTTGGACCTAAGCCCCGGTGACGAGGTAAAGTTCATCAATGCTGATGGAGTTGTTGTCCTGAAGAAGGTTGAAGATGAGTAGAAGCAGTGGCACAGATTATAGTGATAGCTTCAGTACAGACAAGGCTGTAGAAGAATCAGAGAAAAGCCTTGAGGCCAAGCTTTTCGAGGTTGAGTATAGCGGTGATGATAGTGTTAGCAAAACAGTCAGGCTTAGAGACTGGCACGTTACCGCTATATCACGCATACGGATAAGTGAGAATACCAATCTAGTTAAGGTTGGGTTCACAGCCTATAAGGTTGGCCTGAAAAAACTGAGGGGTATCATAGACAAGGATGACAAAAGTGAAATAGAGGAGATGGTTCTAATGACATCAGACCTAATGTTTCAAGACCATAACCAAAGGGATGATGTTAATGAGGACTCAGGTGACTTTCATGACTTTGAGATTGACGACCCAATGAAAGACGTGGGTGATTTGTCTCAAGTCAAGAGAGTACACTATCAGGATAGCGAGTATAGTGAGGTAACAGATACTTTTTGCGAGACGCTCAATTTTGGCGGTTGGATTCATAGGGCAATAATTTCTATTGGCCTTACAGAATCCGAGAACATTCCACCAAGGCTAATGGAGCCTGCTGAGGATAACGTGGAGGAGGTGACTAAGGCTATTGATGAGAATGTCGATAGGCTTGAGAAGATACCTCTAGAACACGTTAATGAGAACATGGGCCATTGGCTTAGTAATGGTATCAGTGAGAGGAAGCTAACTCTCATAGAGGCCATAGCTGATAGAATGTCAACTGGTTATGGTGAGGAGTTGGTCAATCTGGTGTCTATTCTCAGGGATAACGCTGAGATAATAGAAGAAGATAGAGAGTAACAAAAGGATACAGAAAACAGAACAATGTCAAGTCACAATTCACAGACGACTGCGTTCAGAGAACCGATAGGACAGGCCATTGAACAACAGAGTATGCCCGCTGATTTTGACAAGGCTTTTGAAAGAGCATTTCCCGCTCCTGAGCCTAGGCAATTTCAGAAGGAAGTCGTCAAGGAGGCGTTGAAGGCGTACCTTGTTGACGACAAGGATGTGGTGATGATTGACGCTCCGCCCGGTTTCGGAAAGAGTATCACCATATACACAATACTGAGGATGCTCAATGGTGATTCATACTACTGTACTCCTCTCAAATCGCTTCAGGAGCAGTTGGTTGAGGATGACCTCATTGGCGGAGGGGTGGTGGAGATTATGGGGAGAAACAACTACCCCTGTATTCTCCCTGATGCTGATGAGAACACCACTGTTGAGAACGCAAAATGTCAGAGGGAGTCTGAGTGGGAGTGTGACATTAAGTCACAATGTCCATACTACGCCCAGAAGGCTAACTCAATAGCGTCGAAAATCTCTGTGATGAACTTGGCATACATGATGAACGTGCCAATGACGCCAGAGGTTGATGATGGTACTTTCTGCCCGCGCGATGTTATGGTGGTGGACGAGTGCCAAGGGCTTGACGACTGGGCGATGACACAGATTGGTGTCACTGTCAGTCAGAATAAAGTCCCTGATGAGGTGTGGTCAAAGATAAGGTTGCCTCCCGAGGACGACAGGGAAGATTATGACACTATGGTTCGGTGGCTTGAGGATACTGTTCTCCCTGAGGCACGTAGCCACAGAGAGTATATAGAGGCCACTACCATGACAAAGGATGAGGTTGATGAGGCTACTGACCTTGACAACTTCATCGACAAGATTGAGAACTTCCTTGATGACCACGAGGACAATCACTGGACTCTGACATACGACTATCAGATTAACAAGAACGCTGATAACAAGGCCATTTGGGAGTTCAAGCCTATCAAGGTTGGACGGTTCCTTGATGAGCTTGTGTGGCGTAACTGTGGCAAGGTTCTCCTCAGCTCTGCCACTATTCCAAAGGGTGACTGGCTAAGTGAGGTTGGGCTTCAAGACGCTGATGTTAGGCGTCTGTCTCTGCCTTCGACTTTCCCTGTCAAGAATAGGCCCATTATTACCAGCGAGGCTGTTGGTAAGATGACCTATAGCGAGAAGGATGAGACTATGCCCAAGATGGTGAATAAGATTAAGGCGATAGCAGAACACCATGAGGGCGAGAAGGGTATCATTCACTGCCGGGGATACAACTACATCTCAATGTTCAAGCACCACTGTAAGAAGGAGGGGATATTCAGTTGGTTCAAGAACAATGTCCACGTTCAGGACAGATATGATAGAGAGGGCAGTCTTGAGGAGTGGGTCAATAATGATAAGCAGGTTTTCCTGAGTGTCAACATGGCTGAGGGTATTGACCTGAAAGGAGACAAGTGCAGGTGGCAGGTGTTACTCAAGGCTAGTTACCCGTATATGGGCGATAGGAGAGTGGAGTACCGAGTGAAGGAGATGAATGACCAAGACTGGTATAACCAGCAGGCTGTTATTCAGATAGAGCAGGCTTACGGCAGGGCTGTTCGCTCTGATGAGGACGAGGCGGTGTTCTACATTCTTGATGAGAGTGCTGTCAACCTCCTTAATTACAGTGAGAAACTGTTTCATGACTGGTTCTTGGAGGCAGTCCAATGATGTCAGAGCTGAAAATGCTGGCTAATTTTGTTGGGGAGAAGAACCTTGAAAGAGGTCTTGAGTCGGTAAACAAGGAGAACAGGATTGAGTTGTCGTCGAAGATAGCTGATGGTGATGATAGTGTTACTGAGGTTCAAGTCCATGATATGATAAAGGAGATGGAGGACAGGACTATTGATGAGATAGAGGGAGAGCTTCCCGGCCTTGGGGAGCCTATCTTGAGGATGATGGCTCAGAAAAGCTTGGCGAACTACCTTGCTGAGAGGGTTGATTAAACAATGATAATAGACGACTACAGGGAGAAGGCACGGGCGTTTAGGCATATGGCTGAGATTGGACAGGAGTACAAGGCCCCAATGAACGCTTTACACGACCACTTCAATGTTGCTGATGAGGAGTGGAGAGAGATGTGTGAGGTTGAAGTTGATATAGAGAGGCAGTTAGCTGGCGACTGTGACATTTACGCTGACATTCCAGACGAGACGATGGAGAGTATGGCAGAGGAGATGGCAGATGTTGTTGTCACAATGCAGGTGATGGCGGATATGTTGGGAATAGACCTTAAGAAGGCTTACAACCTCAAGATGGAGTACAATCTTGAGAAATCTGCCACCAAGGATGATAATGGGAAAGTGACTGATGACACTGGCACTAGAAAACCTGACTTCTCTGAGGCTGTGGGGTGTGTGGAATGAAGGTCGATGAGGTCAGAGAGAAGTTCGGTAGAGAGGTCACAAATGATGAAGGGCACAGTGTTTGGGAACCTAACCCTAACAAGGTGAGGGGTATGATAATGAAACACGCCCGCGTGTGCGATGAAATTACTGGCCCCTCAGACGAGCCTGAGGTTGAGCATTATATTGATGACTTGTGGGAGTGGCTACAGCAGAAGTTAGGCGATGGGTTTGAGGGCCTGTTCCAAGGGGATGAAATGTCTCCGTCAGGGCGCTTCGATAGGATAGGGAAGGATAACCTCAAAGGATTCACTGAGAATCTATACAAGAAAAACGATGATTACAGGAGTCTTGTCAATGAGAAATGGACTGTCGTTCATAGCACTGGCGATGACGCCTCTGATGGTGGCGATGATAATGTTGTTGGTGAGGGAGTTACTGGTGACTTGGCGGCCTTGAGTGAGATGGGGCATGATGATAAGATACTTGAGTTCTTTGTTCTCACGGAGGAGCCGGGACCGGGGCTGAGAGGAAAGAAGAAGGCTCCTGCTGTGGGAATGTATAAGCACTATATGACAGAGTATGCCATTCAGGTCAATGGGATACCGTCAAGCCAGAGCGAGCCTAGTGCTGAGGCTTTCGTTGATGAGTGGATAGAGTGGCTCAAGGAGTTCATTTTCAACACTGAGAAGTGTATTGTCAGCTATGAGGCAGACAAGTATAATGATATGTTTGTCTGCCCAATGAAGGCTGATGTTGTTGAGTGGGCCAGAGAGCTTTGGCAGAAGAATGAGTTGTTCAGGAGGAATGTGAAGGAGAAGTGGGGAGGTTCTTACAAGGATACTGACGTTAACAATGATAGTGGCAGTAGCCTGTCCAAGATTAAGAGGCCAGAGATGAGGAGCAAGAAGAAGCGGAAAGGGCAAGTCAAGTTAGGAGACTACGCATAACAATGTCAGAACACAAGAGAATAATAGACAGAACAGACAGTCAGGTTGATGTTACTGATAGGATACAGTGTTACCAGAACGGTAAGACGTTCGAGTGTGACTGTGGCTTAGGCCACGGGATACCGCTAGAACTCAAGGCTACGAAGTGTCCTAGGTGTAATAAGACCTGTATTGATAGGAAGGCGGATGAGAGAGAACCGCCAAAGACTGATGAAAGTCAGACTACTCTAGGAGCATGGTAAAGCCGATGAGATACATAGATTGTTGGTCGTGTAAAGAGACGACAAGGGCTTTCTTTCCTACTGGGTACAGAGGGGCAGGAATAGAGAGTTGTCCTGAGTGTGGCAGTAGGAACATCGACATAATCTTGGAGTAGTTATGAGTGCTGAACAAGAAGAACAACAGAGGATAGCTAGAGTAGCTGAGGCGGCGTCAGAGCCGAGTTACCTCAGTGAGATAGCACGGAAGTTGGATAGAGTTTATGAAGGACAGGCTTGGTCAGTCAGACAAGTGGCTCAGGCTGTATCTGTCTTACAGAAAGACGACAGGCTTGAGACTTACTCTGTAGGCTATGAGGACAATGATGGGCAGGTTGAGAGCAGTCCGAAGTTCTCTCTTGACCCTGAGGGCGGTCTTGATGAGACTACAGAGTGGAATAGCTACACTGTTGTCTACAACCCTGACCAGAGTATAGACAACATTGATGATAAGCTCAATGAGGAGCTTAATCATACAATCTCCCCAGAGGACAAAATTGAGGTGATAAACCTTCTTAGTGGTGCTGGTAATAGGGTTAGCAGGCAGGCAGAGAAGATTATGCAGGATGCTATGGAGAGACAGTTCAGGGAATATGAGGAGACTTTTTTTGAGGGATACAATAACCCCGGTATAGACTACTATGTTATAGATGGTGACAGGAGAGGATTCGGACTGGCGATAGAAATATCTACTAGGTACGAGAACCCTGTTGATGGCCCTTATCTTGATAGCAAGCAGGAAAAGGCTATG
>Ga0102942_1001014_pt1 | contig 10809 bp, 12 predicted proteins | sample SalPon2_C_H2O_MG_FD_78171 | JGI IMG/M metagenome (GOLD analysis project Ga0102942, IMG submission 78171) | Salt pond water microbial communities from South San Francisco under conditions of wetland restoration - Salt Pond MetaG R2_C_H2O_MG | ecosystem: Environmental > Aquatic > Non-marine Saline... | reverse complement strand
TATTCTTTGAGTCCTTTGACGAGTTTTCTGTCGTCGATGACCCAGTATTCTATTTCGTCTCCTTCTCCTGCGGATAGGTCGTCTGGTAGTTCCATTTCGTCTGTTTCGTATGTGTCCATGTCCATGACTTGTGCGATGTTTCCATCTCTACTTACTACTTGTCCGATTTTTTTGTCGACATCTGGGCTCATCATCATTGTGTCGCCGGGTTTGGTTATGTGCCGGTCTTTGTTGTCGAATACGCCTCTTGCTTTGATTTTGGCTTTGGCGGATCCGTGTTTTCCCGGTGAACTCATGGAGATGCTTCTTACTTCGCATGGTTCTCCGTCGATCATTAGGTATGTTCCTTCTGATGCGTCGCTTGCTTCCATTTGTGTAGGCATATTGTATCAGCTCTAGTATAAAACTTTTTGGAAGAGATGAATGGCTTTATTGTGTTGCCATTTCGATGTCTTCTTTTTTGACTGTGTTTCTTTCTGCGTGGTCTGCCATTTGGTTTGCGTCTTGGCTGATTTCGTTTCCTAGATCCTCTAAGGCATTTTTAAGTTCTTCTACTGCGTCTTTTGATACTCTTTCTGCTCCTGCGTTTCTTAGGATTCGTTCTACTGGTGCGTTTGGTAGGCTCATAGTTATGATCACAAAGTTAAGTTTGCGGTTAACACTTTAAAATATGAATAATTCGGTTTCTGAAGAGGAGGTGGTGGTTGATGCTAATGTTCTCATCCATTCACGAGGACAGTTTTCCTTTAAAAAGGTTTTAATGCCTTTGAGCGTCCAGGAGGAAGTTATCTCAGATTTAAGTAAATTGAAGATGGAGAAACTTGATGTTAAAGTTATGGAGCCTTCAAATTCTTCTTTGCAGAAAGTCAAGAAAAAATCGGACGATATTAATTCTCCTACAAGTAGTCAGGATGAGGAGGCTCTTGCATTGGCATTAGATAAACAGTTGACTTTGGTTACGGATGATAAGGCTTTGCAGAACTTGGCTTTTCATCTTGGACATGAGTTTGAGAGTTTTAATACTGAAAGGGTTGAGGAGAAGAGGATTTGGAAAATTGTTTGTGGTAACTGTGGTGCTGAGGTTTCTAGTCTTCCTTGTCCTCGGTGTGGTTCTCAGTCAAGTCAACGGAAACGAGATTAGAGTAATTAATTGCGAATTCTTTTGTTAGGATTAGTAGTAAAGGTCCTAGAATTAGACCCTTGAATCCTAGTACTAGTGGTCCTGCGAGGAATCCTAGGAAGATGATTAGTGGGTGTTCATCCAGTCTTTTGGATCCTACATATGGTCTAAGCATTATTTCTGGGAATATTTGAAGTACTGTGACTCCGAAAAGGAGTATTAAGCTTCCTTTTACTGGTGCTGATGCGAAGAAAATGTAGTATATTCCTAAAGGTGCATAGAACATAAAGTTAGCGACTAAAGGGAGCAGAGATGCTAATATTACGAAAAGCGCCCAAAGCGGTATAAGCGGTATCGGGGTTGTTATTAATCCTATCAAGTAAAAACCTATTATTGTTAATCCCCCAAGGATTAGTGACACTATGAACTGTGTGAGGAATACTCCATGGAATATTTTCTCTATAGAAGCCATAAGGTTGTCGATTATCCTTCTCTCTGTCTCTGGAATTGATTTAAGAGTCTTGTTCATTTGGCTTGAAATCTTTTCACGATCTTTGTATAGGTAAATGGAGGTAACTAGGAAAATACCTAAGTCAATAAGTAGCGAAGGCAGTGAGGCAAACAGGTTGATCATTACATCACTGATGCCCTCCGATAAAGTGTTTAAATTTTGCCTGATGTTTTCTATAAATGTTTCAGGTAAATCTAGGGGTTGCAGTGCTTGAATTACTGTTTCCTGAAGTGATCCTGTGAATATATTTAATTGAGCAAGTATACCAAAGAAGTTGTCAACAAATAAGTATACTCCTATAAATACGGAGGCGATAACTGACGAGATAATTATTATACTCGATATTAACTCGTTCTCTATGTAAGGGTTGAGTTTTTTATGAGCTTCTGAAAGTATGTATGCGGCTGCTGCACCTATAATTATTGCGTCAAGAAATGGTAGAAGAATTATCATACTTCCCAGTACTAGCAATGCAACGACCAGCAGGGTTTCTCTTTTCGCCCTTAACTCATAGTCCATATCTGATGATTTGACCCTTAGATTAAATTATCTTTCTATAATAATGTATATACAACACCTTGGTTTTGTCACTGAGTCGTAGTATTTTCAATGAGAACATATTTAAAACTTGCGCCTGAAACAAGGATTAGGTGTTATAAAAATTTATGTCAGAAGCTCCGCAGAATATTCCAAGAAGACAGATTGACGACTACGAAGTGCCGGACGAATGGGAAGACGATGAGGAGGAACAAGAAGATGAAACTCCTGATGGAGAATTCCCAGACGATGAGCCAGTTCCAGAAGAAGAGGAAGGATACGAAGTAGTCCAAGAAGAAGCAGAAGAAGGAGACACAGTACTAACATGTCCAGAATGCGGAGCACAACGCTTCGAGGAAGACAGTGCAAAAGGAGAACTAATCTGCACAGAATGCGGATTCGTGATGGACGAAGACCGGATAGATGAAAGTGCAGAATGGAGAGCATTCAACGCAGAAGAAAAAGAAAAGAAAGCAAGAGCAGGACAACCACTAACATACACAAAACACGACATGGGAGTCTCAACAGAAATAGGAAAAGGCTCAGGAGAACTATACAAAGTCTCAGGAAACAAAAGAGCACAATACTACAGACTAAGAAAATGGCATAAGAGACTAACTAAATCAAAAGACAGAAACATGGGATTCGCACTAAGCGAACTCAACTCCATGATCTCAAACCTCAACCTGCCAGAAAGCGTCCACGAAGAAACAGCAAGACTATACGAAAAAGCGGTAGACCAAGGACTGGTTAGAGGGCGTTCAATGGAAAGTATAATCTCAGCCATCATATATATTGTGGCTAGAAAACAGGGAACACCAAGAACACTAGATGAAATATCGGATGCATCAGGAATCGAGAAAAGAGAGATCGGCCGTGCATACCGTTATGTAGCAAGAGAACTAGGACTTAGAATCCTGCCAGCAAAACCACAGGATTATGTCCCAAGATTTGCGGGAAAACTCCAACTTTCAGGTGAAGTCCAGGCAAGAGCTAGAAAAGTCATCAAAGAAGCAAGTGAAAGAGACCTTCTTTCAGGTAAAGGACCAACAGGAATTGCAGCAGCATCACTCTACATTGCAGCAGTCTTAGAAGGAGAAAAAAGGACACAGAGAGAAGTAGCAGATGTCGTCGGAGTAACAGAAGTAACAATCAGAAATAGGTACAAAGAACTAGCCGAAAAACTCGGACTCCAAGACGAGATAGAAGAAAAAAGTAATTAAATCTACAAAGGTTATTTACCTTTTTCGATACTTTACTTCCCCTCTGTTCTCCTGATAAACTATCTCTCCATACCTTGTTCTCAATTTAATATTAGTTTCCTCAGGAAATTCATCTGCTATGGAAGATTGTTCTCCTAAACTATATCCAACAGTTTGTCTCTCGGCACTTGTACCAACTAAATTCAAATAACTCTTCAAAAGCGTTTCAGAGGTTTTGAACATTCTCAATGCTATACTCTCATCAAAGAAATCAACTCTTTCTGAGTCGACGATACCGCCTACAATCTCTTCCACGGCACTTTCAGTGCTAATCCTCTCCTTTTCAATATTTCTAGAATAATCTGTTTGAAATTCTCTACTACCCATCATTACTTATTTACGGTGACAAAACTTAAATCAATTTCCGTCAATCACTTTCTGAACCATATCCATTATTTCATCTATAGGTGCGTCAGTCCTAAAACCTGTGGGAGAAAAATGCGTCCTGGATATCGGATAGCCTTTTTCTCGTAGACTTTCAATAAATTTAACCTGCCTAGGTACAGATACCCCTAAGTGTGAACAAATTTCGTGAAGGTCATAGAAAGGAGTCAAAATCTCAGCCTCGCCGTGAACCTTATCCAGCAATTCCTTTGATTTCTCCCATTCTTCGGGTATCTCTTCCACCATCTCTTCTGTGAAACGCTGATCCGCAAACTTTCCTGTCCAGAGAGGACCAGCAACTTTCAAATCAGTATTGCCGCAGTTTTCACACTTCGTTTTCCTCTCCAGCTTTCTCCATCTACATTCCGGACAAAAACTCAGGTATCCAATATTCTCCAAGGCTCTATTTGTCCTTTTCTTGGATTCTGTTACTCTGCCCATCACGCGTGTGTAGTGTTGTTCGTGCCAGCAGATTTTAGGGTCGAAGCATTTGTCGTATCGTGCGTAGCTTTCGAATACTTCTTTAAGATAGATACGGAGCCCTGTTTCGTGCATGAAACTGTTTTTCAACGGTTTAGAGCCGTACCTTCTTTGGCATACTGTTGAGTAGCTTCCTGCTGGTGCTGCATTGTCTGTCGCTGTAAAACCTGCAAACCCGTTGTGGTGTGTAGATCTTGCTGCGGAATCCAGGAAATTGACGAAACTACCATAAGGATCAATGTCGATATAATGGAAGAAATTCTTGCTTTTGCTTAGGAACACATTGGTGTCTTGTTCGGATACTTCTGCCTCCAATTTATTTTCTTCCAATGCTTTCTCTATCGCCTTAACTGCTGAAGGGTTTGCATCATTTACCCAAACCTTTCCTAGATCTTTGTATCTCATTCCTCTTATTCCGGAGGCTGCGAGTGCGTCGGCAATCCTCACTTCTTCATTTATTTTGTTAGAGAATACTTTGGCGGCGATGTAGGATAGGTCGCGGTTATGTTTCATATCTTCGTTGAAGAAGACTTCTGCATCCATCTCTGCCTTTTGACTGGAATAGAATACCGTGTCTCTTTCGGTTCCGCGATTCATACAGTAAAATTTGTAAACAGCAAAACTTTTTTAAACAGGCTTTGAAGAGAGGCGCTCATCGGGTTTATAAACCTTACTTGAGGGTAAACTTAATGCGGTGAACCAGCAGTGGCAGAAGTAGTACGCGAAGTGAAAGATGCTGAACAAAAGGCAGAAGAAATGATCAAAGAAGCAGAAGAACAAAAAAGAGATAAAATAAAAAATGCCGAACAAGAAGCAGAAGAAATAGTAGAGAAAGCCAAGGAAGACGCTGAAGAACTTAAACAAGCAGAAATGAAAGACTTTAAGGAAGAAGTCTCTGAAGAGAAACAGGAAATAATCAAAAAAGGTGAAGATGAAGCCCACACACTTAGAAACACTGCGTCAGACAACCTAGAAGAAGCAGTAGACTTTCTAATGGAAAAATTCAAGCAAGGTTTCATAAGGTGATCCAGAAATTAAGCCAGCAGAAATGACCAAAATATCAGTAACAGGCTCGAAAGAACACCTTGAAGATGTAATAGAAGAACTCCACAACCTCCAACTGATGGATATCAACCAATATGAAGGAGAACTAGACACTGGAGAACCTGTCAGTGAAGCAGAAGACCTATCAGAACTACTTGTGGATGTCAGAAGCCTTCTATCTAAAATGCCAGAGCTAGAAGTAGAAAATGAGGAAGTTAGGATAGGAGAAGTTCAAAAAGATATAAGACAGGTTAAGGAAGAAATTGAAGGCCTAAATCAACAAGAAGAAGAACTTGAAAGAGAAATAGAGCAAACCAGAGAAAAGAAACAGTTTTTCAAAAAACTGAAAGAGACTAAACTAGAAATAAATAACTTAAAGCCTTCTGAAACACTCGATGTATTTATAGGAAAATTGGATGCCTCAAAGTTTGAGGCAAATGTTGGGGTAGACGATTATCAACTTTTCCATTCCAAATCAGCTGATGTAGTAGTTTACTCCAAGAGAAAAGCCGATAGAATAGAAACTGCATTGGAAGAAGCAGCCAGAGACAGATTTAAACTACCTAAAACCAATTTCTCAGGTACTTGCCAGGAAGTCTACAAAAAGCTGGATAAGAAGCTTTCCCGCTTAGAAGATAGATGCAGCGAAATTGAAACAAAAGAAGCAAGTATTGCGGAAGAATGGCGAGGAAAACTAGTATATCTAGAAACTTATCTTACTGAGAAGATTGAAAAGGCCGAAGCACCAATCAAATTTGCTACAACGCAGAGAACATTCACAGCCAAAGGATGGATACCTACAGACAGCTTTGAAAAAATCGAAGAACGCCTAGCAGAAGTATCAAAAGGCAAAATACATATAGAAAAAGCACAGCAGGACGAAAAAGAACAGATACCTGTCAAACATGAAAACAATCGTGCAGTAAAACCATTCGAATCACTGACAGACCTAGTATCAGTCCCTAGATACAATGAACTGGATCCATCTTTCATATTGTTGTTGACCTTTCCTTTGTTTTTCGGATTTATGATAGGTGACGCAGGATATGGAATCACCACAGGAATAGTGTTTTTAGCCGGTATGAAAAAGTTTCCACAAGCTGCGAAAATATTCAAGGCGTTGATGTGGACATCGGCTTCAACAGTGATCTTTGGACTGCTTTACGGAGAAATGTTTGGCACCCAAATATATCAATCTCCATTCTACAGAGGAGATTTATGGACTCCATTTTTCTACCTCTCAATAGCAATAGGGATAGCTCATATAAACCTAGGACTACTGATCGGAGCATACAACGAGTACAAACAACACGGTTTGATGGAAGCAATTTTCGCCAAACTTTCCTGGATACTGCTTCAGGTAGCAGCAGTCGCAGGATACTTCACATTCACAAACTACGGAACAGTACCAGGAGCACTAGTAGGAATCGGCATCGCAACACCAACACTAATCATGCTTCTAAAAGGTGAAGGGGTAGAAGGAATAGTAGAAATCCCAAGCCTAATCTCAAACATACTATCATACGCCCGACTATTCGGAGTATCAGTAGCAGCATACAGCCTAGCAGGAACAGTAAACGCAATAGCAGACCCAGCAATGTCATCAGGCTCACTACTAGGAATAGCACTAGGAACAACCGTACTCCTCTTCGGACACACACTACTAACATTCCTAAAAATCATGGAAGGCTTCCTTCAAGGAATCCGTCTACACTATGTAGAAATGTTCGGATGGTTCTACGAAGGAGGCGGAAAAAAATACGCTCCATTCGGAGCAAAACAAAGTTAAAAACTATATTTTGAGGTGACACTTACACTATGGCAATAGGAAGTTTCCCAGCAATCGGTGCAGCACTCGCAATCGCAGTATCAGCAATTGCTACTGCGTACGCACAGGCTAAAATCGGATCAGCAGGAGTAGGCGCATTAGCAGAAGACGACAGCCTATTTGGTTCAGTCCTGATCCTTACAGCCATCCCGGAGACAATCGTAATCTTCGGACTAGTAGTCTCACTGGTTGTAGCAGGATTCATTTAAACCAAAATTTCCAAGAGGTCGGCAACGACCTCTCTTTACTTCAATATTTCCAAACCAAAAAAAGAAGAAAAACAAAAAACACTGAAAAATTAATATTATGGGACTAGAAGATGTCAAAAACGAGATAATCTCCGAAGCAGAACAAGAAGTCGAAAGACTCGAAAAAGAAGCAGAAACAGAAGAACAAGAAATAATCAATCAAGCAGAGAAAAAAGCAGAAAAAATCAAAGAAGAAGCAAAGGAACAAGCAGAAGAAGAAAAACAAGCAGAAAAAAAGAAAATGATCTCCAGCGCCAACATGAAAGCAAGAAAACAAAAACTAGAAGCCAAAAACGACAAACTTAACGAAGTATTCCAAGAATTCCAAGAACAACTTGGAGAATTGACTAAAGAACAGAGAGAAGAATTCATCCAAAAAGCAGTGGAAGAAGCAGAGTTTAAAGTAGAAACAATCCAAGCATCAGAAAATTACATTGAAGCTGCAGAGGGATACGCTGAGACAGAGGAAAAAGATGTCGACGGCTTCGTTTTAATCTCCGAGACAGGTGAAAGGCGTAAAAGCTTTACAAAATCCAAGATACTGGACTCGTTCCGCAGCAAGTACAGAAAACAAGTTGCAGACAAACTATTCGAGGACTGAAAATAATCTATGAGGCTGAACAAAGACTACCCCTACATGTACGCCAGAGTATCAGCAAAGAGAGCCAAATTATTCAGCCCCAGCGACTACCAAAACCTAGTCAAAATGGGCCCAAACGAAATCACACGCAAACTAGAAGAAGGAACATACAAACAAGAAATCAACCAACTCGGATCAGACCACAGCGGAGTCGAACTAGCAGAACTAGCACTCATGCAAAACTTAGCCCGCGAAATGAGAGAACTAGGAGAAATGGCAGACGGCAACCTGCAAAAAGTAATCAAAACATACCTCAGAAAATACGACATCCTCACAATCAAAAGAATCCTAGCAGCCAAACAAGGAAATGTAGAAACAGGAGACAGTCTAACACCAGTATCATCACTTACCGACGAAGAAATTCAAGACCTAAAACAAAAAACATTCGATCAAATCAAAAAATCAATTAAATTCAAAGAATCAAGCATTGACTACCAAGAAAGACTAGAAGACGCAGAAACACTATCTGAAATCCAAAAAAGTTTAGATCAAGCATACTACGACGACATAATAGCACTGTCGAAAAAATCAGGGAACAAACAACTAAAACAATTTATAGAAGAAGAAATAGAGTACGAAAACCTGAAAATCATACTCCGGCTTAAAAAATACGGTGTAGAAAAAGAGAAAATCCAGGAAAGACTTTTAAAAGGAAGCAAAACAGGTCTCACCCGTCAAACAATGGAAAAAGACTTAAAAGAAGGCATGAAATTCCTGATAAACGAGCTCAAACTAGATGTAAACCCTGAAATCGAAAAAGTCGAACACGCACTAGAAGTACACAGACTCGACACAGCACTCAGAAAACTCCACACACAACCACTAGGGCTCTCAAGCATCCTAGGATACATGACAGCAAAAATAACAGAAGTCAAAAACCTGCGAATGCTTATCAGAGCCAAAGAAACAGGCATACAAAACCAACAAACCATAAAAAAACAATTAGTCCTCGCAAACTAAAGGTAAAAAACCCTTATGGAACAACAAAAAAAGAAAAACATCGCAGTAATCGGAACCCAAGAATTCACACTAGGATTCCAACTCGCAGGAATAACAAAAACATACAACCCAGAAAACTACACCGAAAAAATCCAAGAACTAGTGAAAAAAGACGACTTAGGAATCCTCGTTGCAGAAAAACAAGACATGCAACAACTACCAAAAAGAATCAGAAACAATGTTGAAAGCTCAGTAGAACCAGTCGTCGTAACACTAAGCGAAACAGCAGAAAGCGAAAGACTACAAGAAAAAATCAAAAAAGCAATAGGCGCAGACATAACATAAACTAAAACAAATACTATAGGTGACAACTCAAACAATGACAGAACAAAAAAACACAGGAGAGATTTACAAAGTAACAGGACCCGTAGTAATAGCAACCCAGATGAACCCACAGATGTACGATGTAGTCAAAGTCGGAAAAGAAGAACTAATGGGAGAAGTAATCCAAATCGAAGGAGAAAAAAGCTACATCCAAGTATACGAAGACACAACCGGAGTCAAACCCGGAGAACCAGTCAAAAACACAGAACAACCACTAAGCGTAGAACTAGGTCCAGGACTACTAGGCTCAATTTACGACGGCCTACAAAGACCACTACCACAACTAGAAAGACAAAGTGGAGAATTCATCGCAAGAGGAGAAACAGCACCCGGAATCGACCTAGAAGACAAATACGATTTCCAACCAACCGTAGAAAAAGGAGACACAGTAAGTCCAGGAGACCAAATAGGAAAAACACAGGTCCAATACGGAGAACACCAAATACTTGTACCACCACAACTAGAAGGCGGAAAAATCACAGAAATAGAAAACGGAAAACACAATGTACAAGAAACAATCGCAGTACTCGACAACGGCGAAGAAATCAGTATGCGGCAAGAATGGCCGATCAGAGAAGCACGGCCAGCAAAAGAAGAAAAACGGCCAGAAGTACCACTTATCACAGGACAAAGAGTACTAGATGGCATGTTCCCAATCGCCAAAGGAGGAACAGCAGCAATCCCCGGACCATTCGGAAGTGGAAAAACAGTAACACAACAAAGCCTAGCCAAATTCTCCGACGCAGACATCATCGTATACATCGGATGCGGAGAAAGAGGAAACGAAATGACAGAAGTCCTCGAAGAATTCCCAGAACTAGAAGACCCACAAACAGGCGACAAAATCATCAACCGAACAGTACTGATCGCAAACACATCAAACATGCCAGTAGCAGCAAGAGAAGCGAGCATATACACAGGAGTAACAATCGCAGAATACTTCAGAGACATGGGACTAGACGTCGCACTAATGGCAGACAGCACAAGCCGATGGGCAGAAGCAATGCGAGAAGTAAGTGCAAGACTTGAAGAAATGCCTGGAGAAAGAGGATACCCAGCATACCTATCCAGTAGACTAGCAGAATTCTACGAAAGAGCAGGAAGAGTCGAACCACTATCCCAACAAGACCCAGGATCAGTCTCAATCGTAGGAGCAGTCAGCCCTCCAGGAGGAGACTTCTCAGAACCAGTAACACAAAACACATTGAGAGTAGTCAAAAACTTCTGGGCACTCGACTCCGACCTAGCAGAAAAACGGCACTTCCCATCCATCAACTGGGACGACTCCTACTCAGGATACAGCGACAAACTAGCAGACTACTTCAAAAATGAAGTAGAAGACGACTGGCCAGACAAAATCCAAAGAGCCAGAGACATCCTCCAAAAAGACGGAGACCTACAAGAAACAGTACAGCTCGTAGGAAAAGACGCT
>Ga0102942_1001013_pt1 | contig 10813 bp, 10 predicted proteins | sample SalPon2_C_H2O_MG_FD_78171 | JGI IMG/M metagenome (GOLD analysis project Ga0102942, IMG submission 78171) | Salt pond water microbial communities from South San Francisco under conditions of wetland restoration - Salt Pond MetaG R2_C_H2O_MG | ecosystem: Environmental > Aquatic > Non-marine Saline... | reverse complement strand
GAGGCGGCGAACCCGCCGGTTCGGGGGGCGCTGCGGACCGCCCGCGACGCGGTCGACGGCGGCAGCGACACCGAGATCGCGCGGCGGCTCTACGCCGACGTGATCGCGACCCTCCGGGACACATCGACGCTGGAACTGGTCGACGCCCGCCGGCTGACGGTCACGGTCGTCTTGGTCGCGGTGGTCGCGGTCGCGAGCGTCCAGGTCGCGGTGATCAACCCCGACCTCGCGGGCGTGCTCTCCGGCGGGAACGGCCCCGGAGCCAGTATCGACCAGCCCGACGACGACGAGCTCCAAGACGGCGATGACATTCTCGGCGACGCGGAGGACGTCGAGGCAGGCGACGAGGTGGAGAACATTACGGTCCCCGGCACGGGCGAGGGCGGCGGTGACGGTCCAACCGCGCCCGACGCCGGAGTCGGCGGCGGCGGCAGCGGCGAGTTCGACAGCCGGCAGGCTGGTTTCGCGGGCGACGAGCGGATCGAGGACGCCGAACTCGTCCGGGAGTACAACCTCCGGATCAGGGAGTTCGACGACGGGGACGCACGGAACGATGACGACACGGCGTAATCATATGCACACAGCATGAACGGCACAAACGACGACATCGTATGAACGGCTCCGACGACGAGATCGACCGGATCCAGCGCCGGCTGGCCGCCCTGCGGGAGGAGGTCGCAAAGCGGATCGTCGGCCAAACTGGCGTGGTCGAACAGCTCCTGGTGTGTATGCTCTGCGACGGCAACGCGCTGATCGAGAGCAATCCCGGGCTGGGAAAGACCACGCTGATCCGCACGGTCGCGGAGGCGACCGACCTCACATTCTCGCGCATCCAGAACACCCCCGACCTCATGCCTGCGGACATCACCGGGACGGAGATCATCCGCGACGCGGGCGGCTCCCGGGAGTTCGTCTTCGAGAAGGGGCCGGTGTTTGCGAATCTGGTCCTCGCCGACGAGATCAACCGCGCCACGCCGAAGACCCAAGCCGCGCTGCTCGAGGCGATGCAGGAAAAGCAGGTGACGACCGCCGGGGAGACACGGGCGCTCCCGCAGCCCTTCTTCGTGCTCGCGACCCAGAACCCCATCGACCAGGAGGGGACCTACCCGCTGCCGGAGGCCCAGACCGACCGGTTCCTCCTGAAGATCCTGATGGACTACCCCGACCGCGACGAGGAGCGGGCGATCGTCGACCGATACACCACCGGCGCGCCGGATCCGGCCGTCGACCGGGTGCTGTCCCGAGAGGGGCTCCAACGGGCCCAGCAGCTGACCCGGCAGGTTCCGATCGCCGACGACATCCGGGACCGAGCGATCGACCTGGTTCGGGCGACACGGGCGGCCGAGAACGTCGAATTCGGCGCGAGCCCACGGGCGAGTATGGGGCTGGTGCTCGCCGCAAAGGCTCGGGCCTTCCTCGCCGGGCGCACGCACGTCTCGGAGGCCGACGTGGAGGCGATGGCCCGGCCAGTGCTCAGACATCGGCTGATCGTCGACTTCCGCGCGGAACGGGAGGGGATTACGCCCGACGACGCGATCACGGCGCTTCTGTGACAATGGCGATCGACGCCGGGTTCCTCGACGAATTGTCGCGGTTCGAGGCGACGCTGCGCAGCGAGACCGATTCGCGCCGCCGGGGCGAACAGCGGTCTCGGAACGTCGGCGATGGGCTGACGTTCAGCGACTACCGCCGGTACACCCCAGGCGACGACATCCGACTGATCGACTGGCGGGTGCACGCCCGGACGGACGAGTACTTCATCAAACAGTTCGAGGCCGAGCGCGATCTCACCGTCCACGTCCTCGTGGACACGTCGGCGTCGATGGCGTACGGCGAGGGCGACGCGCACAAGTTCGAGTTCGCCGCGAAGGTCGGGCTGGGGATGGCGTACTTCGCCGCCGCGGGCCACGACACGTTCCGGGTCGCCGCGATCGACGACGGGGTCCAGCGCCTGGATCGGCGCCGGTCCACCCGCGGGGAACTCCTCCGACTGTTAGAAGTGCTCAACCGGATCGAACCCGACGGACGGACCGACTTCCGCGGCGCCGTAGAGTCGTACGCTCGGAGTATCGACTCGCGGTCGCTCGTGGTGGTCGTGAGCGACTTCCTCGACGATCCCGACGCGATCGAGGACGGGGTGGCCGCCTTCGGGGACTGTGACGTGCTCTTGATCCACACGATCGCCCCCGAAGAGCGGGATCCCGACACCACCGGCGATACTGTCTTCGAGGACCCCGAAACGGGCGTGACACACCGGGCGTACTTCGCGGGGGCGACGGCCGACTCCTACCGGGACCGGCTCGACGCACACGTCGACGACGTGGCGGCACGGGCCCGGACCCTCCGAGCCGAACACGCCGTCGTCGACACCGGAACCGACTTTTTCGACACGTTCGCGGACGTCTGGCGACGGGACGCGGCACGGGCTCGAGTGGAGCGTCGCCGGTGACCGGCGGGGGCCGAGCCGACCCGGCGCGTCGCATCCGGCGGGTATATTCGCCTCCGCCGCGGACCGAATGACGTGACCGACGCGCAGGGCCGCCGGGTTGTCGGGCTGGTCGCCGGCTCGCACTTCGTCAACCACGCGTATCTCGTCCTGCTGGCGCCGCTCGTGAGCGTCCTGGCCGCGCGGTTCGACGTGAGCATCGCGGCCGTCGGGCTCGCGATCGGCGTCCAGAACGCGGTCGTACTCGCCTTGCAGCTTCCGTTCGGCTACGTTTCAGACGCATACAGCCGGACGCTGGTGCTCGGGATCTCCCTGGGAGTGGGGACGCTGGGTGCGGCGCTGACAGCGCTTGCGCCCTCTTACGCCTGGTTACTCGTCGCACAGGCCGTCGTTGGCATCGGCGTCGCGGGCCATCACCCGGCGCACTACCCGCTTCTCGCGGCGGTCTCCACCGAAGGAAACCGCGGCCGAGCCTACAGCGCCCACGCGTTCGGCGGGGCAGTCGGACTGGCCGCCCCATTCGCGGTGGTGGCTGCCACCGCCACCCTCGGATGGTCCTGGCGGATCCCGGTGGGGATCGTCGTCGGGGTCGGGGCGGCGTACTCGGCGTACTGCCTCCTCCGGTTCCGGGGTGTCGACGACGACATCACCCGGCCGGGGCTTGCGGATCGTCCCGACGGTCGGCCGACGCTGCGGTCCGTGCCCGGGCGACTCCGCCGACTCGCGCGGACGGTCGCCGGGACCGAAGGAATCCTGGGGCTCGCCGTTCTCGCGTTCCTCACCTCCGCGGCCGCGTGGGCGATCCGAACGTACACCCCAAGTCTCCTGTCGACCGGCTACGGGTTTCCGGACGGGACTGCGAGCGCGCTCACCGCCGCGATGCTCGCGGTGGGTGCGGGGCTGATACTCGTCGGTGGCGACCTTACCGACCGCGTGGGCGTCGGGCCGGTGGTCGTCGGGGGATACGCCCTGTTGGTCGTCGTCGCATCGCTGCTCGCGACGCTGCTGCTCCCGCCGGTGGGGGTGGGGATCGTGCTCGTTCTCAGCGGAGCGATCAGCCTCTCGCGACCGGCCCGATCGGCGCTGGCCGACCGGCTCTCCGCGCGGGCCGATCTGGGGAAGAACTTCGCGGTCGTAACCATCGGAATCTCGCTGGGCGGCGTGGTCGCGCCGCCGGCGTTCGGCTATCTCGTGGCGTCGATCGGACTCACCGCGTCGTTCGGGGTGGTGTCCGTGCTCGGAGTCGCGTCGCTGTGGCTCGGGTGGCAGATTGTCCGGGCGGCCGGGAGACCGGTGGCGATGCCGGGAGGTCGCGTCGACGCCGATGACTGACTCGGACCGGTGCAGCCAGTTGCCCGCCGTCGCCTCCGACACCGCCGACGCCCGGTATCTCGGCGCGTCAGTCCATCGGACCGAAACCGTGAATCCCCGGGCGATGCACCGTAGCGTATGAACTACCTCCCGTGGGCGCTGCTGGCGCTGGTTGCGTACTCACTCGTTCCTCCGCTTTTGAACGTCGCCACCACCGGGGCGGTGCGGATGCCCAGCAACGTCGCGGCGCTGTACTCGAACGCAGTACTCGTCGTCGGGACGGTACTCGTCGTCGTCTACAACGGGGAGGAGACGCTGACTTACGCCACCCACCCCACTATGAAATACGTCGTTCTCGCAGGGCTCTGCCTGTTCGTCGGCATTCTGGCGTACTATCGCGCGTTGTCGCTGGGACCAGTGAGCGTGGTCTCCCCGATATTCGGTATGTTCTTGGTGATCAGTTCCATCATCGGGATCGTCTTCCTGAACGAGTCACTCACCGCGCGGAAGGCACTGGGCATCGGGCTCGGTATCGTCGCAGTCTACCTGGTCAGCGTCGAGTGACAGCGGCGACGACAGGTGGACGAACCGGACGGGGTATCTCGGCCGACCGGCCACCCGTTCCCGGTTCCCGACGCGCAACGTCTTTTACCGCGAGTGGTGTAGATGTGGTATGGTCCTGCTGGAATCCGACTCGGAGCTGTCACAGGGCGACGAGGCACCCGACTTCGAGCTGCCTGCGGCCAGTGGCGGGACGAAGGCGCTCTCGGAGTTCGCCGACTCCGACGCCCTACTGATCGTCTTCACCTGCAACCACTGCCCGTACGCCGAGGCGAAGGTCGACGAGCTGAACCACCTCGCGACGGCGTACGACGGCCTCGCGGTGGTCGGAATTAACCCAAACGACGCCACCGAGCAGCCCGACGACTCGTTCGAGCGGATGGAAGAGCGGGTGGCTGCCGGCGAGATCGAGTTCACGTACCTCCGCGACGAGTCCCAGGCGGTCGCGCGCCGCTACGGGGCGGTGTGCACACCGGACCCGTTCCTGTTCGAGCGCGATGGCGACAGCTTCCGGCTGGCGCTGCACTCCCGGATCGACGACGCGATGTCACCGAGCGAGGAGCCCGAACGATACGAGATGCGCGAGGCCACAGAGGCGATTCTGGCTGACGACGACATCCCGTTCGAGGCGACCCCCTCGCAGGGCTGTTCGATCAAGTGGACTACGGCGTAGGCGGGTCTGTCCGGGCGTAGAACAGTTGTCTACGGCTGACGGTAGCAGCGTGGTGTGACGCACGGGTCCGGTGGTTGCGAGCGCCTGCCAGGACGATCGGCGAAGGCGGATCGGACTCCGAGGCGGCGTCGGGCGGGAGCCGGCCGCACTCTCGTTGTTGTCCGTCCGAGACTACGGAAGCGTCTCGATTGCAGGAGGTGGCGTGACGCGCGGGCGTCGTCGCGCGGCTCCAACCGTGACCCCCCGGGCTCCGTGAACTCGTAGTGGATTCGGCTTTCTCGTCCGCATACCGGCTTACGCGTCAGTCGTCTCGGGTACGCGCTCGGCCACAGGGAGTTGCCCCGTCGAGTAAAGTATCACAGACAGCAGGAGAACGGTAACCAGACCGAGGCCGAAGCCGCGGAACACCGTGGTGAACGGGTAGCCGGTCTCGACGAGCGCTCCCACCGCGCCACTCCCGGACGCCTCGACGGCGATAGAGAGCCCGCTGAACGCCGCGAAAGTCCCGGCGCGGGTGTCGGCTGGGAGCGCTGAGAGGACGTAGGTGTCGAGTGCGGGAAACAGCCCGTGGATCGTGTATCCGAGGACGACCGAGATCACACCGAGGGCGAAAGCCCCGCGGAGGACAGTCAGTCCGAAGACGCCGGCGGTGAACGCACCGACTAACCCCAAAATATAGGGAACCGTCGGGAGGCGGTCGACCAAAGTTCCGCTGACCCAAAACGCTGGTATCCCAGCCGCGAACGCGACAGTCAACAGCGCGTTTGCGGTCCCAGCGCCGAGCCCCCGAGCGAGCATGACTGAGACGTAGAAATTGAACAACCCCTGCCACACGAACCCGGCGGCACTGATGAATAGCATTCCGGTGAGGATCACCCGCCAGTTCCCGAGCACGCCGCGAAAGTTTCGCGCCGGTGGGGCCTCCTGGGCTTGGTCGGTTCGCCGTAAGCCGATGGCAAACACGAGGGTGGTGACGAGAGCCGCGGCCGCGAGGAGCCAGAATACCGCTCGCCAGGTCGCGACCGCGACGGTCGAAACGACCACCGTCGGAGCGGCCACCGCTGCGAGTTGCGATGCGGTTCCGTGTATGCCGATGCGCTTGCCCACACGATCAGGGTAGAGCTCCCCGATGAGCGGCACGGCGGAGACGAAGTAAGCACCGGAGGCCACACCGACGGCCAGCACACCGACCTGAAGCGTCCGGATATCCGACGAGGAAGCCGTGAGCACCGCCGCCCCGGTGAGGGTGACGCCGGAAACGACCACGATTCGTCGCCTGGAGACCCGCGTGAGCACGTAGCTCAGTGGTAGCCGGGGAAGCGCTGTGCCGAACCAGACCAACGACACGACTGCGCCCACGGCCGCCGGTCCGACGTCGAACGCCGCCTGCAGCGGTTCGACGAGCGGTGCGAAGACGACGCGCCCGAAATTGACCACGAACACCATCCCGAGGAGACTCCCGTACAGACGGCGGGTCATTGTCGGGTGTTCACTGTCAGGCGGTGTAATCGGTTACGATCGCACCGCTTCCACCAGTGTGGAGACCGTGCGTTCCGGGTGTCGTGGTACCGAGCGAACGGCCTCGGGCACGGTGGCCCGAGGCGTCCGAACGCGACGGTCCGCGCAGTTCGGCGCGGTTCCTCGAGTGGCCCACCGGCCGTGTCGCCGTCGAAGCGTCCGTCGCCGCCGGCCGACGTCACCGCTCACTCCCGGTTGGGGCTGTAGTTCGGCGCCTCGTCGGTGATCATCACGTCGTGGGGGTGACCCTCCGCTTGGCCGGCACTGGAAACGCGGACGAACTCCGAGCGCTCCTTGAACGCCGGGATGGTCGCGGCGCCAACATACCCCATCCCGGAGCGCATCCCGCCGACGAGCTGGTGAAGCTCCGAGGCGAGCGTGCCTTTGTACGGCGTCGCAGCCTCGACGCCCTCGGGGACGAACTCCTCGTCCTCGTCGGCCTCCTTGAGATAGCGCTCGCCGCCGCCGGACTTCATAGCGCCGACCGAGCCCATCCCGCGGTACTGCTTGTACTTCTTGCCGTTCATCGTGATGACCCGGCCCGGCGCCTCCTCTGTGCCGGCGAAGTACGACCCCAACATTACGGCGTCTGCGCCCGCGGCGATCGCCTTGATCGCGTCGCCGGAGTAGCTGATCCCGCCGTCGGCGATCACGGGGACGCCCTCGGGGCCGGCGACGTCTGCGACCTCCGCGACCGCGGTGATCTGCGGCATCCCGGCGCCCGAGACCACGCGGGTGGTACAGATCGAACCGGGGCCGATCCCGACCTTCAGGCCGTCGGCAAACTCGACTGCGGCCGCCGCGGCCTCCTTAGTGCCGACGTTGCCGACCACGACGTCCGCGTCGACGGAGCCTTTGATATCGCGTGCGCTGTCGAGAACGTCGAGGTTGTGGGCGTGCGCACAGTCGATGAACAGCACGTCGGCGCCGGCGTCGTCGGCAGCCGCCGCGCGGTCGGTCTCGAACGGCCCGACCGCGACCCCCACGCGGAGCCGCCCGGTGTCGTCGCGGGCGGCGTTCTCGTGTTCGCGACGCTGGAGGATGCCCTGCATCGTCACCAGCCCCACCAGGCGGTCCCCCTCGTCGACGATCGGGACCCGCTCGATCTTGTGGTCGTACATCAGCTCCAGCGCCTCGCGGGCGTCCACCTCGCGGGGGGCCGTGATGACCTCGTCGGTCATCGCCTCCCGCACCTGATCCGACTCGCCGACCTCGAGGTACGGCCGGATGTCGGTGCCCGAGATGATCCCCAGCACGGTGTCGTCGTCGTCGACGACCGGGGCGCCGGAGACGCCCTCGCGCTCCATCATCGCGTCGACCTCGCGAACGGTCTGTGTGGGGTTCGCCGTCACCACGTCGTCCCGGCGGATCACGAGCTCGTCGGCGCGCTTCACCCGTCGGATCTCGGCGACCATCCGATCGACGTCCATATTCCGGTGAAGAACGCCGAGTCCGCCCTCGCGGGCCATCCCAACGGCCATCTCGCCCTCAGTGACGGTGTCCATAGCGGCCGAGAGAACGGGGATGTTGAGCTCGACGGTCTTCGAAACGTGTGTCGATACGTCGGCGGCGTCGGGTTCGACACGGCTCTCGGCCGGTCGGAGCAGCACGTCGTCGAACGTCAACGCCTCGGGGACACGGAGCTTCTCCGAAAATGGCTCGGTGTCCGGAACGTCGTTCACCATATAAACGGTCCACAGGGAACGGGCAAAAGCGTTGCGAGAACGGTCGCCGGTCGCCCCGCTGCCACGTCGGTGATCCCCGATGACCCCGCAGTCCCGGCGACGGACGTGTCCCGGTATCTACGGCGTGGAACTGGACGTTCGTCCGCGGTACGTGGCTGATTCCCACGTTTCTAGCCGTTCGTGTTGGGGTGAGTGCCGCCGCTCGGGCGCTGTGAGCACACGTCCCACACAACGTTTAATATCCAGTCAGAGTGATGAATACGTATGGACTCCGAGTGTCCCTCTGCATCGCGCACCGCGGGTCAGCCGACTTCCGCATTCGGTGCGAACGTTACATTTACATCGATGCAGGCGTTCAAGGGCGGAAATCCGGTCTCCGCCGACGTTGAGCTCGGAGTGTCCGGGCGAGCCCACGGCGCGGTGCCGTCGGGCTCGGCCCCGTATCGCCGTTCGGCCGATGGTGACGGCCGCTGACGCGGGATGAGCGTTTCCAGACATCCGGTCGCGCTCCGACTCGAGCAGCGCGTCGGTCGCGGAACGCGGCTCCTCGCCACGGTGATGTCGCTACCGTTAGTCGACGGCATCTTCCCCGCGTTGATCATCGCGGGCGCGCTGAGCAGCCCGCTGGGGATCCTCGAGACCGGGCTGTTGATCTTCGGCGGGTCGGCGACGGTTGCGGTCATCCTCGCGGAGATGGACGGGACCCGCCGCGAGCAGATCACCTCCATCCTGGTTTTGGGCGCCGTGTTGCTCCCCATCGCGGGCGTGGAGGCTCTCTTCGCGGAGACGCTGAGCACGATGCTGAACTTCGAGGTGTTCCAGCGCTTTGCGGGGCTTGTGATCCTCGCTGTCGCCGCCAAGACGGCCTCCGCGAAGGTGGGCGAGTATCTGCCGTCGCCGAGCCTCATCATCGGGCTCGGGCTGATCGCGAGCCTGGAACCCGGTGGTGCGGCGCTCGTGGTGGACCCAGACCTTGCGACTGTCGGGCGGGCCGTCGCGGCCGCCGGGGTCGGCGTCGGGTTCGCGCTGGCGGTCGCGGTCTTCGGGCCGACCCTCCGCGGCGCGGTTGACCTCGATCGATTCCGGTTCGGGAGTTCCGTGGCGCTGGGGATGCTCGCGATCGACGTGCTCGGCCTGCTCCCCACGCAGGCGCCGGTCGCGCTGGGCGTTCTCGGGGTCACGGCGCTGTTCGCCTACGACCCCTCGGCCGGCGACGTCGACGACGACGCGGCCGACGACGACGCAGTCGGCGCCGATCCGGTTGGCGGTGACACCGACCCTGCCGCCGGCGCGGGAGCGGGCCCCTCGGCGACCAGCGCCGACTCGGGGCTCCTCGCGACGCTTTCGAGTGCGGTCTCCGACGGCGGCGGCGCCGAGGAGGCCGAGTCGAGCGACGACGCGTCGGACGACGACGCCGAATCCGGCGGCGACGTCGGCTACGGCTACCCCGAGACGGACACCTCCCGGTCGCCCTGGCTCTGAGCCGGTCCGGGTGACGGTTCGGCGACGGGCACGACGGATTTAGGAGCCTCCGCGCCGTGGCGGCGGTATGAGCAATCGTGTGGTCGAAGGACGGATGGTCACGCCCGAGCGACTCGCAGAACTCGTCGAGGGTGAGCCACCGCTCGAAGCCGAGTCGATCGAGGACGCCGAGACGGCGTGCCCCGAGTGCGGCGAGAACGTCATCTCGGTTGGGTATATGCCCAGCGTCACCGAATTCGTGACGGCGTACAAGTGCCAGGAGTGCTCGTGGTCCGACACCGACCGGTAGCCGAACACCGATCGTAATCCATTTACGTCGTATCAGCATACACCGGGACGCAGCGGGGTCGTGGCCAAGCCCGGTATGGCGACTGACTCCAGAGGCAAAGCGCCCGGTGACGAGACTCCAGACTGATATACCGAGCGGCCGACTGATCATCGACCGCGACGACGACCCTCTGGAGTACCGAGGCGCGCACCGGAGATATCAGTCGATCGGGGGTTCAAATCCCTCCGACCCCACTTCTCGCGTTTCACGCTCGGAACAGCACCAGCACCGCTTCTATTGCCATTTTAGGGAATTCGGGGTTACTAACAACCCCAGGATTTCATTTGATTTGAACCCCTGAACGATGACGGCTCGCAACCGTCACGCGGTTATCTTGATTTCACGTGCCACCGTGAAAAGTGTTTCTGATATTTGATATATCCGGCAACCGACGGTCAATTGCAAATTGTACTCTAACAGAATCGTAATAGCGCACGGGCGGGATCTCGCAGCAACGAAGGCTCAACTCCGACATAAAAGTGAGCAGACCACAATGCAGTACGACAACGTACCGGTGGAACACCGGAAGGACGCACTCGAACGGATGGGGGATGCGAAAACACTACGTTACCGGGTTGTTTCTGAATCGAACAGTTGCGATTCAGAGATTCATCTATGACTGGAACACACGGGGACGAATTTATCAACGAAATCATCGAGGAGTACGCTTCCCTCTACGAGGAGATTGAGGACGGGGAACGTCGCGAGCTTGATCTGCGTTCTCGACTTATCCGACGACTGTTCTGTAACGTTCTCGGATGGGAACATAGCGAGTACGCTCAGGAGGACGAGTGGAACGACGTTCGATT
>Ga0102942_1001012_pt1 | contig 10816 bp, 8 predicted proteins | sample SalPon2_C_H2O_MG_FD_78171 | JGI IMG/M metagenome (GOLD analysis project Ga0102942, IMG submission 78171) | Salt pond water microbial communities from South San Francisco under conditions of wetland restoration - Salt Pond MetaG R2_C_H2O_MG | ecosystem: Environmental > Aquatic > Non-marine Saline... | reverse complement strand
TGTACCTCGTCCAGAGTCTGCTCGATCAATACGACGGATCTATCTGGGTTGAAGACAACGACCCCACCGGAGCGGTGTTTAAAGTGCAACTACGGAAGTCCGAGTGATCTCACAGCTCGGCTAGATCATTCTTGACCTCCTCCCGCGCCTAAAGTCGCGGGAATCCACCATGGGATTGCAGGCCGAGCGCGCCCCTACGGTTTCAAGACGCATACGTTCCAAGCGTCTCTTGCTGGGCGTCAGCATCGCCTTGGCTGTCTTGTGGGGCGGTCAAACGCCCCCCATCCTCAGCCGAATCAACGGCGTCAAGCTCGGGGTCGTCACATTCGAACTCCACGAACGGTGCTTCCCGTGGACGACAGAGGACGAACTCCGAACTCTCGTTGACGAACGCCCGTCCTCGACACCACGTCCGGGGTGGGAAGCAGGGGATGCGACTTGAGTGTCGTTTCAGCTTTTGACAGAGTACAAGCCAGAGTACCTCGGGGTCAAGCCCCGAGGCAGTTCACTTTTGCTCCGGGGCGAGAGACTTATACCCAACTTCCCGTACCCACTATCCCGATCTCGCTGATGTCTACACCACGCCTCCACACGACTGGACACGACGTTGTCTCGCAGATCTCGTTTTACAGTGGCGACGAAGAACGGCTTCTCGATCGTGCGGATCGCACAGCGACGCCGACAGAACTCGTGTTGGCACCAACCGAATTGCACCAACGGAACCTGCAACGGCGGCTGCGCGAGCGTGCACGGCCACAAAATGCGTTTGAATTCGCCGACCCGGAGACCGTTGCTGAAGAGCTGCTTACAGCCGCAGACACAACGCCGACGAGCCTCGATCGCGTCGATCGGTTGGCACTCCTGCAGTCGCTCCCGACGGAGACATCGGACCAACCACCGGGACTCCGCCAACTGTGTTCCACACAGCGCGACACAGGCCCCCAACAGCTCGAGCAGCTCCGCGCAGAGGTCGAATCGATGACGAATTTCCACCCGGACCGAATTGCGGCGCTGCGCGACGTCACCGATGAGTTTGCAGCCCCGATTGCAGACGAGGCGACCACACTGGTTGATGGTGGACTCGCCGTCGAGAGGTGGCTGCGCGATCAGACAGCCAAAGCGGTCTCGAAGACGACACTCCTCCGACGAGCGACGCGACGCCTCGACAGCGGTAGCGAAGTATGGACCGACCACTATGCCGACATCGAGCGGGTCTCGCTCGTCGGTGTGAGTAGCACCCCGGCACCAGAGATTGACTTCCTCCACGGACTCTGTACAGCAACAACGGTAGACATCGAACTGCACCTCCGGCCCGGAACCAGCGAGTACCTCACAGCGCGACTCCCAGATCTCCTGTCCATTGAGGGCCCCGGACAGGAGGTGGATCTGTGACCCACGCCCACCGTACGGCGCTCACTGGTGAGTTGCCCGCACCGTCATGTCCCGTTGTCGAGCTGCCCGCGCCAACGCGCCGCGACGAAGCGCGTGCCGTGATGGCGACAATCCGCGAGATACGCGATCGCGGTGTGGGTGTCCGCGACATCGCCGTTGTGGCTCGCGATCTTGACCCGTACGAGCAGCCACTGACCCGGGCAGCCATCCAGTACGGGGTGACGCCGGTGTTCTGGACACAGCTGCGCGTGACCCACACGGAACCGTACGCGCTGGTTGCGGCGCTCTGTACACTCTTTGCCGACGGCGACGTCGCTGCCACATCCCTGTTGGCACCGCTGACACAGCGGTGGGCACCCCCCACAGACGCAGCTGAGTGGCCACTCGACCAGTCGACGATCCAGGCGCTTCTCGAGGCGCTCCCATCGGGGCGTCGATCGATCGCCGAGTGGGCCGAGACGATACAGACACACACCACCGACGAGCGATTCACAACCTACTGCGACTGGCTACAGACCCATACTGAGCGCGAGCCAACGCCCGAGACAGTTGGAGGCGTTCTGGCACCGTCGATCGATGCGTATCGCGAGACGAGCGTGCCCGCCCGCCAGCAGGCGGACTCGCCGGCGCTCATGGAGACAGAGACGGCAGCGCGAGCAACAGTCAGAGTCACACGGCTCGTCGAGCAAGTCACGCACAAATACGACGAGTGGCTTGCTGACGGCACCGTCTCGCGGTCGTGGGCAGCTGTCCGGGAACTGTGTGAGCTGCTGGCGACACAACGTCCGGGGCGGCGTGAACACTCGAACGCCCGGGCGATCGACATCATGGAGGCTAACGACGTGTGGGCGCTGTCTGTCCCATACGTCATCGCGGTCGGCGTGACAGCAGCCGAGTGGCCGGCCCAGACTGAGAGCGTCGTTCCCGCAGAGCTACAGGAAGCCGTCCTCTCCGGTGCCGGTGCAACCGGTATCGTTGCTCCCAGAACTGCGTGGGGGGACGGCCGTGATCGCGATCACTTCGTCGATGCGATGCGCGCCGCCGAACGCGGCGTGATCGTGACGCGGTACACACAGACCGACGACGGCGACGACGTCCACCCCTCGCCGTTTGTTGCGTCAGTAGACATGGAGACCGTCTCCGAGCAGGCTCGCACCCAACTGGTGAGTACTGCACCACAGCTTCCCGAGCCGATTGACGCGCTTCTCCCTCCGAGTGGGGAGTCTGACCCAGCCCCTACCGAATCCCCTCACAATGAGTAACGACGACGACCCACGCACACTCCGGAACGCACAGGCAACGATCAGGGATCGCTTCGTCGACGCCGAGTCGGGTCTCTTCACGATGAATTGTGTCGCCGGCGCTGGCAAATCGATGACCGTCCAACGAATCGCGGCCGAAACCATCATTCGGCGGTATGTCGCCGGGGATCAGACGCCTGCACAGTCCGTTGCCGTCATGTCGTTTAACACCGACGAGGCGGCCGCAATTGGACCGGCGGTCTGTGAGCACATTCGGGAGATTGTGGCTCACGAGATGATTCCCGGCGCATCCTCACTCACCCAGACAGACGTCGAGTATCTCGTGACGCGGATCCGGCAAGCCCCGTTTATTGGCACTGTCGACAGCGTGCTGCGTGACATCTTTGTCGAGCTGGCCGCCGATCTCGGGTTCGAGGAGACGCCAACGGTCGGCAATGATGCGTTGCTGTCACGGGTGCACAGAGAGTGTTACGACGCTGTTGCCGGCGACCCAGCTCACGCTGATGCGATCACCAAGTTGGAAGCAGCATATCCGGATGACGGCTGGTCAGACACCCCCACAGAGATGCTTGCTGACGCGGTCCAGTACTGTCGCGATCAGCGCCTATCAACCGCAGGGTTCGAACGCAAACTTCGCACGACACAGGATGCGGTGTATCCCGACGGACGGACCACCGGTCGTGACGATATCGTCGCGACGATCGCAAACTTCGCCGACGCCGACGTCGCGGCCGACACTGCCGCGGATCTCACAGCCGATGAATGGGCGGATCTTGTGGCTGCTGATCAGCGGCTCTATGACGCATGGGACGAGACGCTGACGGCATTTTGTGACGTCCTCGAGGCGTATCGGGAGCAGTACCGCGCCCTCATTCGCGAGTACAATGTGGTGTCGCACACTGATGTCGCCTTCTCCGTCGCAAGTGTATTCGATGGTGAGTGGCCAATCGACGGTGCTGGACCGACCACCGACCAGCACACAGCTCTTCGCCAGCGGTACCACGCGCGTCTCGCCAGCGTGATCATCGACGAAGCACAAGATATCTCCACCACCCAGCATGCGGCGCTGTCCCAGCTAGTCACCCCCTCGATGCGCGTCCTCGCGTGTGGCGACACACTCCAGAGCATCTACCTGTGGCGACATGCCGACCCGTCGCTGTTTGTGAGCGCCTGTCGTGACGGGCAGTATCTTGGTATCGACTGGGACACCCATGCGACGGTGACGGCCGCAACAACCTACCGGGGCACCCCCGACATCGCCGCCGGCATCAACACCATCATGCGGCCCGTCTTCGACGATCCGACGCGGGGAGCACTCAGCGACTTTGAGACGGCGTATCCCGGTCTTGACGCAGATCGGGACCCAACTGCCGACCCGAGCATCCACATCGCCGCCTTCAACGGTGGTGTCGCCCCCGAAACGGCACTGTGGGCCAACCCCGACGGGCGTGTTGGTGAGGCAAACATCCTTGCGACGTACCTCTCACAGGGACTCGCTGATGGGACGTTGACTGACGATGCTGGCGACGACTCGATAACGGTCGTGTTCCGGAAGCGAACGCGAATGGACGCGTACAAAGACGCGTTCGAGGCCGCAGGCCTGACTGTACAAAACGCCAGTTCACGACTCTTTGCGTGTGATGTCGTCACTGCGGTGCTTGCTGTGTGTGACTGGCTCACTGCGCCAACCGACCCCGCCCAGACACGCGCATTGCTGACCGACTCGCCGTTCGACTTGACAGGATCTCAGGCCTGTTTCGAACGGGCGGACTACGACCTCGACGCCATCTGTGCCGACGACGACCTCGACGCCGACACACGAACCGTACTCTGCGGCCTGCGCGATCTTCGCAGCCAGTTAGGGCGGTTCCACCGCGTTCCCGCATCGGTGTATCTTGAAGACATCATCGAGCAGCTTGGACTCCGAGCAGACCCGGGCGACCAGTTCACAGAGCTGCCGGCAGCGCAACGAGTGAGTGCGCTCGACGCGCTCACGAACACCGTCGCCGATTGGGAAGCCGACACACAGTATCCACCGGCCGCCCTCGTTGACCTGCTTGCGCCGTTTCGGGCGGCCCCGCATAAGGGACCAGACATCCCGAGTGTGACTGACGATGCCGATGTCGTCTTCAGTACGGTGCACCGTCTGAAAGGCGATCAAGACGACGTTATTGTGCTTGCGACGCCGGGCTTCAAGCTCTGGGACGCTGGGCCGTACTCCCAGCGGTTCATTACACAGGGTGATGTGGCGGCGTTGGCCCCGCCAACGAACGTCGAGACGGCCCCCGAGATCGCACTGCCCCCATTCGACGGTGGGCTCTACACGCCGGCCAGTGGTGGTCGAGATACGCAAGGTGTTGCATCACGCGATGTCGGAGTACGGTGGGCGACCGAGCACTGGCTCGACGACGCGGTCGGTGGGGCCCCACACTTGCTTGGGCCCGACCATCTCCAGTCCGTGGCGGCCGGTATGCGTGGGGAAGCGTGGCGCATCCTGTATGTGGCGCTCTCTCGGGCGCGTGACCATCTCGTCATCCCGCTTCCGAAGACACTGCCCGGAACGGCACAGCCGCGTGACCGCTGGCTCGATACGCTAGCTGAGACACTCGAGTTTGTGCCCGGACAGACAGCCACGTATGCGATCGACGAGCCGTCCAGTACCGGTGATCTCACGATCGGTGTGAACGACGTCGACGGCCGTGCGACACGTGCGACGCACGACACGCCGCAATCGATGACGGGTGCCGTCCCGCCACAGCGTGCCCAGCTCCCGCCGTGGATCCCACGCTTTCTCGACCCAAGTACGGCGTATCCGCTGACCGATGACGTCGACGCGACCGTGAGTGCCCATCTTCTCGACGAGGCCATTCACACCGAAACCGAGGCGGTGGCCGACGACCTCCCGATCACGTTCGAGACACTTGGGCCAGAGGCAGTCGGAACCTGTCTCCACGAAGCAGTCGTCACCCTCATCGAAATGGACGTGCCGGCCGCCGAGATCGATACATGGAGCAAACCGGTCCGGACAGCACTTCAGCACGCGATACAGCAGGTGACACCGAACGCACTCGATATGTTACCAGATACTGAGCGCGGTGGCCTCGTCAACTTCTTCCACAACTGGGTCGTGTCGGACTTCCTCGAGTCCGACCTGTGGGCACAGATCCACGCGGCCGAGGCTGTCTACGTGGACCACGACCTGAGTGGACTCGTGACTACTGGCGAGGTTGAGGTCGAACTCCATGGCGAGGCCGATATCCTCCTCGATCTGGGTGACGGAGAGTGGCAGGTGGCCGATCTCAAAATTGCACTGACTGACTCACTCGATGCAACACAACCACGATATGAACTCCAGATTGCCGCCTACGAGCACATCCTCCAGCAAGAACTCGGGCCGGCAGCGACACTTCACACCACTGTCGAAACGTTCGGGTGTGTCCGAGAGTCAGTCCATGGACAGTTCCCGCCTGCAGTTCTTGCGCATCGCATACGCACCCTCACTGAGTCACCTGAGTCTGCCAGCAGCGAGTGAGTGAACTACCCCACCCTACTCCCTCGACGCTACGCGCCTCGGTCCTTGAGGGAGGGGCATTCTCGCCTCACTTCTGTTGACATCCTCCCTGCGCTGAAGCGCGAGGCTTTCTCCTTGACTCTCCGTAACCGGGCGATGACTTTGATGCGGGCACGACGGCCGTCAAGCGGTCGTCCGTAGTCCCTATCAATTTTGAGAATTTCATGCGAGTGCTTATACATTGGATATAAAAAACGGTTCTGATAACGATGTTGGATTTCATGGCTTCGCTTCTCGCAGCGGGGTCTGAAACGACAGATGGTAACGACGACAGACCGGACGAACGCAGTTCGACGGGGACAGAATCAATCAGCGAATCGCTACGTCAATCGCCGGTATCCGGCGAGCCGTTCGATATCACGATTGACTCCGATGTGATCGACCGCCGGGTCGACGGCGTCCGATCCGGGCTCAACGCTGATCATGCACAGCGCCTCTCTGCAGCACTGTCGAATCCTGGATCGTTCACCACCGATTCGGCTGCGGGTGTCGGTGGCTCGTACGCCAAGCAAGGTGCCTCGCCCGCAGCATATGCGTCCACGTATCTTCCCGCGATTGAGGCGCTCGTCGACGCCGCGTTCGACCGGGCACGAAACGGCGATCTTGGCGATGCGCAGGCAGCCCTGGAGAACGGTCTCACAACTGCGTTCGCCCACATGGCCGCCGGTCTCGAACGGTACGAGGAAGTCACCGATCGACCGGCAGCTGAACACGCAGACGCCGTTCTCACGATCGAGGCAGTCCTGGAAGCGGTTCCGTTCCCGATCTACATTCTCGACGCCGAAACCCGGGTCATCGGCTGGAACTACGGGCACACCGCCCTCGTTGGGATGACGCGGGAGGAAGCGATCGGCAAGAGTGCCCGCGAAAGCGTCGTCAAAGCGACCTACAGCGAGGGTGCCCGCAAACTGACTCTCGCCGAAAAGGTCATCGAAGCCCCGCGGAACGCCGACGAGGAGTTCGACATCGAACGCCAGGAGTCGACCTACTGTGACTCGATCGTTTACTACGATTCGAGCACGGCGTCAAATCTCAACGACGAGGAAGTGGAAATCGAGTTCTGGGCTGTTCCGATTTTCGACGACGACGGCGAGTTCATGGCGGTCTTCGAGATTCTCAACGATCGAACCGAAGAGGTCCACAGACAGGAGGCCTTAGAGTCGCTTGTCGGGGAGGTGACGACCACACTGCAGTCGATCGGCGACGGCGACCTGTCGGCGCGTGCATCTTTCGACGACGAGAACGACGCCGTCGACGAGGAGCTTTTAGGAATCGTCGAGGAGGTCAATGGGATGGCCGCGGAGTTCGATCGACTCGTCGGTGACGTCGACGAACGGACCGCCGAACTCGCCGCGTCGATCCGAGACGCGACGGAGACGGCACACCGCGTCGATCGGTTGCTGGGCGACCAGAACGCCTCCCTGGGGGAAGTGGCCGAAGAGATGCAGGATTTCAGTGCGACGATGGAAGAGATCGCAAGCAGTTCCAACGAGATTTCGAACGCCGCCCAGGAAGCCCGAAACGAGGTGGAAACGGGCGTCGACGCCGCCGGTGATGCGCGGGCCGTCGCAGACGACGTGAGTGAGGCCAGCGAGGAACTGGTCGACACCGTCACCGAACTCGCAGATCACATGGACGAGATCGAAGGCGTGGTCGAGGTCATCTCCGATATCGCAGAACAGACGAACATCTTGGCGTTGAACGCGAACATCGAGGCTGCCCGCGCGGGCGACGGCAGCGGCGGGTTTGCAGTCGTCGCAAACGAGGTCAAAGATCTCTCAAACCAGACGCAGTCGTACACCGAGGAGATAGCAAGCCACATCGATCGGATCAAGGCCCACTCCGAGGAGACGGCCGACGCGGTGAAAGCTTCCCACGCACAAATCGGCGACGTGACAGACGAGGTCACCGCGGTCGTCAGCTCCTTCGAAGAGATCGCCACGTCCGTCGAGGATGCAGCCAACGGGATCAACGATATTGCCGACGCCAATGAGAGCCAGGCGACCCGCGTCGAGGAGGTGTTGTCCATGGTCGAAGACGCGCAGGACGACGCCGACGCGGCGACCGACGCCGCCGGTCAGATCGTCGACGAGGCTGAACATCAGCGTGACACCGTCGAGCAACTCGAATCACAAGTGGACGCGCTCACGGACGCCTGATCAGCTCGCCTTTTTTATCGATCGGCTGGATCTCCAGTCGTCGACGACCCAGTGACGAAACCCACAAGCCACCCGTATCCTGCCGCAGTACAGCGATTCACCAGAGCCGAACCAAACAAACCGTCGTGAGTGGTGCTTGTGATACGGGAGGAACCCCTCAAAGAGATGCTCACAACGCGTCGCTGGCGTCGAGTTCGCCACGAGCGACCGCTCGGAGTTGTTCTTCGGAGAGCATCTCGACGACGAAGTCGGGCATTTCCTCAGGCAGGTCGTTCCGATGGGTGACATCTGCGTCCGATTGTCGTGTCTCGCCCGCCATTCCGCGTCCTCCCAGAGGCTCTCCGCCGTCGACGCCACCGTCTGTCTGGACCTTACGGTCCGCCTGAGCCTCGTTGCCACCCAAACGCTGAACGGCGGCACTGACTTCGTCGACCATTGCCGCCTGTTCCTCGTTTGCGGCTGCCAAGTCCTGGACCTCATTCGTGACCCGAGTGGACTGCTGAACCACCTCATCTACTGTGGCGGCGAGTTCTTCGGCTGTGGCGGCTTGCTCGTCGGTCACATCGGAGACTTCGGCGATCCCCTCCGCGGCCTCCGTCACTGCGTCGGCGATCTCTGTCAGGCTCTCCAGTGCGTCTTCAACCTGTTTGACACCCTCGTCGACACGCTTTGTCGTCTTGGCAAGGCTCTCAACGGTCTCTTCGGTGTCGTTCTGGATCCCGTTGACCATTTCCTCGATGTCGCTCGCGTGCTGCTGTGACTCCCCTGCGAGCGACTTGATCTCGTCGGCGACCACCCCGAACCCCTCTCCGGCTTCGCCGGCGCGGGCGGCCTCGATCGAGGCGTTCAACGCGAGCAGATTCGTCTGATCTGCGATGCCGTTGATCGCGTCGACGAACTCGTCGATCTCCCCGACGCGGGTCTGGAGACTCTCGACATCGCCGGTCACGTCGTCCACAGCGGTCCCGATGTCGTCCATGACGTTCGTGGCCTCGGTAACGGCGTCCTGCCCGTCCTTGGCGCGCCCCTCCGCTCGCGAACTCAGCCGATAGACTTCGTCCGCGGTCGACGCGACTTCTTCAACCGTCGCCGAGAGGTCCGCCACCTCGGAAGACACCTCGTCGATCCGGCTCGACTGCTCTTCGGCCGCGTTACTGATTTCTGTGGCACTGTCAGCGATGTCTTCAGCGGAGGACTGGAGGTCGCCGATTGGTCCCCGTACCTCTTCTTCCACCTCAGCCATCAGACGCTCGTTCCATTCGATCTCCTCCGAGAGCTTCTGGCTGTACGAATGGATGTACGTGTCGGTGATAACCTGCATGTCGAGGTTAATGATCCGGAGGATCGAGAGGAGGTCCTCGATCGTGTCGTCGACCTCCTCCTCGACCGCCGCCTCCATCGCGGCGTCGATCCCGTCCCCGACAGTGCTATCCGCCAGTCGATCCGTGAGCGACTCGACGAGTCGCTCGCCAACGATCGGGAGAATGAGGTCGTAGTAGACTCCGTACTGGCCAAGGTAGTGTTTCATCGGCATCTCCAGCATATCGTGGATCTTTCCGATGCGTGCGCGATCCTCGAAGTATTCCGGCCCGTACTCTCCCTGCGCGAGGGTCACGAGGTACGCCGACTGCGTTCGCTTGAGCTGAGCAAGCCCCTTGTCGGACCGACTGATTAGTTCGACGGTCTGTTCGTGGTCGGTGAGATTCTCGTAGAAGTCGTCGGCGACTTGGTCGGCGTTTTTGACAAATGACTCCTTGTACCGGCTCAGTCGGCGCACGTCTTCGTCATCAAATCCGACGAACTCCTTCCGCCACTCAATCTCGTCGGGGTCAAGCCCGATCTCTTCGACCAACTCGGCGGCGTCCAGCTTGTCGTTCAGTCCTCCCTGTCCGAAGTCCTCTTTTCCGTACCTCCCGAGAGAGTTCATAATCTCGCTCCCGATTTGGACATTTTAATATGTAGCCCTCGAATATCGCTGATGATATCGCCAGGTCACTTGACTGACATCGACTTATCTAGCCAACGGGACTGGACGTGTCTGCTGGGCGCGATCACCGAAAACGGTGATCGCTTCTTCTCTCGATTTACAGAGTATATTACAGAAGTACAAGGAGAAAGCCTCGCGCTTCAGCGCGGGGATGAATCCGACACCGCCAGCACAAGCTCCGATCAGCGTGGGTAACGGATATTTTTAAGTGGTTACACACCACATGGACAAGTATCCGAGGCGGTCCATCCGCCCGCTTAATCGGACAGTATCGGGGTTCCCTCACCCCACCGCAGAAACACCCTTTCTGCGGGACTGGTGTGGGTGTCGTCAAAAGTAACTCTGAATCCCATGCCGGGATAGGAGTACCGGCTGATTGGCACAGCCAGTAGCTGTCCATGTCGGACAGCTACAAACCACAATATCCCACCCCAGCGGCGCGGTG
>Ga0102942_1001009_pt1 | contig 10830 bp, 12 predicted proteins | sample SalPon2_C_H2O_MG_FD_78171 | JGI IMG/M metagenome (GOLD analysis project Ga0102942, IMG submission 78171) | Salt pond water microbial communities from South San Francisco under conditions of wetland restoration - Salt Pond MetaG R2_C_H2O_MG | ecosystem: Environmental > Aquatic > Non-marine Saline... | reverse complement strand
TTATAGTACTACTATTTGATGTACAACCTTGAATCCTTTCCCAGTCTGCTGTTGAACTTCGCTCATCTCTGTTTGGGCTGATCGTCGGCAAGAGCGGCCGTGCGTCGTACAGTAGTGATTCTAAGTCTGGTGGTTTCGGCGGGTAGAGTGTTTTACTCGATTTAATTATAAGTTGTCCGGTACAGTTTTCTCCACTAGAAAACAGCAACAGGACAAATAACGGTGCGATAATGGGCTAAGAAGATAAATGATATATCGCTATATAAAAATCAGAGATATCAGCAAAGTAAATTTCTTAGAATAGCGCTTTAGAATTATTATAATATGTATAGAGTAAATCAAGAAAGATACGTCGGGTCTGGGGTATAGTCGTACTGCTGTGTGTAATCTCGATAAGTTGAAGCAGGGGCCGGAAAAGAAAGAGCGGCCGCTGCATTCACCGGAATTTCAAGTTGGTACTGATTGTGACGAGTGCTCAGTGGCCCGGAATTATGGATTGCCTCAATATATTTCCCGCGGATCCGCTTCACAGACCCACCTTCTGACGAAATTACTTTTTCTACCCATTTAGTGTGCTGGTCAAGCTCACTCTTAGTCTGGGCTATTATAGTAAAGCATACTGATACGTAGATGGTTTCATTCTCTAATTGATTAGTTTTGGGAGATTGTAGCGAATCGCCAACGAATAGATCATCGTGAGGATCCTCATCAAACAGCTCGTTCGGCCCCACAGTCACACTCGAACTACAGTTAGGGGGAAGAGCCGAAGAGATCTGCTGGAACCACGCGAAGTCAACCTCTTTCGGGACTTGGCTGAGAATTATCTCTCTACGATAAATATCATTATACTCCATCCAATCAGTTCCCTTTTTTCGAATATCTACGTGGGAAATGTCCTGAGGGATTGAGTTCTTCTCAGGGTTTTTTCGCTCCTTGGTGCTGAATCTATAAATTATCCATTGAACACTTGGAAGCACAAGCCCACCGAGTAACAGAATTGCAAGTACAGTGACCCCAACCAACTGCTGGAAATTTATGTTCATTCGATTCTTCCGGTTTCAGTGTAGCGGTTTTGGATTTCAGTAATAATGTTCTCGGCGTCTTCGTTTGGGATTGGGTTGCCAGAAGCCCTCAGATCATCGATTGCTCGATTGATCTCATTAGTGCGTTCATAAGCCTCTAGAATTCGGTTCACAAGCTTTCCAGTTTCAAGATCGTCTAGATAAGCAATCTCAATGATAAGTTCTTGGCCCAGTCTGGGGTCAGCTTCAAGCGCTAACTGTTGAATGGGTAAATGAAGAGATGTCCTGATATGTTCAAAGTTATCCTGAAGCCAAGACAGCTCATTATGTAGAAAAATAAATAATTCCTCGTTATCTTTTCCACGGTTAAAATTCAGAATCAGTTCACGCATTGCTAAATAAAAATACACTAGTGGGCGAGACGTAACTGTATCTTTGTAGGAGACATTCTTTTCATCTGTAACAGATCTTGGGACACATTCATCAAATATTGATTTAAACCGTCTGTACCGAGTATCTGTTTCCAAAATAAATACATGCTCTTTTGCTAGATGATAGAGTTTCTCCATGGACTCGGAGAGGGTTGGAACCGGCATCGTGGGATACCGAGTGTCTGTTCGAATTTGGAGTCTATATTCAATATTGGTCAGTACACGATCTAGTTTCTGCTGATTCGGCCTCCGCTGTGGTGGACAGTTTTCCTCTATACCCTGTATCTGATAGTACACCCCCCTTCCACTAGAGTTGATTTTCCTAATGTAGCCATGCTCGGTCAGGTATGAAAGGTGTTTATCAATTGTTTGCTCCGCAGCAACATTCTGTGAGAGAGCAATAATCTCCGAGCGACGCTTGGCACCGTGAGTTAGTATACGGTAAATTATTTTATCAATTCTCTCGGTAGGAGTCACTATAGTGATCTGCTGCGGGTTTGCACTTAAAGGAGTTGCTTAGGTGGAGTCGCCTAAGGGTTTATCTACGCAATCAAACACCCCCACGAGGCCGATATGCGACTCAGGAAAACTGACCGCATGTCAGCAGACGACAGAGGCACAGATGTACGAATGGAGAGCAAGAGTGGTACCTCTGCGGGGCTGGACAAGAAAGGTGTAGCTGATGAAGATCACCAATCCAAGAAAGTTCGTCTTGGAAAGGTAGATGAAACTCAGTCTCAAGCCGCTCACCCACCTATCCTACTAGATGAAATCCATGGGCTAATAGCCGGAACGATATCGGCTATCCGAGACAGCAGTAGTATAAAAAGTATATATACAAATAATGACTTTCGGGTGGACTACTCAGCTATAGCTGACTGGTCCACCCGTTTCTTATGTACTGTCTATATCGAACATCTTGCTGTGGCGGCTCTCATAGCTACCTGTCTTGTTCTGATAACAGCGACTCTAAGCCTCAACGAGATAGGTAGGTTTGGACTTGCACTTCTCCCCTTCTCTAGGATCCCGGAAAGCAGGTGGGTACTCTTCGGCCGAGTAAGCTCAGATCAACAGATGGACAATACGAGTATCGCAAAACAAATCCGTTATCTCGAAAACGCCGTTGAGGAGAATGATGGAAAAATAACCAAAAAGATCGAGAGGGCTGAAACCGGGAGTCATATGGATCGCCAGTCGCTGAACCGAGTTCTCGAGATGGCGGAAAACGAAGAATTCGATGTGCTAGGAGTCTGGAAATTGGACCGACTCACGAGATCTGACCCGTGGGAGAGTGTGAATTATCTGTATAAACTTCGGGAACGGGACGTCACGGTCTACGCAGATAATCACGGATACTTCGATTGGGATGATCCACATGACTTCGAAATCCTAGCTCGAGAGGTTGTATTCGCCAATGAATGGTACGCCCGAATCAAAGAGAATGCTGAAGAGGGACAGTTAGACCATCTGAAAGAGGGAAAGTATCCCTTTGGTGATGCTCCGTTTGGATATACCAAAGACGAAGATGACATACTCCATCTTTCGGAAACAGGTGAGAAAGTAATTCCTGAACTTTTCAAGAAGTACATAGAAGAGGAAAACAGAGCAGCCGCTCGGCGTCATGTAAACAAAGTGTTTGATTTGGAAGGAGATGATCGACTCACCGATAGTCAGGCCCAAACCGTTCTATCTAGCCCACGGTGTGTAGGACACATGACCTTGAAAGAAGAAGTTGTTACTACTCGTCAAGAACTTGCTTGTGTTCCAAAAGAGGTATTTAATGAGGCTCAGGATATAGCGGAGAACCGACGTAGTGACTCTAGTACAGAAGGAACAGATGTTGTTCCTAGGCCAATAAATCGAGCACATCGTAGGTTTGGATCAGAATTCCTCACGTCACTATTTGACACACTACATACACTTTGTCCGGAGTGTAGCAGCCACCTTGAGGAGACTTCTACTTCAACGACTGTTCGAGGTCACGTCCTAAGGGTCTATGCTTGTGACAGCTGTGAGTATCGTGGCCCACTTTTCACCAGAGAACAGATCGACCAGCTGGATTCAACCATTCCACTAAGCTGCCCAATGTGCCAGACAATAGGCGAGTTGAGTCGAAAAAAGGCGTCTTCTTGCCATTTAGATTATAAGTATTCCTGTAAGATCTGTCATCATAGCTTCCACTCAAGCGTATCGGCCAATAAGTACCAACGAGCAATTGATAATCAAGAGGCTGCCTTTCGATGGGATCCAGACGGGGGCCGGTTAGACAAGAATTCGCACAACAAATTAGAAGATATTTCAGATACATCTTCCGATAATAAGTTTATATGGGATACAACAATTTCAAGATATTGAATTTGTCAATCACCAATATCAGATAGTAATGTCTACTCTACACTAACTCCAGACAGTCTGATCTCTTTCGATTTTCTCCAAACAGTTTCTTTCGTTACACCGGCTACTACGCCAAAATTGGAGAGTGTGAACGGGTTATCTGACTCTCTCCCGGCAAGATACAATGCCGCAGCAGCGATCCCAGCCGGGTTGCCTGATATATTGGGAACTCTTTCTAGAATCTCAAGCCCCCCTTCCACTACTTCTTCATCAAGCTCTAGGACCAAGGCAATGTACTCAATATAGGAGCTAGCGGAAGGGGTGTTACAAAATAGTCCCAACTCTACTCGTGACGAAGATACCCCACGTCGAAGCTGTTTCGTTGGCACATCAGATAGTTCAGATACAATAGACAGTGGTCGGGGTGAGCCACTAATTTGAAAGGATAAATATACGATCGAAGGAATTCCAACAATCGACGATCGGCCGCGGAAATAGTCGTTTTCCCAGGCCTCAGAAAGCAGTTTCACGGCACGAATACACTGTGAGTCATCGCCGACAAGTTCACGAACCAACGATTCTGTAGACAATACCATTTCACCAAGCTTCTCTTCTGATGAGCCTTTGTTGGAAATCGAGATATCACTCAAATCAAGTTCATCGGCTGATTTAATTCTTCTAGTTGGGTTATTAACTGGTTGATCCTTACTGAGTGTATTTTCTCGAAGTAGACCACAGTTGTTACAGATTGTTCTACCGCTTTGTTCAGTAAACCGAGAATTCGATCCACAGTAGTTACATGTGTCCGAAGATGGGGAGTTCATTCAGACCCCTCCTCGATTCGAGATTGATACCAGTCCAGAATCCGATCTGTAATACTGGATTTCCGACCGGGACTCATGGATTTTCGAGATGAGACGAATCTGTGACGCACGTCGTAGGCTCTCAAAAAGAGGCGATCTGGAACGATTCGATACGCTTCAACCGTATCTTCAAATCCCGCAAGCTGATACTTCCCAATATATAACTCATTCCGTAGAATTTCTCCAACTGATTGGCGACACCACCGATCCTGTCGTCTTGGGGTATATTCTGTATCATTGAGAATATATGCTACTTCGGGCATCGAACGCTCTCGAATGTATAATTGGAAAATGTGCCGTACCAGCCTACTTTCTCGTTGATCAACTTCGAGCTTCCCATCCTCGCGTTTTACGTATCCAAGTGGTGGGAACTTGTTCGGCCATTTGTGCTCTCGGGCGAGCCCGTACATCCCTAGCTTGACGCGCTGGCCAATCATATCCGATTCCAATTCAGCTGCGGAGGCTAGATTGCGGAAATTAAATCGACCAACTGGGTTCGTCGTATCCAGAAACTCAGTTACACTGTGTAATCCAACGTCTAGCTCCTGAAATTCATTCTCGATTTTTACCAAGTCAACAAGCGACCGGCAGAACCGGTCTAGTTTCCAGAAGACCACTACGTCAAAGAGGCCTTGTCGGGCCCGTTCCAACATTGATTGAAATTCTGGTCGGTCAGTATCTCTTCCAGACTTTGCTTCGTCTATGAACATGAAGGTCGGGTGCCACTCCATCTGGTCGCATGCCTCCAAACAAGAGCGGACCTGTTCATCGATTGAATATCCGAATCTCTGACTATTCGATGATGTCCGAGCGTAGATCGCCGCACGAAGTCCTCTAGGAAGACCCTCTCTACCAGGCGCCGAAACAACCGATACAGGATCTTGGTTGCTCATTGATCTGCCTCTTGATCTATGTCGACTTGTTCACGTAACTCGACGAGAGATCCAGACTCGGCACAATCCGGGCAAAGCGGCTGTGCAGCTTCTCTCAGCTGTTTTGAACTAGTATAGATGGTGCTAAAAGAACAGTCTGGACACTCCCATCCGGCAACATCGACATCTTTTGCGATTTCAGGAAATTTGCTCGCCAATGTAGGGGTTAGCTTGGCATCAGTTTGTGATTGAATGTATTGAAGAACCTTCTCACGTGGATACTCTACATTAGGCACAAACCCCTGCGAGCCAAGATTCTCATATGGTGCAGAACCGTTGCCACAACGCTCTCGATACGAACAGAACTTACATTCCCAAGCAAATTCTGGCGTCGGTGGCGGCAAGTCGCTATTTTCACGATACTCTGTGTGCGCAGCCGCCCACTCAACTACAGTCCTCTCCCAAAACTCTTCGTCAAACTCGATATGGAAGCTTTTCAGTTCCAGCGTCTCTCTCGAGATATACACCAACAATCCGTCGGTGAGCTCTTGATCGTATTTCTCAGACAGGCCGTAAAGATACGCGTGTAGCTGGGCCCGATGGTGAGCATTCGGAGAATCTTTGTATTCCAACGATGTCGTACTCTTCAGTTCGGTAGGGAGCAACGGGTTCCCCTCTGGGTCAACAATGACTGGATCAGTTACGCCTCGGATCTGTAGGACGCAGGAGGCAGTCTCAACCTTAGAGTCGATCCACATTGAGTTTCGTACGTACGTGTTCTCCGTAGCGACAGTATCCCGGAGAAATGGGAGATATAGTTCCTCCTCGATCTGGCTGCCAGCCCACAGGATTCCATCTACATCTTGTGTCTCCTCCGGCGCGTTTTCTTGGCGATATTTTATTTTTCGGTGACACTGAAGAAGTGAGCTCGGACTGTGGCGGTCTACTGGTGGGATCGAACTGGGTCCATTGAAGTACTCTTTACCCTCACGGATGTTCCGCCGGAATATTCGGTCGTGATACCAGCGGCTGAATGCTGGGCCATTTACACGAGATTTTGCTTTCGAGGCCACAGCGTCTATTTGGACAGATTGCGCAGTATCTGGAGATTTTGCATGTGTGTCTTGTTCTGTCACACCCGACTAATCACCGCCTCGGTAGATAATCTATGACCGGTTGAATATTCCCGTAAACTCCAAGATCGAACACACACACAAGAGCCAATAGTGAACTGCCTCAGGGCTTGACCCCGAGTCACTCTGCCTCGAACTCTGTAGATTGCCGGACTAATCAGGATTGACCGGTCTCGTGGAGCTGTATCCGGGATACCACCAAACAGCACTTCTTCCCCCAACCTTCTTTGAGCGAAGGTAGCCCTGCTCCTCCAAGGATTCAAGTCGAGTGAGTATCCCACGGCGCCCCATTTCAAGTTTTTCCGCCACTTCTGAAGAGGTTAGCACCGGATCCGCAGCAGATTTGAAGACATCAAGTATCTGATCGTCAGAAACTGAAGGGGGGCGGCCGGGTCCGTTTTTCATTAGCGAACCTCTGCTATCACATCTGTTACACTTTTGCTCCTACGAAGGAGTTAATACAATTAACTTCCTCAGAATTACCAACACTCCAAATTTACAATCATGAACAACCGATCAGAGGACGACTTCCAATCCCAACTCTACCACGTTCTCCGTACTCCAAGGCGCAGGCGTGTCATTTCGATCCTCTACGAAAGCGAACTCTCCGTGGTACTCCTTCGTTCGCTCGCTCAAGAGATAGCTGCTCATGAAGAGCAAGTACAAATATCTCATGCGACAGGTGAGCCGTATCGGAACGTGTACAATTCGCTCTCACAAACTCATCTTCCTACACTTCAGGACGCGGGAGTCATCATCTATGACCCACAGCGACAGACGGTCTCTCCTGGACCAAACCTAAGCATAGCTGCCCTGTTACTGAGTATTGGTAATTCAACGTTTTCTCACTTTCAGTCGTCAATTGATTCCGATCATAATGATCGATAGCCTGTCCAGTAGGTGTTCATACCGACAAAGAGTATCTTTTCGTCGTGGACCACGACGGCAGCCGGAGCGTCCTATATCGACGTGATCAGAGCCTCACGAGATCGCGACCTACAATCTTGAGTGAATAGCTCAGGTTTGATGGATTGGGTGCTATTCCTTATGTAGCAATGAAGCGCTAAAGTGGCCCAAATGTTACATAAGAAATGGAGCAGCCGTCAGCATCAACCTCACTATCAAAGTATCTCGCAGAAGGGTTCGCAAAACAGGATACAGAGTTACGTCAAGACGGTGAGACTCCCGACAAGTCGGCCAACAGGCGGTCGCCAGTAAATTGACTTTACAGCGCCCGTGAATCGCTTTCGACAATGCTGGCAAACGCGACGTTCTCTTTGACTTGCTCAATCTCGACAGTCGGCTCATCACCTGGTTGTCCGCCGGGGACGATCACGACGTACCCCCGTTCAACCTTCGCAATACCATCGCCTTGATCCCCGGTCGTCTCGATCGTCACGTCGCGTACCTCACCTTCACCCACAGGAGGGGCTTCTGACACCGGAGCTGCTTCCTGGGCAGTCGATTGGTGTTGGTCTTGCTGGGCCTTCTGTTTTGTCGAGGATTCCGACGCCAAGATGGCGATGCGATACGTTTCCTCAGCAGCGAGCGCGTCATGCTTAACTTCAGTCGCTGGGATGTCGACAATATATGATCCATCACGTTCTTCGATTTGAGCACTGAACAGAGAACGAAGCGAATCTGATATCTCAGTCATCAAGTATTAATAGTGTAGGCTACGCAAAGTACGTAAATCCCGCGTGTTACACGCGATCTCGGCTATTGCTTCCTCAGCGGTCAGAATGTGGGGAAAACTCATAGTGCTGAATGTCGACGCTCTTCTCGATTCAATCGTCGATTGCCCCAATGACGTACAAAGAGAATGTAGGGAGGGGAGGAGTGCGTTCGTATTGGCTGTAAACACTAGTTCACGTTGGAGGACAGGACAGTGGTAGATTACAGCAACCTTTTTATTCGACCCTATCGTTATACTTTGTATTGATTTGGTTCCGATTATGGGGACGAATTCGATAGAAAGTATAAAGCAGGGACTCTCGAAGCGAGAAGCCCTTGCGCTGACACGGTTGGCCAGTCAGAACCGGACCATCATCACCATCAAGGATATCCAGAACGTCATTGATGTCCCCTATGATGAGGCAAAAAAAGTCGCGAACAACCTGGTGCACAAGCAGTGGCTGGACCGGTTGACCAGCGGCACATACCTCATCGTTCCTTTGGCCGCCGGCGAACGCGGTGAGTACACGGAACATGAGTTTGTGATTGCATCCCACCTTGCCGAGCCGACATATATCTCGTACTGGACTGCGCTCAACCATCACGAGCTGACGGAGCAGGTCCCGACCACGGTCTTTGCCGCGACGACAGACCAAGCCCCAACTCGGGAGATTCACGGGGTAACCTATACTTTCGTGACAGTGACGGAAACGAAGTTTTTTGGGTTCGAGCCGGTAGCCATCGACGCCCACACAGTGAACATCGCCACCGTCGAGAAGACCCTTATCGACTGTGCGGATCATCCCGAGTACTGTGGAGGGATCCTCGAGCTGGCGAAAGGACTGGCCAACGCCACCGATCTCGATGAGGAGACACTGGTCGGGCAGCTGCTGGACCTAGGGAACGGTGCCGCGATCAAACGCATCGTGTACCTCACCGACATCCTCGACATCGAGCTCGCAGGGCGGGACAAACTTGCGAAGACCTTCACCACCGGGTACTCGAAACTCGACCCAACCCAGGGCGAGGAAGGGACACATTCGAGCGAGTATCGCCTCGTATTGAACGTCACGGAGAACACGATCCGCAAAGCGGTCAGCGGAGGTATGTAGGCAGATGATCTCGGGTACACGGGTCCGGACCCTGGCACGGCAGGACGGCGTTACTGCAGGATTGGCGGAGAAAAACTACGTCAACTCCTGGATCCTGTATGCCCTGTACACCGGGCCGTTCAATGATACCTTGGTGTTCAAAGGCGGGACAGCCCTCAGCAAGCTGTACTTCCCCGATATGTGGCGGTTTTCCGAAGATCTCGATTTTACAGTGGCTGAGCCACTAGATAATGTGGTGGATGACATCGATGATGCGTTGACTGACATCGAACCTACATCAGGAATCACCTTCGAGCTTACCAGTGTCCACGAAGCCGGCAACCCAATCGAGTACGTCCAGCTCAAAGTCCAGTACGACGCAGTACTGGGTCAGCGGAACACGACCGACATCGAAATCACGTTCAACGAAGCACTGGCCTTCCCCATCCAGACACACGAGCACAGCTACGAGGACATCCCCATATCCACCGTGCCAGCGTACAGCGTGGAAGAAATATTCGTGGAAAAACTGCGAAGCATCTACCAGCGGGCGCGTGCCCGTGACTACTACGACATCTACCGCCTCCTCCAGCAGGAGCAGTTCGACGACCAAACAATCCATACCGCCTTACAAGAGAAAGCGGCTGCACACGACGTCGCCCTCGACCTGGCAAACGGGGTGCCGGATGACGACATCGACGCGATCGAGGCATACTGGGACCAAGCTCTCGATCGATTGGTCACCAACCAGATCTCGTTCGACGACGTCATCAAGACCGTCGATACGTACCTCCGAACCCTGACTGATTAAACACCCACACCGGTTTTCCAGTGTTCTTCGAACCTTTATCAGTCCCCCTCGCATACTGACACGTGGTGTGTTCACATGAAACTCGCATTGATCGGGGTCGGACAGGCGGGCGGGAAGGTGGTTGACGAGTTCTTGACTTACGACACGCGGACGGGCGCGAATATTGTTCGCGGAGCGATCGCCGTCAACACGGCGAAAGCGGATCTCCAAGGCATTGACCACCTTTCGACAGACCGTCGGATCCTGATCGGGCAGTCACGAGTGAAAGGCCACGGCGTAGGTGCCGATAACGAACTTGGTGCGGAGGTGGCCGAGGAAGACATCGACGAGATCTTAGGGGCGCTTGATTCGGTACCGGTCCATGAGATCGACGCGTTTCTCGTCGTCGCTGGGCTTGGTGGTGGGACCGGGTCGGGTGGGGCCCCCGTGATCGCAAAGAACCTCAAACGGATCTACACTGAACCCGTGTACGGGCTAGGGATTCTTCCAGGCAGTGACGAGGGCGGGATATACACGCTGAATGCCGCCCGATCGCTCAAAACGTTTGTCGACGAAGTGGATAACCTCATGCTGTTCGACAACGACGCGTGGCGCAGTTC
>Ga0102942_1001004_pt1 | contig 10862 bp, 9 predicted proteins | sample SalPon2_C_H2O_MG_FD_78171 | JGI IMG/M metagenome (GOLD analysis project Ga0102942, IMG submission 78171) | Salt pond water microbial communities from South San Francisco under conditions of wetland restoration - Salt Pond MetaG R2_C_H2O_MG | ecosystem: Environmental > Aquatic > Non-marine Saline... | reverse complement strand
TTTCGGAGTCGATCTATGTCCCTAATTTGTGTCTCATTCCCCTCCATCTCGCTTATCTCGGCGTCAAATCGCTCAAGCAACCGCTCTCGGAGAGACTGCCCAGACTCAATCTCGTCAGCGGTTTCACGGTTCGTCTCCCGACCCATAAGAATCTGAACAGGGGCTGGCTTGTCATCACCTGTCTGTTGGAAGGTCGCTAGTTCCTCTGTAAGTGGGGCAAAGCCAGAGAGTCTAAAATACCCTGTCGCAATCCGTGCTGTGCCACTCTGCTGTAGTTGCTCACGGAATACCGATCGAAGATCCTCCTCAGAGTTATCGATGAAGTTAGGGAACCGGGAAGGATCTGCCATTGTCATAGAGTCATTCGTATAATAAAAGAACCTGTTGGCGTATGTTAGAGGATTTCCTCGTGGTTGAACTAATACAATAACGTTGCAACAGCCCGAAAATATAGATCAGGACTGAACCACGAGAAGGAAGTGGTATACACGGAACCGTGGTAACCCCCACTTGTTTAAATTAACAGCGTGTCCTCGAAAACATGAGCGAAAACGGACCCGCGACCGCGGCGATCTATGCCCGCGTCTCGACATCGGATCAGGACGTATCTCGGCAGCTCGACGAGGCGCACGAGCATTTGGAACGTCTCGGTGTGGAAGACATTGAGGAGTATCCAGAGATCGTCTCCGGCGCTGCCGACACCGACACTCGCGAGGTCTACAACCAACTCCTCGATGATGTCGAGAGTGGGGAGTTCGACCTCGTGATTGTTCACGAGATCAGTCGTCTGTCTCGCCTCGGCCCGACTGAGATTCACGAATTTATCCAGCACTGTTTAGAACATGACACCGGCGTCGAAGCCCTCGACGTCGGCCTGAAGATCCACGTTGACGACGGGGAACTCCAGCAGACCATATACAGCATGGTCGCTCGGTTGATGGGTGACCTCGCACATATAGAACACCAGCAAAAGCTCCAGCGAATCCAGTCAGGGGTCCGCGCCGCACAGTCGGCCGGAAAATGGACTGGGAGACCACCTGCGGGGTTCGTCGTCGAAGATGGGTACCTCCGCGTGGATCCCGCCGAGTTCCTACACGTCCGTGAGGCTCTCGCCCGCGTCGACCGCGGAGATTCGTTCGCGACCGTCACCGACGACACCGGCATCGCTGAGTCGACGCTCCGGAGCCTCCACCAAGATCGGCGCGACCTCTACCTCGCCGGCGAGGCCGAGGACGAGCGCGTCGACGACGCGCTCACCGATATCCGCCCGCTGGAGGACGCCCGAACCGAGGGTCCTGACCTCGAAGAGTTGCGCGAGCGTGTTGAGCGGCTGGAGGAGGCCACCGATATTGACCTCCACTGACACACACCCTACCTCCTCAACCCCGAGTCGTGCGTACGTGTCGAATTGGCTCTGTTAAAATCCTCAACTGGTAACATGTCCTCAACAATTTGCTGAATACAGCGCGTGAATCTCACACAGATTTATCACCAGATACGATCAGAGCGGATCGGTCAACACAAGGAATCCACATACCGACACACAGTAAGGATCTACCTATACTGTATCAGAAAATTGTAAGAAATACAGAATGTGCGTTCAGCAGACAATTCTCCAGTAAATTGTTGTAATAACCGCTCGGTCCCTCGGGACGGGGAGTTAAATCTTCGGGCGCTGTATATGATGGTATCGAACGGATGTATCGAGACACAAACCTCTCGATCCAAACCGGGCTATCGGTTCTCGGATAAGCAAATGTGAGCAAGGCATGGGATCCGGATGATATTTTTGAAGTGCTGGCCAGCGAGGATGTCCGTCGGATTCTGGTTGCCACGAGCGTCCGACCGATGTCGGTCAAGGAACTGGCCGATATCTGCGATCGGTCTTTGGCGACCATCTACCGACGCGTCCAAGCCATGGAAGACTACGACCTTCTCTCGGAGGAACTCGCGCGAGACCCTGACGGGACACAGTACAACGAATACAAAAGTGACCTCAATGAAATCACGATTAGTGTCGACGAGGGACGACTCAACGTTAACATCGACATCGAAAAAGACACTGTGGATCAGTTCGCTGAACTCATCGAGGATCTCGAAAGGTCAGGGAAACACGATGACGCCGAAGGTGATGAATGACGAGTAGTCCACCTACAATCTGGATGTTGGTGTTGAGCAATACCTTCGTTTTCGCTATCGGGGGAGCTCTCACCTACTTGAGTATTCAAGCGCGTCGGCGCGTCGGCAAGTCGAATCTGAATTACACGACGCTCGGGTTCGGACTCGTCACGCTCAGCACCATCGCTGAAGTCATCTATGCGCCTGCTATCATCGGGATTTACGAAATAACTGAATCGACGCTTCTGATTCTCTACACGGTAGAGTCGCTCCTGATCGGGCTCGGATTGGGGAGTATTTACTATTCTGTCCGTGGGTCATGAGCGCCTGTTGATGTAGTCGCGCCTCCGAGCACCGTATTGAGCGCGCTGTTCGGTCGGTCCCATTTTCCTTAGGGCGTCCCGTCGATAGTATTCGAACGATCCTCTCTTGAGGGCCGTCACCCGCCTTCGCTGAACGTGACAGCCCGCGCCGACTAACTGAGCGTTTGAAAACCGGAAAGTTAGGGGTGTACGCGTACCCGCCTCCAGCATCGCGATGGATCGGGAAGAGTTCGGTACACCCAACAGCGGTGAAGGCAACAGCGAGGGCCGCGATGGTGAACGAGAGGGTGGCGACGGTCTTGCGCTCCTCGACAGCGAGGACGGGCAACAGGAAGACGCCGGCGGGGATCAACGTCTAGACCCGCTATCGCCAGCCCGCTGGAGAGGCCGATCTCGGGATTCAGCTGTTCGCTCGTATCGTCGCTTGACTCGGTAGCCTTCTTCGCCGCCGAGACTTGATCGGAGAATTCACTGGCCGCCGTCCCCGTTGTCTGCGGCCTCCCCCGCTGCGTCTACGGGCACTACCCCTTCCCGCCGCCGTTAGCGCCGAACCACTCGTCCAGTCGGACGGTGACTACTGGGACGTCAGCCGTCCGGACAGTTCGTTCGGTGATACTCCCGAGGAGGAACTGCTCGACCCGCCCGCGACCGTGCGTTCCCATAACGATGAGATCGATCCCGTGATCGGCCGCGTACCGCTGAATCGCACTGTGCGGTGTGCCCTGCTGGATGGCAACTCGTGTGTCGACGCCGGCCTCGTCGGCTCGGTCGGTAACCGTGTCGGTGACTGCCGTCCGGAGCTCGTCGACGAGTTCCCCGAGTTCGTAGGTGTCGTGTTTCGCCGCCTGCGAGCGAACGTCGACGACGTAGATGACGTGTAGCGTCGCACCGAACCGCGCGGCGATACTCACTGCGTGGTCGACTGCGAGTTCGGAGCCGTCCCCGCCACGGGTGGGGAGGAGAATATCGGTATAGTCTCCTTCGACAGGGAGGGCGGGGTCGTTCTCGATTCGCGCTGTCAGAACCGGAACCGGTGATGTTCGGACCATCCGGTCGGTGACGCTACCGAGGAGGTGACGCTCGATGTTGCTCCGACCACGCGTCCCCATGGCCACGATATCGATATTGTTGTCCGTTAGGTAGCTCTGAAGCAACTCAGCCGGATTCCCTTCAAGAAGCTCAGTACGAACTGTCACGCCGCTCTCGTCGCCAAGGTGTGCCACGCTGTCGAGGGCCTCCTGACCGTCGTCTCGCCGCTCCTCTCCCGCTGACGTCGTCTGAGAGAGTTCGACTGGGGTGAGCCCGGCCCCCGCTTCTGTGACATGGACGGCATGGACCGTCGCATCGAACCCGTGGGCGATACGGACACCGTGTCTGGCCCCCGCCCTCGCGTGCTCACTGCCGTCGGTAGGGACGAGCACGGTGTCGTATCGGCGCGTCCGGACCGACTGGTCGTGCGCTGGGTCCCCCTGCATGTGTGTTACTGTGTCATCGCTAGTCGTTGCTCGGTTCCTCGGTCGAGGTGGTCTCGGCGTCCGTCCGCCGATTGGCCGCGAAGTCAGCAATGGTCCGTCCGCTCTGTTCGACACCGGCCCAGATCGTTTCGCGCCCGAAATAAAGCGATTCGACCGCGAACACCGCCACGGCTGTAACCACGACGGTTCCGAACACCGCCGGCTCGTTCGTGTACATGTTCCAGATCAGAATCGGAAAGGCGCCGAACGAGCCGACGACACCGACGAGCGGCGGGATCGGGTTGATGTCGTCACGGTGACGCTGCTGTAACGCGAGGTAGCTCATCGCCCCGAAGACGACCATGAACATCAGCGACCCGAACGAGATGATCCCCTCTAACCCACCGATCACGACGAGCACAGCGGTCAGCGCGCCCAGGATAATCGTCGTCCGCGGCGGCGCTCCGCCGACCTCGGTATTGCCGGTCCGGTCCGGGAGGAGCCCGGCTCGGATCATTCCCTTGGCGAAGTGAGCCGAGGAGAACAGCGTTCCAAGGATGGCGCTCCCGGTCGAGAGGAGCGCGGACACCGCGATGATGAAAAACCCCGTAGGACCGATGAACGTCTCGGCGGCGAACGCGACCGCCACCTCCGGGTTCGCGACGATCTGATCGATGCTAGCGTAACTGAACACGAGGATAGCGATCATCCCGTCGAGAATGATCGTGATGACGATCGACGCGTATATGGCGAGAGGCACGTTCCGTTCGGGGTTGCGGATGGACTCCTGATCGTAGACCAGTAACTGCCAGCCCTGAAATGAGACGAACGATATCGCGATCGCGATGACGATCGGCACCGGCGTGGCCAGTCGGTCGAGACCGAACTGAATCGGGGCGACCGGCTCGAAGCCGAACGTCCCGAAGCCGTATGCGAACCCCCAGATTCCGAAGCCGAGAATGATGACGGTTTTCGTCGCGGCCAGTGCGGTCTCGACCCAGCCGGTCACTTGGGTTCCGGCCACGACCAGCGCTACGAACAGACCAATCGCGGCCACCGAGATGAGCGGCTGTAGCGGGAGTGTGAACACCGAGTCGGTGTGAAGCAGATCAGCGCTGTGTAGTAGTTCGACGGTGAATCCGCCGAAGGCAAACGCGTACATCGCCATCGCTCCGATGTAGCCGAACAGGAGCGTCCAGCCGACCATTCCGGCCAGCGTCGACCGCCCGGTAAAGGCCTCGATTTGGGTAACGGATCCGCCTTTCTTCCCGCTGATCTGGTTGAGTTTGATATACGAGTAGCTCGCCCCCATCGAGATGAGACAGGCGCCGGTGAACGCTAACCACGAGGCTGCCCCGGCTTGGAGGACGACGACGCCGAGGACGGCGTAAACGCCCCCACCGATCATTCCGCCGACCGAGATGGACATCGCGCCGATCAGTCCGAGTTTTTGCTCGCTCATCCTAGCTACCCTATTAGGAGCTTGTGAACGTCGTCGGCCACGCTGGGTTCCGCAGCAACGAGGTACCGGCGATCAGGTTCGAGCGTCGTTTCCGGGCGGGCTATCTCGGTTCCGTCGGCGTCCGAAATGACCTGACTCCCGTCGGGGAAGAGGATCTCTTTGAGTTGCTTACCGGCCACCGGTGATCGCGGATCGACCCGGATATTGAGAACGTCGAGGTCGCCCGTTACGTCTTCCAGCGTGCGGATATCGTTCTCCTGAATCCGGTTGATCGCCGCCTTCGAGCCCGCCCGCTCCGGATAAATGATCTCGTCGACGAACTCCTTCGCCGTGTCTGCCTGCTCCGGCTCGTCGACTCGCGCCACGGTTCGGATGTCGTCGGCGAGGTGTTTTCCCTCGGCACAGATCGCGAAATTCGTCGTTCCATCACCGGTCAGAGCGGCGAGGATGTCCGCATTTTCGGGCTCGGTCTGCCGGAGGACTTCCGGGTCCGTGGCGTCGCCCTCGACCACGATACCGGTGTGGCGGTCGGTAACCTGATCGGCGGTTTCGTGATCGCGCTCGATCAGGTAGACCGCGTGTCCGTAATCGTCGAGTACCTGCGCCGTGCGATGGCCTACGCGTCCCGCACCTGCGATTACAATGTGCTGTTCCCCCGTTCGACCGTTAGATGTGAACACCATGGGTTACCTCTCTTGTTGGTACCCACTTCCGCGAAGACAGCTGTCGACGCGTACGCCTTCGATACCCGACCGGTTCCCGGTCGTCACTTCGGGGCGGGGACAGTTCGTCACTACCGATTTCTTGACTTTCAGGGGATTAAGAGCGACGAGCGGTTTCGGCCTCCGTCAACTGTACGCTCCTCTAGAGCTAGATCTCCGTTTCAAGCAACGTCTACCGAGAATTGCTGATGCGGGACAGCGGTATCAACCCCACTCTCGGCCGAATGGACCCGCTATCGACGGTCACGTCGGACCGCTCCCCGATTTGCGGCTTCCGCAAACGGTGGAATTTCGCGATTTCAGCCACTAGAACAGGCGTGCCGCCACTCTTTTCCGGATTATCGTCATCCAATAAGATATGTATCGAGACGAAGACCACCGGCTACTCATTGCCGGTGGCGGGCGAGTGGGACGAAAAACGGCAGAGCTGTTTCTCGAGTACGGCCACCAACCGATCCTCATCGAACACGACGAGGACGTGGTGACCAAACTGCGGGAAGACACCACTCAATACACGACCGTAATCCAAGGTGATTCGCTCGAAGAGGACACGCTTCGAGCGGCCGACATCACGGACGCAGATGCCATCCTCGCCCTCACGCAGAGTACGGACACGAATGTTGCGATCTGTGAGAGTGCCCGAGAGCTTGCGCCGTCAGTTCGGACTATTGCTCGGCTCTATCGCGAACCGACTACAGACGACGATTCAGAGAGCGTCGACGAGTTCGTGTTTCCCGAACACGCTGGCGCTAGAGTTGCCGTCGACAAGGCGCTTGGCGCGCCAGTGCAGCCGTTTACTGATCTCGATACCCACCTCGAGGTCGTTGCGCTGGAAGCGACGGACGACGCCCCTGCCGCCGGGAAGGCACTCGCAGACATTCTCATCCCGAGCGACGCGACAGTCATTGCCGATATGGACGACGAGACGCTAGCCGACGGTGAGACGGTTGTCACATCTGGTCACCGGTATCTCATCGCAACTGACCCTGCTACGGCCGACGATCTAAAGAAACTCTTTCGAGGGTAGTCAAAATAGAATAAAAATCAGAATTCCATCTAACTGATCCAACAAAACATCGGGATTCTAAATGGGCGTGCCATGTTTCTCATAACTACCGGTGTATCTGATTGAACCAGTACAACCCTCGATACTCAATACGAAGCACGAATCGATCAAGATGTGTGTCTGAAGAGTGCGATTGGATGTTCCGAGCAGGAGCCGAAAACCCAAACTTATCGGCTGCATCCGCAATGACTCTCTTCGCTGTATAGACATCCAGCTTGCAGTACGGTTCGTGAGTGGTCATGGGTGCGTCACGGAACTGCCCCTTCCCCGGCAACGCCATGTTGCTGCTAATAGTTCAGCGCAAAACCGAAACATCCGCACGGTATGGGTGGACTCTAAGCGGAGGTCGGCCAAATGCCTCGGGACTTGCTCTGTGTCGGTTTAGTCGCCGGAAGTCCGATTGTCCCCTGAGCTTCTTCGACCGCTTTTCGCGATGGCAACGTTACACGGTGTTTGATCGTGGATCCGTTCTGCGATCGACCCGGACCGATCTCGCAGTAGGTCAGACCGATCGGACAGTCCGAGACAGACCAAATCGCGCTGGTTGGTTGCGCCAGTAACTGCCGATTCGACTGTCTCGCCAACCAGCACTGACGTGTCGTACTCTCTGGGGTCAAGACCGGCCTGTCGGGCAACTCCCTCAATAATCTCCTCGCCTCGCTCTACAGCGGTGTTGCTAGGGTCTATCTCTCCCCTGCTTTTCTCTTCGTTGACCGACTGAACGTTGATCAGCCTCAGTCGTGCGTTCTCCCCGCTAAGGGCCGCAAACTCCGCTGCTCGACGTACCGCTGTCGGAGCGTTCGGGCCGTCGCTGACGAGTGCTACTACGTCATTAATGGGCTGTTCTCGGAATTTAGCCAGCGTCACGTCTACTGATGCATCAGTGAGAAGACCGTCCAGATTTGGCCCAAATGCGTACTCGCCTTGGCCGAACGACCCGCGCCAGCCGAGCAGAGCGTGGTCGGCCTCCTCCGATTCGAGCACCTCGAGAATAGTTCTGCTGACATCTTGGCCGACGACAGCACGAGTCTGAAGGGGAACATCTATTTCCTCCGCGATACTGCGGGACGCCTCCAGTAATTCACGCTGATGGTCAAGACGGTCAACCTCAACGTTCTTTTGCGTGTCGTCAGCCACCTGAAGGACGTTGAGCGCGATGATCTCTACCGGTCCGTTCCCCGCGTTTTTGGACGCGTTGGCCGCAGCGAGTTCCAGCAGCCCCTGCTGTGTCCTCGGATTTACTATGGGGACGAGCACTGTGTACGTCGGCTCCTGTCCGGGAAGCGCGTCACGAAGTAACCCCTCCTCAACCGCATTGGTTCTGGCGTAGACGAGGTACCATACCCCGCCGAGCGCGATAATACCCAAACCGACGAACTGGACGATCCGTGCCATCTGTGTGATGACGAATACCGACGCGAGCACGCCGAGAATCGGCACGACCGGGTACAGGATCTCAGGTATCTTGAAGTCGGGATCGTACTCCGGCGGGTCGGCCCGTCGGAACGTGACTAGTGCGACGTGGACGAGCGCGTAGGTTACGAGAAAGCTGAAACTCGCCACCTCGGCCAGCAGCGCGACGATGGCTTCAACCTCCAACCCAATGCCGATCAGCCCCGCCGTCACTGCCCCGGTCGTAACGACCGCTCGATGGGGTGTGTGGAACCGGTCATGGGTCTCATTCAGCCAGTCGCTCATTAGGTTGTCCCGGCCCATCGCATACAACACCCGTGAAGCTGCCAAGATGGAGGAGTTCGAACTTGAAATCGCCGCGATAACCGCTGCGAAGACGATAGCGATCACGCCGACCGACCCCGCGAACACAACTGCGACGTCGGCGACGGGGACCAGCGATCCACCGAGCTCCTGATACGGAATGATACCGGTCGAGACGATCATGATAATCATATAAAGGATCGTCACCCCGACGACGGAGAGCACCATCGTCAGCGGGATGAGCTTGCCCGGCTCTTTGATTTCGCCGGCCACGGTCGCAATAATCTCGAACCCGAGGAACGTCACGAAAACGATCCCTGTTGTGGCGACAATCCCCGAGGGACCGGTCGGCGCGAAGTCAACCAAGTTCGCCGTCTCAATGAAAAAGAGTCCGACGCCGGTGTATATCAACACGACGACGAACTCGGTACCGATCATGATGTTCTGTGCGCCACTAGACTCCTCGGTACCGTAGTAATTCACCCCGACGATGAGACTGAGACCAAGGAGTCCGACCAAAACAATAAGCGCCCGCCCGTCCAGAAACGGGGCTGATTCAACAATATACTGCCCGAATCCGACCATGTAGAAGGCGCTTGCGAACATCAGGCCGGTCCACATCCCCCACCCGACGATGCTGCCGAAGAGACTCCCGAGCCCGCGGTTGACGTAGTGGTAACTCCCTCCTGAAATTGGCATACCTGTCGCTAGTTCCGCTAACGAAAGCGCGGCGAGCAACGCGACGAAGCCTGCGATACCGAAGGAAATCGAACTTGCCGGACCGGCGCTTTCGGCTGCAATTGCCGGCAGAATAAATATCCCTGCGCCGATCATCGTCCCGCCGCCCAGTGTCATCGCCTCGGTGAAGCCGAGCGTCCGATCGAGTTGACTCTCACTCACGTTATTTCACCAGCAGGGAGGTGCTCCGGTCATACGGAGCTATACAGGTATTGTTCACCGTTTGATCTTACGAAAAGTGAAGAGTTGACGGCATATATACCTCGGGATGCGCACAATGAGTAGTCGGCACGTCCCCTCTATTTAACCGGAGTGGGAATCAGTGGTAAGATATGGCAGACGGTGATCCACACAACGGCGACGGGGGTTCGACGGTGTTAATCCCGCTAAACGCCGCCGAAGCCGAGAATCTGCCGGTGGCGCTGGTTGAGACGCTTGCGCCCCTGCACATCGTCATACTCGGCTACTATCCGGTTCCGAGTCAGGCGGCACCGGAACAGGTCCGGTCAAATCACGAAGACGAAGCGACGGCCGCAATTGAGGATGCTGTCGCTCAGTTTGCCGACCGAGGCGCAGAGGTTGAGTCCGTTGTCGTCTTCACGCATGACAAAGATGAGACGATCGACCACGTCGCAGCTGAATATGATATTGATGCGGTTCTTACACCCGGTGATTATGCTGAGGAACTTACTCGTGTACTCGTCCCCATGCGGGGCGACGAAAACCTCGACAAAATCATCTCGTTTACTGTCGATCTACTGCGAGAAAGCGATGTTACGGCTACACTGTACAACGTTGCCGAGTCAGATGGGGAGGCATCTCGCGGTGAATTACTCCTCAGAGGTGCCCGTGATCGGCTGGCTGAAAACGGGATTGCTCCCGACCGCGTTGAATGGCAGGTTGATCGCGGGGACTCACCGGAAGACGCAATCGTCACGACCGCTCAAGAGTACGATGTATTGATCGTCGGCGAGTCTGAACCGTCACTTCGTGAGCGGATCCTTGGCCGAATAACCGGACATGTCGTCGATAAGGTAGACCAACCGGTACTTGTCGTTCGAGATGCCTAACAGGAGATGTCTCACGTCGGAACGGTTTGGATCCCACAAATTTCTCACTATTCTCGAATGCGAAAATTGCGACATGTACGATCTCACTGGCTTTCAGCGCGATCTGCTGTACGTAGTTGCTGGACTTGATGACCCCCACGGACTCGCGATCAAAGACGAGCTCGGGGACTACTACGAAAAGGAAATCCACCAT
>Ga0102942_1001001_pt1 | contig 10868 bp, 11 predicted proteins | sample SalPon2_C_H2O_MG_FD_78171 | JGI IMG/M metagenome (GOLD analysis project Ga0102942, IMG submission 78171) | Salt pond water microbial communities from South San Francisco under conditions of wetland restoration - Salt Pond MetaG R2_C_H2O_MG | ecosystem: Environmental > Aquatic > Non-marine Saline... | reverse complement strand
GAAATCGCCGACCTGCGCGAGCAGACCGGCGCGGAGTCGGCGGAGTCCAAGACGGAGAACCGAGCGTCCGAGGAGGGCGAGACAACTGACGGGACGGCCGGCTTCGGCATGGCCGCCCGCGCGGAGGAGTAACTTATGACGACGGCACACAACGTTCTGACCGGCGCATCGACCAAGACCAACGACCAGGCGCGCGAGCTTTACGACACACTGCTCAAGTCCTGGAACCTGCCCGAGAAGGGCACCAAGGACGGCACGCTGGGCGACCTGTCGGCGGCCCGTGAGATGGCCCGCGACATGGACGCCGAGGAGTGGCGCGACGCCTACGGCCATGAGCGGCCGTTCCTCGCCGGCGCGCTGGCTGGCGAGAACTACGAGCGCGGGCAGGACGAGGCCGTCGACGCCATCATCGAGCGGGCGGCCGAACCCGACGGCGAGCGCGCGGCTATCGACCAGTCGGTCGTCCAGGCCGCGACGCCCATCGAGGTCGACCCCGAGATCGTCGACATCCAGTCCAGCGCCGCGCCGCTACTGGACCTCGTCACGATGGAGGCCCAGGCCGGCTTTACCGCGCAGTACAACGTCATCTCGGACCGCAGCCAGCCCATCGGCCGGACGTCCGAGTCCGACGCGATCGACCTGTCGGCCAACTCTGACGGCGACTTCACGCTCGACACCAAGACCCGCGAAATGGGTATCTACGTCGACCGTGTCACCCTCTCGGACTTCACGCAGCGCGCCGAGGACAGCCTCGGCTACATGAACGTCGAGGAAACGACCCTCGGGCAGCGAACCAAGGTCTACAGCCGATACACCGCTGGCGAGCTCGTCTACGGCGACCCCGACGTCGGCAAGAGCGACGGGTCCATTCAGGACAGTAACGCGACGTTCGGGATGGCTCGCCTCGCCCAGCTCGCCGACGCCAACCTCTCGGACGGCGTCACCCACGAGGTCGACAAGAGCGGCATCTCGACGTCCGGCGACACGCCGCGCCTCGACGACCTCAAGTCCGAGCTGACGGACCTCGTCAGCAACACGGGCGCCAACTACGAGGACCTCCGCGTCCTCGCCGGCCCCGAGTTCTTCGACACGCTGGAGAACGAGGCCAACGTCGTCACCCGCCTGTCGGGCTACGACGAGGGCATCGACTTCGGCGGTCGCGAGATCAACGTCAAGGGCGTCCCCGTCACCGAAGTCCGAGCGGTCGGCCGATCGGAGCATGGCGGATTCACCTACAACGGCACTGCCGACACGCCGGCCGGCAACTTCGACATCTCGACCGGCGACGTCATCATCTACGACGAGTCGACGTTCCGTCACCGCCAGCTCGCGCCCCTCAGCACCGTCCCGCTGGGCCGCCGTGGGCTGGCCGACGAGGCGGCCATGTTCGCCTACAGTGCCAACATCGACAAGTCGCACGGCAGCCATCTCAAGTTCCTCAAGGCGTACCCGCAGTAGATAACGCATGACGGTCACACATCCGCACGCTGACCGAGACGCATCGCCGGCCGCAGTCACCGTCGGCACGACGACCTACCCGGTCGACGCCGACGGAGTCATCGACTGCCCGGCCGAGGAAGAGGCCCACGTCGCGGATGTGCTGGCCGATGCGTATGGCGTGTCGGCGGATGGCCTTGTCCGAGAGGAGGACGGGCCGCCTGACGACGCCGTCGAGGAACTGACATACGACAAACTCTACGAGCTGGCGAAAGAGCGCGACGTCGACGGGCGGTCCGAGATGAGCAAGGACGACCTGATCGGCGCACTCCGCGAGGACTAACCCATGCCTGACGGTTTTTGTGAGACAGACGACGTCCGCAAGGCCCTCCAAGAGCGGGAGCTGTCGGGCCCGACCGGTTCGGAGTTCGTCGAGCCAGCTATCGCGAAAGTATCGAACTGGCTCGCTCGCCAGGGTAACCGACACTGGTACGACTCCAGCGGTTCGACGGCGGACACTGTCCCGACGACGTCGGCGACGGTTGACGACGTCCGACTGTCCGTCCCGTCGTCGCCACACAGTCAGCGCGACCAACTCTTCCGGGACAGCGACGCTCGCTATCCGGTCACGACGGCCGGTCCCTACGCGCGCATCCCGCTCCCGCATGCCCACGTCGAGTCAGTCAACACGCTGGAGGTCCGCGATCGCGCCGGGGATGTCGAGGACTGGACGACGGCGTCGGACAAGGCCGAGGGTCGCGGCGAAGATTACTACGTCGCGCCGGATGGGCAGAACAGTTACGGGCGTACGTACCTGTACATCCGCGCCCGCAGCATCGGGCCGCGGTTCGACTTCGGCGACTTGCTGACCGTCGGTTACGACTTCGGGCTCGACGCGGTCGAGGAGGACTGGCAGGACGTCCGGCGTGGAGTCGCGCAAGCGGCCGCTGCCGAACTCATCGTCGAGGACGACGTCGTGACGGCCATCTCCGACAGCGGCCAACTCGTCGGCGTCGACACGCAGCGGCAGCAACTCATCGACGACGCCGAGAAAGCACTCGACCCGTATCTGACTGCGCCCGGAGCTTAACCAACAGATGCGCCCGGAAATCGGGAGTGTTGGTTAATGGCAGAGACGACGGTCAGCATCGAGTTCGACCTATCGCTGACGACTGACCCGCTGGGGGCGACGCTGGACATCGCCGTCCCCGACGCGCCGGGCGAGGAGACACGGCAGGCGCTCCTCGACAGCGCGGAGCAGACGATGGTCGGCGCGCAGGACAACCTCGTTTTTCAATCTATACAGCGCGCACACAGGCAACTGGAGCGGTACGGTACACGGAATGATTATGATACAGACCCCATCGAGGAGTCCTTCAGCGGCGTCGACTACTCCCGCGACCGGACCAGCATCCACGCGGAGTGGTCATGGTCGCACGAGACCGCGGGGTATATGGAGTTCGGGACAAGCGACCACACGATACAGGGGCAGCCGCTCCTCGTGTTCGACTTCGATGCCGGCGACTAACCCGGTCTCGCGGAGATGTTCCCCGGCGAGACAGCGTTCCTCCGCGAGGTCGAGGTCTCGGGACTGCCGGAGTCTCGGTTTGTCCGAAACTCGCTCAACACACTTCGGCGGGAGGTCGGTCAGTCGTGACGTCTGAGGTTGACTGGCTGCTCGACGAGCTGGCCGCCGTCGCGTCGGCCCAGCCGGCGGACCACCCGCTCTATCGTGTCGACCGGGACAACGCGCTGACGTACGAGTCCGACGCGCTGGTCGCGAACGCCTCGCCGACCCGCTCGCGCTCCGTCGAACTGTCCGATGCGAACGTCGTCTCGGTCAGCTATCAGGAGCAGGATAACACGGCCATCGGGACGGAGTTCGACTACGAAATCGAGCGCATCGTCTCGGTCCGCATCGAGGGCGTCCACGAGAGCGAGTTCGGCCACGTCGACAAGACCGGCGCGGCGGGCGTCCCGTTCGAGACGCTGGTCAACGACATCCGCGACGCTATCCTGGCCGAGCGGACGTTCCCCGCCGCGGGGGCCAACGGCCGCAGTTACACGGAGTTACTGACGGCGAACGAGGCGCGCGTCTCGTCGGAGCACACCGACGAGTACCGGCACGACTTCGACGTCGTCTTTGGAGGTTTCGAGACACTATGACAATGACACACAACACTAACGGAGGTATTGCATGACTGGGGCCGGCTCGGCCACCGTCGCGTTCGCCAAGGCCGACGGGTTCCTGTCGGTGCCCACAGGCTCCAATTACTACCGTCCGGGGCGCAACATCACGGTCGACGAGGTCACACTCGACAACGCTCTCCAGCGGCTCCGCGAGGAGGGCACGGCCGAGGCTGTCGATTCGCTCGCGACCAACCTTGAGGGGGCCTTTTCGTCGTCGTGGGTCGTCTCTCGGGACGTCCACGCCGACGTGCGCGACGTCGTGTTCAACGACGGCGGCTCCGGGTTTTCGGCGGGGCGAGCGGCGCTTTCGCGCTGGTTCCTCGGGCTGGACTACCTCAACAGCGGTGGGTCGGCGACGGCCGAGCGTGTCCTCAAGGGCGTCATCCCGCTCAGTTATTCCCTCTCGTACGAACAGGGCGGCGTCATCCGGGCTTCGCTGACCGCGGGCTACGCCGACGAGGAACTCAACACGTCGGTCACGCCTGGCAGCATCACGGGCCCGACCGACGGCGGCGACCTGCCCTTCCACGCGGCGGAGTTCTCTGTCGACGCCGACATCCAGACCCGTCTCCAGTCAGCGACGCTGTCGTTCGACAACATCGCCCGCTTCCACCGCGGGGACGACCGTGTTGCAGTCGACGCGACTGTCGCGGCGCCGGAGGCCACGCTGGACCTGACGGCCATCTACTCCGAGGCCGACCAGACCGAGCTGGCGTACGGTTCGACGGGGTCGACGAGCACGCAGACGTCGCTCGACAACGTCACGGGCCAGCTCTCGCTCGACATCGACGGGACTAACGTGGCGACATACTCGCTCCCAAAACTCAAGAGCGGGAGTTACGGGTGGGACAACCTCGCCAGCACTGAAGACACGACCGAGAGCATCACATATCAGGTCAACGGTGGGGTGAGCATCTCGTGACGGAGGAGACGCGCACGCTCCGCGACGAGCGGGACCGGCTGGACGCCGAACTCGACGACCTCGCCGAGCGGCTGGTCGACGCCGAGGGCGGCACGCAGTCCGCCCAGATGCTCCAGCGGTCGGCCAACGACGTCGAGACTCGACTCGCGGGCGTCTGCTACCTGATTGACCAGCACGGGCACGACGAAACCATCACCGTCCAGGGCCTCGACGCCGGCGGCTACGCCCGCGTCCAGGACCGCGCCGAGGCCATCCGCTCGCAGCGCGACCAACCGGGCGACATCCCCGGCGCGAGGAGCAACGTGTTCGCGGCCGTCGGTCTCGTCGACGCGCCGTTCCTCGACCAGGACAACGTCGCCGAGGCGGCCGACGCGCTCGGCGTTAAACTCGGCGCCATCTCGAATCAGCCCCTCGGCGTCGCCAAATACGTCGAGAGCGTCGCGAACGAGCTAACGACGGTGTCCGAGGGAAATTTCGAGAGCTTGCGAGAGCGGCTCAAGGCGAAACAGACCTCGGAGAGCTAACTCATGCACAACAGGTACAGCTCGCGGTCGGTATCCTCGGGACCTGCGGCCACTCGCCGTCGGAGGTCCGCGATATGCCGTGGCGCGACGTCCAGACCATCGTCCTCATGGAGCGGGTCCTCGGCAGCCCGTGGGGGTGACGCATGACCGAATTCGGCGCCGCCGCGACGCTCGAAATCACCGAGATCAACGGCGCGCAGTCGGCCATCGAGCAGGAGGTCAGCGTCCCGATGGAGGCGAGCCCCGCGCCCAGTCAGCGACAGCGGAGTTCGGCGGGCGTCGGTGGCGCCGGCGGCGGTGCCTCGCTTCCGTCGCTCGCGAAAGAGCGCAACGAGACGCTCGGCGAGATACTCGACACACTCGAACAGATGGGCGGCGGGGGGCTTGGTGGTGGCCCGGTCGACTTCAGCAAAGCGGCCTCAAGTGGCGGGGGCGGCCTGCTCGGCGGCGCGCTCGGCGGTATCGGTGGGGGTGCTGCCGCAAGCGCCGGAGGCACTGCGGCGACCTTCGGCGGCGCTGCCCTCGGCGGGCTGGGTGGCGGGCTCGCCGGAGCCGCCGGACTGGCCCGCATCGGCACGTTCGGGACCATCCGCCAAGCAGGGAGAGACACACGTTCGCTGGTCGGTGGTGAAAATACCGACCGCGCACTCTCGGCCGCAAATGTCGCCTCGGGCGGTGGGTTTGGCGCCGGCATCCAAGCGGGCGGGGCTATCGTGGACCTCGCCCGAGGGGACGGCATCAATGGCCCGATGTCTCGGCAGGCCGACCGGCAGTTCCGAGACACGGGCGAGATCGTCGGCGACGCAAGAGGCGGGACGATTGAGGAGCCCGACTGGCTCAGTGACGGGTCAGTTTGGCCCACCCCGCCGGACCCATTTGCCGGCGTGACATGGCCCGACCCGCCGTCGGTGTCCTCACAGATCGAGTGGCCCGATGTCCCACAGCCGGGACAGGGGTGGTCATGGCCGGCTATCCCGACGCCGTCGCAAGCCGACCTGCCGACGCTTCCCGTGCCTGACGCAAGCGACTTGCCTAAACTCGAGGTTATCCTACCCGACGCCCTGAAAAACGCCGGCGGGTCCGTCTCAACCACGACCGACTCGGCAATCAACACAGGCACCAGCGTCCTCGACGCTGACGGCGACGGCGACCTCGACACAGATGACGTCGGTCGCGCGTTCCGCGACACGTTTGGAGGTGGGTGATTATGCCACTCTCTGGAGTGCGGCTGACGCTCCCCGACGACCGCGTCTATCGGCTGACGAGCAATGTCGAGACGACGATGGAGCAAACCTGGCAGTGGCTTTTCAACGGCGGCGAGCAAGCCCTCGCGCTTTATGAGCAGTATGTCGACGGCAACGGCGGGCAGTCCGGACGCGCCGACGGACTCAAGCAGTCGGCCGCCATCGGCCCCGGCTCGGGCCGCCACGTCATCAACGTCCAGGGCATCCAGTTCCGGGACTCCGACGATACGTGGGGCGATACCGACCCCGGCGATAGAGCGATTACCAAACGCGACGAACTCGACCGGGCGCTCAACACAGTCCGGATTAGCAGCGATAACGTCGCTATATACGAGGCCGGCGAGTACTCCTCTGTCGGGCGATTCGACCCCATCCCTGTCGTCGTCCTCCAGTCGCAGCTCGGCATCTCGGCGACCGATGACGGCACCGGGGTCGTGACCGTCTCGCTCGAGTTGCTTGAGTCGGCGGACATCTCGCAAGCAATCCACGGACAGGAGTTAACCGGATAATGACCAGTCGATTGCTACACGCTGTTGCCGTCCCCAGCGACAGCCAGACGGAGTCGGGGAGCCGACAGCAAAATCGAGTCGCGAAACAAGGCGTCCTGAAAACTGACGTGCCTTCGGCCGAGTCCGTGTCGGCCCAACCGGGGCAGGTCTCCATCGACGGACGTCTCGCCGGCAGGTTCGCGGACATCCACGCCGCGATGATCGACGAGCTCCTCGCGAGCAGTATCCCCGTCATCCCCTACGCCGGCAAGGACGAGCAGGACAGTGTCGATGGGTATTACGCCCCCGAGACGACGTCGCAGAACCCGCCGGACCCGCGGCAGGGGCGGTTCCAGCAGTTCGACGGTGTGCTGACGCCGAAGGGAACACGCCGGTCGCACTGGCGGGCGGTCCGGACCAACCCACAGACCGTCGACAACCCGTTCGGCGCGGCGCCGTAGCCGGAGATAGGACTGACGACGGCCGCGAATAAAGTCCGCTGGTACGACGACGTCTCCGGGGCCATCGAGACGCCGACGGTCCAGCGGACGGTCACGGGCGAACACGGCCGGCTCAACATCTACGATGCGAGCGAGCCGTCGTTCGACTCGCCCGCACTCATCTATGACCTATCGCTCCGCGAGGAGTTTAAAACCGACTGCGTGCTCTGGGACGACTACAACCGAGAAAAGGTCTACCGTGTGGAGAGCGACGGCGACACTGTCGGGTCGGCGACGGTTGGGAGCGCGACGGTCAACGACGCCGACACGCTCGTCGAGTCGCAGTGGCAGCGCGTTTACCTGACTGACCACGAGTGGCAGGGCAACATCGTCCTCGAGTCCGACCGGCTCCGTTTGGTTATCGACCAACCCAAGGACGACCTCCGCGCCTATCGCTACAACGCCGACGAGGGGCAGTACAATCTCGTCCAGCTCGGCGCGTCGGACTGGAGGCTGTTCGACGTCGACATCACGTCCATCGGCCTCGCGACTATCGAGGCCCAACTGGAGTTCGAGGGCTTGACCAGCGGCGCGACGCATAACCTCAACCTCTCGCTTATTCGCGGCCTCGAGGACGCTGTCTGGTCCGTGCCGTCCAACGAGGACTCCACGCCGCAGGGCCTCATAGACCGACTGGACCCCATCGCAGCCACGACTGACACCGTCGCAGTCCCGGAGCAGGACGTCGTCAAACGGACGGAGGTCGACCGATGACGGTCCCCGCGACAGGCTGGTACGTCGAGATCGTCGACCCGGACACCGGCCACACATGGACCCCAGACGTTGTCGGGCAGCCCGAAATAAAGCCAGCGGTCAACACGTTCCCGAAGGTCTCTATCCCCGTCCGGCGGAGCGAGCGGTGGCTCGACCCCCGTTTCGAGGGCGCAGAGATGCGCGTCTGGCGCGACGGACAGCGCCAGCCGATTGACCAGTTCGAGGAGCCTGTCGAGACCGAGGAGCGGTTCGCCCTCAATGGCCGCGGCGGCGTCGAGATGGACCAGCGCGTCAGTAAAGAGGTCGATCAGCGGGAGGCGCATCTCGTCCTCGAGGACATCATCCAGGCGAACACGCCATACACCGCCAACGTCGACACGCCGTCGGCCCGGACGGCGACTAACGAGTCAGTCCAGTCAGCCGATACGGACAGCGAGTTATCCAACCAACTCCAGATAAGCGACACGGACCCGGTGAACGTCAATAACGGCGAACTCCAGCTCGCACAGACGCTTTTCATCCAAGAGGGCGAGAGCGACACGATTAGCGGGACGCGGGCCGACGGGGATTACTCCGGTGGCGAGGCCACGTTCATAGATCGCGCCCAATCCAACACCGGCGAGTCCGCCCGGGTCAATTTCTCGACCGACCACGCGATACCCGAATCTGCCCTTGCCATCAAATTTCGCACCGACCCAGTGGACGGGACGGGCGATGGAATTTCAGACACGCCAGAGTTCACCGTTTCCATCGACGGGCAGACCTTCACGACCGAGCAATTCAACACGAACAATTTGAGTTTGGAGTGGCGCGATTTCGGCGCGTCATGGACCAACGGCGACCTGCCGGCGGGGTCCCATACGCTGACCGTCGAGGTCAGCGACGCGGCCACCGGAACAGCGGACGACGAGCTCCGGTTCGACCTATACACCGTCTACGACGACCGATACTCCTACAACTTCGACAACTCGAACGACGGCAGCGGTGGCTACCTGTCCGGGCCCGAGCTGTTCCCAGACCGCGCCGAAGTGGAGACAGTCGATGCACCGACGGCGTTCCAGTTCACCGGGGCAAAGCTCTCGGCCAGTTACGACGACGTCAGCGGTGGTCAGCGCGTCGGCGTCTCAAACGACCAGGGCGCGAGTTACACGTTTGCGGACAACTCCGGAACCGTCGAGACCGACTTCGGCTCCAGCACCGCCGAGATACGCGGCAAACTCGGTCTGTCGCGATACGGGACACAGTCGGGCGCGACGCCGACGTCGGGCGTCAACGGCCAGATAGTCGACCTGTACGAACTGTTCGGCGACATCGACGAGACGCCGCTCCTGATAAATCAAGATTACGACGACTCGCTGATGAACGTCGTGCGGGACATATGCCAGCAGGCGGACTTTATCAGCGAGTTCCGCAAGACGGGCGGCACGCCATCGTTCGAGGCGACTGTCCCCGGCCAGCGGTCGTCGTCGGTCGAGCCTGAGGTGTCGGGCTACCGCTACTCGAGGTCCGTTGAGGACCAGGTCAAGCGCGTCGTTGTCAAGGGTGGGCGACAGCGACAGCGCGAGGAGACATTCGTCGCCAACCATGGGACGGCCGTTTCGCTGGACCAGGGCAACATTGACCGCGGCACGGAGGCCGTCTACGACCCCTCAACCGGTGAGCAGTTTGTCGAGCGTGAGGACTATCGCATTTCCCCCGGCGTCGAGAGCGACACCGGCACTATCACGACACTGTCCAGTGGGTCCATGACAGACGGCGAGGCGTTCGCGGTTGATTACTCGTACCACAACGAGGGCGTCGCGACGAGCGACGACGCCGGCAACAACCCCGACACGCTGGTCCGCGAGCTGCCCGCGGTCACGGCACAACGCGGCTGCCAGCAGGCGGCGACTATCCTACTCCGGCAACTCGAACAGCCCCTCGAGGAGGCCCAGGTGACTATCCCGGCTGCTGCTGGGTTCAACGTCGTCGACGCGCAGCAATTCGGCCCGCTACCGACCGGCACGACCTGGGAGATCCGACAGATAACGACCGACGCCGGCGAGACGCAGTTTAGTCTCGGCACGCGCGAGACCATCGACGAGATTACGCGACGCATCCAGCGCCGACTCTCCGCGGCCGCATCGCGGACGTGACGCGATCGCGATGACCGCCGGCGATGCCGGTGCGAGCCCAACGACTCTTACATTACCATGGCCCAGAACGAAACCAGCGTCTCGGGAGACGTCGTCTGGCAGGACGGCGACGACCTCTCCGAGGCCAACCTGACTCGAGTCGCGGCAAAAAACAACCAGACCGATTACGTCGAGCGAGGGCTGACCGTCACCGTCGACAGCGCCGCCGGAACGATAGACGTCGGCTCCGGCCACTGCACCATACAGGACGGCATCAACGCGTTCGAGACGTTCCCCAACCAGCAGACCGGCATCTCGCTCCCCGAACCGTCTGGGACGAACTACGTTTACGTCACAATCGACGAGACGAGCGACGACAGCATCACCCTCCACGTTGACGATGACGACTCGCCGCCGAGCTCGCCGTCGCTCAAAATCGCCACGGCCGACGGCGGCACTGGGACGGCAACGCAGCTCAACCGCGGGCCCGTCGCCGACTTCGAGACGGTCGAGATCGGCGGGACGGCCGTCCTGCAGTCGGACGGAATGGTTGCTGCGTCGGCGATTCCCGACCTGGCCATCACGAACACATTTGTCGTCGCAGACGAGTCCGAGCGACTGAACCTCGATGCTGAGGAGGGCGACCTGGCCATCCAGCAGGACGTCGACGAGTCCTATATCCTCACGACGAACGACCCGACACAGGATAGCAACTGGTCGGAGATCGTGACGTCG